>Ga0302320_10013490_pt1 | contig 17073 bp, 6 predicted proteins | sample Bog_T0_3_FD_202130 | JGI IMG/M metagenome (GOLD analysis project Ga0302320, IMG submission 202130) | Peat permafrost microbial communities from Stordalen Mire near Abisko, Sweden - Bog_T0_3 | ecosystem: Environmental > Terrestrial > Soil > Wetlands > Peat | place: Sweden: Abisko, Stordalen Mire... | reverse complement strand
TCGCGGACAGGGCCGAACCTTTGTACGTGAACAGGTCGCATGCTCCGGCCTTAACGCTGCTGAGGCAGAACTGGTAGAGGGTGGCCGCCGTCCCGGGGTTCCACCGGAAGCCCACATTGGTGGTGCCCAATACCGTGCTCAGTCCCGGCGTCGGAGATGCGAGTGACGCGCTGCTTCCGGAAATTGAATAGGTCGCCGTACCCACAGCGCTCGTTGTGTAGTTCGTCTGCACAGCGATAACTTCCAACGTCTCATTTGAGATCACCGTGACCGGACCGGTGTACTTGGTCGATAAAATGGTAGGCGTGGTTCCGTTGGTGGTGTAGTAGAACGTGGACCCACTGTTCCGGTCGCTGATGGTAACTGTCTGCGGGCCCGAGTATATCCCGGGGTTCGGGCTGAATGTCGGTGTGGCCAGAACCGGTGCGATCGTGTAGGCCCCCGTTATTACTGCGCTGTTGGTATAGCCATTCTTGATCGCAATAGCTTGAAACGTCTCATTTGCGCTTACCCAGATCGCACCGACCTGCTTCGTCGATGCGCTCGTGGGCGTTGTGCCGTCGGTCGTGTAGTAGATGTTGGCACCAGACACTGAATCGCTCATGGTTACAGATTGCGGCGCCAGGAAGGTCCCGGGGGCCGGGCTGAATATAGGTGCAGCAAGCAACGGTGAGATCGTATAGAGCGCAGTCCCTGCAACGCTGTCGGTGTAGCCCGTTTCCACTGCGATGGCCTCCAGCGTTCCCGTCGCGCTCACCGAAATTGTCCCGCCGGTGTATACACTTGAGGAGGTGGTGGGCGTCGTGCCGTTCGTGGTGTAGTAGACCGTTGCACCTGACGCCGATTCGCTGATGGTCACTGACTGCGTTGTAGCATACGTGCCGGCGGCGGGAGAGAACGTAGGAGTAGGCAAGATCGGAGCAATCGTGTACGCCGCCGTCGTAGCAGGACTGTTGGTATAGCCCGTCTCCACCGCGATTGCCTCCAGAGTCTCATTCGCACTGACCATAATCGCACTGCTGTAGACACTCGAGGACTTGGTGGGCATAGTTCCGTTTGTGGTGTAGTAGATGGTTGTGCCGGGCGTTGTGTCGCTTATAGTCACTTGCTGCGTTGTGGTGTAGGTCCCGGCCGCCGGGCTGAAGCTTGGCATGGCCGCGGCTTGTGGACCCGGCGAAGTGTAGTCGAGCGCAGTGGCGGAGAATGGCGGCAGGTTGATCGAGCTAGGACTGCTGAGAGTCGATGTCTCGATAGCAACAGTAGCCGGTGTTTTGTTGGTCGCGGTTCCGGTCGGAGCTTCGTTCATAGCGTCCAGCGCCGTGGGGGCATACTGCCTTTGCGTCACTGTTCCTGAGGGCGGATTAATTCCCCCAAAGGTTAATGTGTGACTGCTGGAGAGATCCGTATTAATAAGGACCAGCGAACGCTTGGTTCCGTTCTCAAAGCAGAAGGCATAAAGATAAGGAACATTGGTCATCGCCGGCATTGGCGAATTGCCGTTTGGCGAACCCGCAAAATCGTACGTCAAATTACTGTTGATTGGGCAGGAGTACATGGGACCGATGATCGACTGGTTGATCAGTTGCACGCCAAGAAAGGTCGGGCGGACGTTATTCGTCGCGCCTCCCATATCGATCGTGTTTCCCCACAACTTCGCGGTCAAACCGTTCAAGCCGCCATTCTTGTATTCCGTCAGTCCGAAGAACGATTGAGCCACAATGTCGTAGTACTGCATGTTCAGGAGCGGCTGCAAGGCCATCACCACCCCTTCACCTGCTCCCGCATTGATGTAGTCCAGATGCGTCTGATCGATACTGCCGCCGAGTGTACCCTGTCCCCACTCATAAATATTCACATTGCAAGTGGCCGTCCCCGATGCTCCGCACGTCTTCTGCGATTGATAGTCGTGCACCGATTGGTAGAAGTTCCGGATATCGCTCGGATTGCTCACTTTTTCCCAGGGATCAACCATTGCCGGCTGCCATAATGCGGAATCCGGTGTGTAAGAACTCACCGTGCCGTAGGTGTAATCCTCAATCTCGATCGAGTCCGGCTTGGCTCTCTGGATCGCAATATCCATCGTGTAATTGGTGGCCGTCTGTGCATTCATCACCAGATCGAACGAAGGCGCGGAGTAGTATGGATCTCCCCGCATCGCGGCAAAGATGTCCCGCGTTCGTACGCTGTAGTCGTAATAGTATTCATTATTCGGTTGGCTGGCCCGATCGGAGAGAGACTGGCCTACGAAAGATTGTCCGTTCCAGCACTCATTGCAAAAGGAAAGGTGAATCTTGCTGAAGACAGTGGTCCAGGGCTCCGTCTGGCCAAGTGCCGCGCGCCGGGCGCCGTAAGTTGTGCTTGACGGGCTTCCGAGAAACTCAATTAAGTTTCCCGCATCGGCAGTCGAAAGAGTTACCGGAACTTCCAGATAGGGCTCTGCGTTCAGGTACTGGCAGATGATCAGGTAATCCTCAAGCGAGAGACTCACCTGTCCATTTCCACCCGGACTGACAAAGTATCCAGTCCCCCATCCCGTCGGCCCATGCGCGTAGTCGGGTTCCGTCCAATTGCTGACGGTTTCGGCATTTTGATTGACCCAGTAACGAAGAGTGCCGGGATTCTTTCCAATCGAGGTGCCATAGTAGGTCTGAAGGGTATCGATTACTTCATCGCGAAGTACCGTGGTGTTGCTGGGATTCGCGTTGATCTTCGCAAAGCTCACATTGTCGAGATAGACAGATCCCCCCGTGGTGGTGAAGGAAACTCCGGCGTTACCTGGAGTCGTAGTCGCTTGCGTCTCCGAGGCCGTGCAATTCCAGGTGTATAGCGCCCACGTTGAACTCAAGCTCGGCGTGTAAGTGCCGCAGTTAAATCCACCCGTCGATCCGCGCCTGGCCGAGACTGTCAAAACCGGGGAGCCGGAGGCAGCTTTGGCCCAGAAAGAAACCTGATAAGTGCCATTCATCAATACAAAAATGTCGTCAACGCCTTCGCCATCGTAGTACCAGGCCGCCGTCGCGGACGATCCCGCAACCGTGGCATTCATGTTCAGTGCCTGCTTGCCGCAAGTCGCGCACAGATCGGTTGTATCGGAAAGAAGCTTGGCTCCGCCGCTAACACCTCCCTGCGTGCCTCCATCCGCTCCGTTCTCCCACCACGACTCAGGCGTGGGAAATACGTACAAAGTCAGAATTACAATGTCTCCAACACTGAACGGGCCGGCGCAGGGTGTCGATATCGTAATGACTGGAGCGGAATATGTAGTTCGGCCCGCGAGAGGATAATTCGGACCAGTGTTCGATGCAATCGTTCCCGTGCAGCCAAGCTCGGCACCGCCCGATTGCGATTCAACCACGTTAAACGTCCCGCCCGCCCAGTAGTTTGGGGGAACGCCATCATATATATCCGGAACGGTGAACGAAGTCGTAGTTCCCGTTTCAGGGATAGCCCAGATTTGCTGCTGCGTCAGTGGCTCCATTCCAGGGTTACTGGAACCAATCAAGTTCTTGAGAATCTGGCCCTGATCCCAATAGTCAATGGCCCCGATGTTGACACCAACTCGGTTTGTGCGGCTCTGAACAATGGCTCCGTCATTGAGAGTCAATGTCTGCGCCGGTGAAAAAGCGGAAAAAAGAGCAAAAAACGAAACGCCAAAAAGAACCTTGCGACTGCCCCTGAAGCTCTTCATCCTCAAAACTCCTCAATAGGCTTCCCAAGACGATAGTATTTCTATCGCAAACGGATAAGTGGTTCATTCGACACCCCGGGCTGATAATCAGTCTGTCGCTGAAGCGAAGGCCTGCCTTCAGGCTCTTTACCGGTGTGTAAACAATTGGAAACTTCGAAAATTCTGCCGAAAGTAACCACCTCGCGCAATACGGTGTATTGCTGTTGGTTACCCGTGTGACCGTACACGTCCAGATCGTGATTGACAGTGACGAAAATCACTTAGGCCGACTGCGAAACACGTTCTGGATAAAAGGCAAGAAGAGAGAAGCAAAAAGAGAAATACTTATTGCGAGGTCCCGAAGAATCTTGCTCCCACGACCCAGCAATAAATGCATGGCATTCTGATCGCAATGCGATCCAAGGATTGGTACCGTCTGGAGACAGACTTACGCTCAAGGGGAAGGCACGCCTGTTTTTTGTTCTGATTGGTTCCAATAGATCACAAAGACCGGCTCGCTGCAATATTTCTATTTCGGTATATAAGACAATTGAGCATCTTTTAGTAAACCCGGCGTTCCTTTTCTTTTCAATGGCGTGCCTGGACTTCTTGGTACCATCCAGTTGGCGTCGCTCCGGCTCGACGGGGATCTGTACAAGTCAACGCAGGATGCCTTGACAAGTCTTTACGACAAAGTCAGTCCCGGCGGTTATGTAATCGTTGACGACTACAATTCCTGGGATGGTTGCCGCGCTGCCGCGGACGAGTTTAGGACGCAGAGAGGCATATAGGAACCGCTGCAGGCGATTGATGCACATGCAGTCCTACGGCAAGTATCGGCCGACTGGGTCCGTCCGGTCGGAAGTCAACCAAACGGCCGCACATTTCCCGTACCTGAGTACCTCTCCTTCCGTCTACGTATCGGTTCTGAATCGTGTGGGAGCTTTTTCTCAGGTGGTTCATTATTCTTCGATTACTACGTGGCCAAACTTCGTGCATCGAGCGGCCGCTCTTTAAGTTAATACCCGCTTGAAGACGAATTTGGGGCGTTCGGCATTCTTTGCAATTGCCACCGGATCTATAGTTCCAGGCACAATCGACTCACTCCAGCCGATGAGCAGGAAGGCGATCTGCGGGAGTTGGTTCCCCATAAATACCGTAGTAACTGAAACCCAGAATACGGTCATAGCTCCAAGCATGCAGATGGCAAAGGCTCGATCCTCCGGTGACTTTAGGCTCCATGAACGCACAACCAGGCGTCGAATATTCTCCGCAGCGATGAGCACGTAGACAAAGTATCCAAAATCTCCATAGCACAGGTGAATGAGCAGAAATTCATTATCGATCGAGAACTGGCCCTGAAGCACCGGACGGCTCAGCACTCCCCAGCCCAGAAAGCCACCTGCCGCGACGATGGGCTTGTAGATCTCATTCATTTGACGCCTGTAAATCGCGCTCCCTTGCCGTTCGTCCGTGATCGCCGAGGGATCGGCTACATCGGTGTAGCGAGAAAGATACACTTTGGCTCCGTAAGCACCAGTCGCCAGGATTGCCGCAACAACGAATGTAGCCAGCTTTGTGTTCTTGAATCTGACGATCTGAAGAACAAGGAACGCCGCGCCAACGGCGATAAGCGGCCCCCTGGACTGAGTAAGCAGAACATAGACAAAAAGCAACATGCTGGGAAGATGATATTTTTCCAGCATCGCGAAGACCCTCCCAAAGTTGGCGCGCGTCCCCGCTTTGTTCAGGTAAAGCAGCCATGCATTCAATGACAGCGTCATTCCAAATACGATTCCTGCCAACTCCGCATCGCTTAAGGAAACTTCCATCCTGCCGTGCCCAGATCGAATTTGGACCATAGGCACCACTGCGATCTTGAAGACCCTTTCACCCACTATGCCAAAAACGCTTTGGCCCAAACGCCATTCCACTAAACCTGGAATTCCAAGCAATAAAACAAGGATGACCCACCGTCGGATGGTCTCGAAACGGAGTCCCGGTTCAACGATCTTGCGTCCCACCGCATACGCCAGGAAAACGGCTATAAAAGAGGTCATTGCCGAGAGGATACCGTCGTTCATCACCCGTTCTCGCAGAACCTCGGTCGCAAACGTGCTGATCATCGACAAGACCAACAAGACATCCATGATTGACGGAAGACCGCTACGTGCAAGCCTGTAAAGCGCCACAATGCCAATAGGAATTAACGCTCCATGCGCAGCCGAAATCGGGGGTGCGTGAGGCAACCGAAGTGCAAACTCGTCCGGGAGCAGCAGTAGGCAAGGAAGGTAGACCGACAGAAACGCCGTTTCAATTCGCCCTCGGATAACGAGGTAGACCGAGATAAGAGCCGGCAAAAGGAAGAACGCGCTCATGAGGCCACAATCGAGAACATCGCCGGTCTGCACCGCTTGGCAATTCCGCTGACCGGTGTCTACAGTACCCTTATACTAGAGTCGACACCGATCCAGGCGAACATCTTCTTGCCTCGAGCAGATGCGTATATAGCGGGGTGGTTGACGACCGCGCAGCGTCTTGCCTCTATGAAGAAATTGCCCGTAAGGCGTCTCAGCGGGACTGGCATCTGGCTTGGCCGTTCGTATTAACATTACGGCGCTGTTATTGCGCTGAGTAGGACCACGACAGCACATTCTGTGTGGCAGAGAAGCCCCCCGTACCGCCGGTGAAACCGACCCAAGCGGTATTGCTGCCAACAATGCTGGGGATATTCACCGGGAACACCTCAGTTACCGTGGCGTTGGTAACCGTGTCGGTCAGAGTCATGGTCAGATTCGTCCCGTCATAGACCATGTGTGCGTGCATCAGGTCTCCGATGAGAAGAACAATCCCAGTTGAACTCAAATTAACCGCCGGCACAGTCGGCGCCGCTCCATTGGTATAAAGTCCGGTTGAGTCGGCTCCCTCGCTGACGTTATTATAGATATCGAACTTCACCGCGACGCTGTCGGGAATGCCCTGATATCCCAACCCTGCGCCTGCTCCGCCCAATGCCCAGACATTGTCGTTCTGAATCGTAAATGTCATGCCGTCGGCTGCGGCATTCAGTTGCTGGAAGGTGAAGTCGGTAACGAAGTTCTGTACCGGAACCCGCGTCGCGAACCAGGCGGTGCGATTCTCTCCTGTCCCGCCGTCGGTCAGTTGCAGTAATCCGCCAGTCACCGTCGCCCCGTAGTTCAGCGACAGACTACTCGCCGTGAAACCGCCGTTGGGGTAGTTGACGTAAGTCGTCCCCACTATGTCGATGGTGTACGATGCCGTGGCCAAAACGCTGCCCGTATAGCCCGCCCCAACCGCAATCGCCTGCACGGTCTGATTCCAACTCACGTTGATTGGACCGGTGTAAATGGTCGACGAAGTCGTTGGTGTTGTCCCGTTCGTAGTGAAGTAAATCGTTACGCCCGGCGTTAAGTCGCTGATCGTCACCGTTTGCGGGGTCGAGTACGTTCCACCCACAGGCGAGAACGTCGGCGCTGCAAGCACTGGAGCAATGGCGTAAGCCGCCGCAGCTACAGCGCTGTTGTTGTACCCTGTTCCGGCTGCGATGGCCTGCAGCGTCTCATTCGCACTGACTGTGATGGGAGCGCTATAGAGGCTCGACGATGTCGTGGGAGTAGTTCCGTTGGTTGTGTAGTAGATGCTGCCCCCCGGCGTGCTCTCGAAGATGGTTACAGCCTGCGGGGTTGTGTAAGTACCCTGCACCGGAGAAAAGGTCGGAGTAGGCAGGATAGGACCAATGCTATAAATTGCGGTTCCCACTGCGCTGGGACTGTAGCCGGAAGCAACGGCAATCGCTTCCAATGTTTCCGAAGCATTCACCGCAACCGGACCGGTATACACGTTGGAAGATGTGGTTGGCGGTGTACCATTCGTCGTGAAATAGATTGCTGCCCCCGCAGACCCACTGGTAATGCTCACCGACTGTCCTGTGCTGTATGCTCCTCCCGAGGGACTGAAGATCGGCGAAGTAGTAATGGGCAAAGCCGTTGAACCAGTCGTATACGTCCAGTTCAGAATCTTCTGGCTGGAACTACCCGTTCCAGTTCCACCTGTGAATCCAACATATGCTGTATTGCCACCGACAATTGAAGGGATGTTCACGGGCCAGCTTGTGGAATATACGCCCCCGGTAACCTGATCCGTGATGATCATGGACAGTATTGTCCCGTTGTAGGCCAGTTGGACCGTCATCGGATCGTCGCTGGCCAGATTGATACCGGTTGTGCTGAGGTCGATTGCGGGGACAGTCGGCACCGCCCCATTGATATACAGACCCGTCGAATTCGTACCAAGACCAACAAGGGTCGCGAAGTCGAATTTGACCGCGATGCTGTTACCGATTCCTTGATATCCGAGACCCGACCCGTTGTTGCCGAGAGAGGCAGTGTTGTTTCCCTGGATGGCAAATGTAATACCGTTGCCTGACGGATTTGATAACTGAAAACTGAAACTCGTAGTGAACGCCTGAATATTCACCGGCTGGTAGTACCATGTCGATCCAGCTTCATTCAATGAACCATTCGTAATTTGGAGGCGGGAATCATCGAGGTCGGTGCTGCCATTCAAAATCATGATTCCCTGGGTCCCTGCGAAACCTACCGGAAAGTTAATTCCTGTCTCTCCGATATCCAGGGTATAAGCGGCACTAGCAACAGCGCTGTTGATTAAGCCAGGAGCTGTAGCGATTGCGCTCAGAGTCTCGTCGGCAGTCACAGACACCGGCCCAGCGTACTGCGTCGAGGATGTCGACGGCGTCGACCCGTCGGTGGTGAAGTAAATAGTTGCACCCGGAGTAGCGTCGCTGATGATTACTGAAACCGGTGCCGCAAAAATGCCGCTGCCTGGACTAAAGCTCGGTGTACTCGTCTGCAATGAATCAACGTAGACTGCGGAGGCAACCTCGCTTTGCAGATAGCCGGTCGCGCTCGCGATTGCCTGAATCGTCGTCGACCGATTAATTGTGATTGGAGCTGAATATACAGCAGAGGCTGGGGTCGGCGTGCTGCCATCCAGGGTGTAGTGGATCACCGCGCCAGGTGTGGCATCGGTCATACTCACTGTGAGACCGCCGCTGAAACTTTCTGCTCCGGGACTTAACACCGGATATGCTGCCACCTGCTCACCGTTCAGCAACCCATAAAAGCCGATCTGGCTCTGCGTACCCACGTAGACCATTCCATTGACCACCGTAGGCACAGTAAACTTGACTGCCGGACCAGGGTTGTCTCGCGCAAGGTTTGTGTTGCTCGAGTAAAGCGTGGTTGCAGGATTGGCGGCACTATGGGCTTCTAAGACTGCGGGACCGTTGTTGGTATATGCATCGGATTCGATGGTCCAGATAATTCCGTTCGTGGTCCCATTTGCCGAAATCGAGGGACTTGCTCCTGGGTAACCGTACTTCTCTGAGGAGACGACGGTGGGACCGGTAAGGAGCCCATTCACCAGCGGAAAGACCTTGAGAGTATCGTTCACACCCCAGTAATAAACACTTCCATTCCAGTATGCCGGTGTGCTCCAGACTCCTACACTCCCTACGCCGTAGGGAATATCCTGGACCACCTGATTGCCGGAAGTGTGGTATCCACCAAGATTGTCCCGATTGAGCATATACACTTCACCCGATTTTCCAGTCTGCACCAACAGATTCGGGTAACTGCCGGAGGTTTGAGCAGGCAGGATCAGGAGTCCTCCGGACGCCTGATCCCCATCGAACGCATCCAGATTGGCCTGGTTTTCTGGTGTGAACTCATCCTGAATGGTCGGTACGCCGTTCGTGAGATCCAAGTTGATAATGGTATCTCCATAATCCATCCCGGCTGCGTAAGGTGGGGTCGCCGTATAATCGCCATTTCCCGTGGGGATGAACATCCGCCCGAACGGATGATTCACAGGATCGATCACTTCTGCCGCAAGCCCAGCGCCCCCCATCCACACACCGCCACCAACACCGTTCGGGCTGGTACAGAATATTCCGGTCTGTTGGAGCGTTGCCGCGTTGTAACCAATTAACCACCCGTGCCAGGGACCGCCATCGCCGTGAGACGCAAACCCAATATAGACAATTCCATGGAGCAACAGGAGTCCGGGCCGCTGATTCTCCCATTCGGGATCAAATATCAGTGTGCCATTCGTGCTGCCGTTGCCGGTGCCCGGAACAGATCCGGTAATCACCGCTGGCCCGCCAAACTTCTCCGCACCCGTTGTCACATCCAACGCGTGGAGCCGCAGGAAAAATGCGCTCCCTTCCCGGGTCGCGCTCACTACATAAAGCGTACCGGTTGTCGGATCGATGACCGGGGTCCCTGTTATTCCCACCTGCGGGATAATATCGGTACCCACATAATTGGAGGAAATTGTTGTTGCCCCCGCAGCTGCCCCATGAGCTGTGGACAGCATCGACGCGAACCAGAGAGGACTGGCGTTACTGCCGCCATTATTGTTCGCATCAAATGCGTACACGCTGTCGTTTTCGGTCGCAACGTACAGCACATTATGCGTCTGCCCGTTGATCGTCACATTGGGAAGATAGAGTGGCTGTGCGTAGACATATCCATCGACCGGTTGCGAAAAGAGCTCTCCAAATTGTGTGGAATTAACATTTGAAATATTCAGGATGGTCTCGTTGAGGTTTTGCCCGGTCCGCGATATGTCATTGCGCTGGGTAGTCACGCTGACCTGCGCATGTACAAGCAGACCGCTGGCCAACACCGGAAGAACTGCACCGAGCACTACTCTCAAACCACGTCTAATCATCGCACCTGCACTGCGCGCTTCACGAGACCTTGACATTTGGATTTCGCCCCCGCTGATAAACGTTCTCTTTCGGCTGGACCACTATCCCGCGCCCACGATATTCCCCGCTTTGCGGATACTCGTCGAGATCCGCACACTGCGGCTCTGCGATGTCTCGCTAATCGATGCTCGGTTGCCGGTCGACAATTGTTGTTGATGGGTTGGGGAATGGGAACTTAATCATTATAGGATGGGAAGTGCAAGGGGTGTGAGGCATATTAGTAACACCCAACAGTAACAAGATTTCCTTCAAGAGTTACAATCGGGTCGTCTCATCGCCCGCAGCCTGCGCTGTTTATGTTAGAACTGGAACCAGCCCCAACAAGTAGTTGCACCAATCAATTGCCTCTATAGCATTCAATGCGGCAATTAATTGCACTCCCTTTAATTTTGGGCGCTGCATGCAATTATTTGTACAAATATTCACCCCCGCTGTCAGGAGGATCGGGTTCGAATGACTATCCGGGATTCTTTGCCAAACCTGATTCTCGCGTGGATGCCACTCGCACTGACACTGGGAGTAGCCGACACACTGATCGCGCAGTCAGCGCAGGTGGCTGCACAGCTCACAGTTGAACGTGTGGCGGAAGAACGTGAAGCGAATAAAGTCTTGCCTCATAACTTGGTTTGGTACCCCAACCGGAAGGCTCTCAGCTTTATCCGTTCTATCCCCACCTCGGGCAAATCTCCGCACGCAATTCCGGCCTCTGAGATTTTGAGCATCGATGCAGTCACGGGCCAACAGAAACCTCTTGTATCAAGCGAAGAACTCAGGGCTGCCTTCGGTGCCGAACACAATCGCGCTCCAATCAGTCCGAGCAGCGACGATGCCGAGAGAAGCGGCACGCTTCAGAGTTATGCGTGGGCGCCGGGCGGCCATGCTCTATTGCTGGCAACTACCGCCTCACTCGCATGGTTCGACCTGGATACCCGTTCATCCCGGCGTCTTGTCACCGGCAACGATATCCTGGGAACACCCGAGATAAGCCCCGATGGGCGTTTCGTTAGCTTCATCAGGGACCACGCGCTTTGGCTGGTCGATTTGCCAAACGGGGCCGTGCACGCATTTTCAGGCAAAGGCAGCAGCGATCAGCTAGAGGGTGAACCGGATTGGGTCTATTCTCACGAACTCGGTCTGCATACAGCGTATTGGTGGTCGCCCGACTCGTCCTCCATTGCATGGATCGAAACCGACGATCGCGCAGTTGCCAAGTACTCCCTCCGCAGTACTGACGGCGATGAACAGTCGATCGCTTACCCCAAGCCTGCTGGCGCCATTCCCACCATTCACATCTTTGTGCAAGCGGTTTCCGGAGGGAATCCGCTCGAGATTGATCTGGGCAGTGACAAAAACGTATATATTCCCCGCGTGATGTGGCTGCCAGACAGTAAACATCTGGCGGTCGAGCGCCTCACGCGCTCGCAGAAAGCTCTTGACCTGCTGCTTGCAGACTCCTCCACAGGTGCGTCGCACGTGATCCTCACAGAGAAAGACGCCTACTGGATCAACCTGAGCGATGTTCTGTATTTCCTGAAAGATTCGACCCGCTTCGTCTGGTCGAGCGAGCGCTCAGGGTTTCGCCATCTCTATCTCTATGACCTTGCTGGGCGTCAACTTGCCCAGCTCACACAAGGAAACTGGGAAGTGACGTCTCTGGACGGGGTCGATGAAGTGGCCGGTGCGGTTTATTTTACGGGAACTGAAGCAAGTCCCCTGGAGCGTCAATTCTATCGCGCAAATCTGGACGGGTCAGGCTTTACGCGCATCACGAAGGAAAAAGGCACCCACGACATACGATTCTTGTCCGATGTCAATGTTTTCGTGGATGCCTGGTCAAACCACGAAACTCCTCTAAGCCTGCGCCTGCTCCACGCAGATGGAAGTGAGTTCGCAAGCCTTAGTGACAACCCACCCGGCAATGCGGCCGTGAACCCGCTCAGTCTCCTCGAGTTTATTTCCGTTAAAACACACCTCGGCATGGATCTAAATGCCTGGATGATGAAGCCGCCGGACTTCAACCTCGCGAAGCAATACCCTGTGATCCTCTACGTTGCCGGAGGACCGGGCGAACAGATCGTGCGCGACGCCTGGGGCGGGGATCTTTCGCTGTGGTTTTCTTTGATGGCGCATAGAGGCTATGTAGTCTTAGCCATTGATAACCGTGGTTCTGCGGGGCGTGGTCATCTGTTCGAAGAACCGATACACCTGCGGTTTTCCGGGACGGAAATGGCGGACCTGCGCGACGGCGTTATGTATTTGAACTCTCAACCGTGGATTGACAAGACGCGCATCGGTATCTGCGGATGGGGGTATGGAGGATTCCTGGCACTTCACGGCATGCTCGACCGCCCTCTGCTTTTCAAGGCGGGATTCGCCGGTTCTCCGATTACGGATTGGCACCTCTATGACGCTGTGTTCACCGAGCGGTACCTGGAAGACCCTGTGCGCAATCAGGACGGCTGGCTCAACTCCTCCCCTCTTGAGAATGCCAAGAACCTTCGTGCGCCCCTTCTGCTCGCGCAGGCCACACTTGATGAGAAGGTGCACCTGGAAAACTCACTCATGCTGCTTGATGAGCTTCTGGACAAGGGAAAGTATGCCGACATTCTGCTTTTTCCGGACCGCCGGAATCTCTTCGACGATCACCGAGCCCGTCTGATCCTTTTTCAGCGGCTTACTGACTTCTTTGTCAAGAACCTGTGATCGAAGATGACCTCGCTTCGTCAAATAACTTACGCGGACGAGGGACCGGCACGAACTGCGAGCAGGTCCCATAGGATGCCCACGCTCGTCATCAAGGAGCACGCGGCCCAAACAACACCCACGATCATGATTCCATGAATGTTGTAGTAGAGTGCTGCGTCGACCTGGTGGAGCGATATGACTTCGGCGCACCAGCAACTCCACGAGAGAATCACTCCAACGAGGGCCAGTGACGCACCTGCTCTGTCTCGGAAGCGTCTAAGAACCAGCCCGATTCCAACTGCAGCAGCACCGCCCATAACTCCCAGCGCTGCAAGTTGCGGAATGGAACGCAGTTCATAGGTTCTTGCCTCGATCGCCTGGCTTTGCAGCAGGTCGTGAAGCAGAAGGCGTCCGCTGAACACGATGTCCAGAAAGAACGCCGCTTCCATCGCAGTTAGAACTGCGGCGAGACGCTGCCGGGACGGAGCCTCACCTCCACTAAGCCACCCCATTGCGCATGACATGAACGACAATAGGTACGCAATCAACCCTGTGATTCTCGTTGGGTTCAACCATTCAGCGATGGAAACCATATTGTAATTCTGCATTTTCTGCAAATACTCACATGCGATGGTGGGGGAATTCTGCGTTCACTTGCTCGCGACGCAAAGACGCACTCCATGACTACTGCGGTAAGTCGGAACGACAGTTGCGCGACTCTATCGCGTGCGATTCTCTCACTTCTTCCGTTTTACTTGTTTGGTTGAGGCCCTGTCGACGGCGATTGCGCTGCGGAAGGAACGGAAGGCATAGCGACCCCTGTGTATGTGGGCATTCCAGCAAGTTGAGTCTGTTGCACCGCGACTGGCCGGCTCAATACCATTTCCAATTGAGTACCAGGCGTGAAGACGATGTCGTTCCCGCGTGTAAGAAGCGTGGTCAACACACCTAATGTCGCTCCGGCGCCCGCTCCAATTCCGAGCCCTTTCACCGCATTCCCTGTTCCGTATCCGACAAGACTGCCTACACCTGCTCCCTCTGCGGTGTTGCTGGCAGCCCGTTCGACATCACGTCCGTTGCTCCCGCTTTGTTGAATCGTTCCTTCGGCCCCTTTCACCCTTGCCTCGCTGGAGCCGGGAACGTTATCGACAGAGCCCGGAATCGCAATCTGCGCACCGTTCGGAAATATCATTGTTGCAAAGTGCATTTGCAGTTGAGCGCGTCCCTTTATCTTCCCCGGTCGCTGGACATTGTCGATGAATCCCTTCACATACATCCCCGCCGGCAAAACAACCGCCCCGTCCTCTACCACGGGAAACTCGGACATCAGATACACGGGATCGCCAGGCATTGCCACACGCGTACTGATCTCACTCTTAAGCGAAAGCAGAATCCTGGTTCCCGCGGGAACCGTGTAAGTCTTCAAACCGGCTTCCACACCCAGGGTAGCCGGAGTTCCGGGCGATGCTGGAACCGGGGAAGCTGGCGCTTGACTCTGTGCAAACAAAATCGAGCCCATGATAAGAACAACAAGAATCGCTGAACGACCTATCACTTGACACCTCCGCTGCAATCTCGTGAGTCCGAGCATGTGCGCTTTATTGGGCATGAAAGTCTACCTTCAACACGCAAGACTCCGAACCGTCGTCAATCCATGCCGTCGAATCGGCAAACTCTACTTTCTGGACAAAGATGGATTCACCTGATCGGCGTATGTCCACTGCTTCGGGTACCAGGTCCCAGTTGAAGAACTTCTTCGTACCGGTTTCCAGGCCGTCGGCATACTCGAGGTCATAAGGGTAGGGGTGAGCATCACCCCCGGGACCGAGAAGTGATAAGGTGAATTTCACCTTCGTAACACGCTTACCTGCCGCATTGCCAAACCTTGCACTAAGCTGTGGAATGGAATGTCCGCCGGCATGGTTATAGACCAGCGCAACCTGATCGATGACCACAGCGCACTTCTGTTCAGGGCTCGCAGCCGCAGTTCGCTCCACACCCCATGGAAGACAAAGCGCGAGGACTACTGATGAGGCGATTGATTTCATATGCTGCCACCCGTTCTCTCCGCATCTGGCCCGGATCTGCACGTTTCTTCTCGTTTAACACCACTTCAAGTTTAAGGTAAGCATGGGTACGAATTGCTTGGGCAGGTCTTCAGGTTCCTGATCCAAATATGATTTCCAGAAGTCTCTGTGGCTGAGTTCGGGCTGCCCGCCATGTAAATACTTTGCGCTCCCACTCCCGATCTTCCGTCTGCGTGACTTGCAGAGTATGCGAGTGTACAAGACGAGGGGCATCCTGTGTAGAGGCTCATGTACTCCGTGCCGCCCTCGTTGAACTGCGAAGTCATCCAGTAGGTTGTGCTGGTGCTGAATGTCCCGAGTGGGACGTTCGAATATCCTTGACCGGCCATCACCGCTGTCAATGTGCTGCCGTTCGCGGTGAGTTCCAAATCCAAATACTCGGACGCGAAGTTGAAAATGCCGATCAGATAGTAATTATGACCGCTGGTGTCGTTTTGAGCGATATCGGTTTCGACATAAGCACCATAAGTCACCTGCGAGGCAACCGGGAAAATGCCAGCCCCCACGTAGTCCCCTGAACTGCCTGTAGTGCGCTGTAAGTTATAGGGTGAGTTACCGTCGTAATTCACCGGGATCAATCCCGGACCATATAAAGTAGAACTAAAAGTGGCCGTCGGTCCCGATGTCGAACCTGTCAAATCTGAGTTGGTATTATTAACACTCCAATAGGTTATATCATCCACGTCACCGCAATCGGATAAGGCCCCCATATACCCATTCAATCCTCCAGATGTTCCTGTACATAGATTGAGCGGAGTCGGAGCAGATGTGCCTAACCCCGAGAAGTTAACGATAAGTCCTTGATATGGATTTGCACCAGCCGAAGCCGAAGACGGAAGAATAGCTGCACAAAACATCATCCAGTTATCTGCGGGCGACACAGTAAATGGGCAGGTAGATCCTGCGCCGCTCGTCTGCGCCCAATATGACGAGTAATTTCCATCTAGTGGCTGAGAGGCTATTTGTGTGAAATTAGTGCCCGCATTTATCGTAAACGGAGAAACTGGACCTGATAGATTACCGAACAGCAGTTCACCATTACCAGACGGCACGAGAGCGGACGACAATGACGCAGTGGTAGTGGGGCTGCTTGAATAATTTGCCCCAATGAAACTCGCATCCATCCAGCCCGTCGTCCGAGCGTTCTTCGCGGCGAAGCATCCACCGCCAGCCGAGTTGGTAGCCTGACTATAAGTGGCGGTTATCACCGGAGAACCGGCGCCCGAATTTGGGTAGGCAAACCAAGCCAGGACTTGATGATAAGCGTTACTCCCACCCCAATTTACCTGACCAAGCAAATAGTTCCCACTATTAACTGAGTCTGTAAACCTCGCACCGTAACCAAGATCACCATATCCTATCGAACAAAGCAGCATGTCACCAGCGGGGACATTGGAGAGCGTGCAAGTACTCGACGTAACGTAACTCGGTGTATGAAACGTACATGGAGCTACGCTTGCGTCCACCGTAACTGACGTTTGCCCAACACTCGATTGTTCGGTATAGACGTAGTCGTTGAAGAGCCAGTTGCCGTCGATCTTTGAATAGAGCCTGGCGTATACCTCGACGCCGTTCGCGGGAAGACTTGGCGCTGTTGCGGATAGAGCTGTGCCTTTATAGGAGTAAAGTTCGCTGTCGCCCGGTGCAACCGCGCTGAGGTTGAGTTGGTAGTCAGACGCCGAAGTTCCGGCGCTCCACTGAAAGAGCACATTGTTGGTGCCCAGGATAGTGCCGAGGCCAGGCGCTGGAGATGTGAGCGCGGCGGGAGTGGGTGTGCCGCTTTCGGTAAAGACATAGGCGTTCGACAGCCAGACGCCGTC
>Ga0302320_10013484_pt1 | contig 17078 bp, 16 predicted proteins | sample Bog_T0_3_FD_202130 | JGI IMG/M metagenome (GOLD analysis project Ga0302320, IMG submission 202130) | Peat permafrost microbial communities from Stordalen Mire near Abisko, Sweden - Bog_T0_3 | ecosystem: Environmental > Terrestrial > Soil > Wetlands > Peat | place: Sweden: Abisko, Stordalen Mire... | reverse complement strand
TCTGGCTTTGCCAGGACCCTGCGAATCAACACCATGTCGAGGATGTTCTGAACTTCGAGGTCGAAGAGAAAAACATCTGGGGAACCGGACACTTGCCCACAAAATCACTCTCCTGCCTCTGGTGGCCTACGGAATTCAAGTTTTTGCCTGAGGCATGACATGGAATTGTCTCGAGAACAAGGCATACGCAGGCTCAAAGATCTTGAACTAGATTTAGACCATCCATATTTTCTACACCTTCGAAGCCTATTCGCCGATTTGGAACATGCATCGTCCCATGCTCGCGGAAGGTTGCTCGATATTGGCTGCGGGAACAAGCCCTACGAGAAGATGTTTGCCGCTCGAATCTCAGAGCATGTCGGCTGCGATGTCGCCCAGTCGAGCGAGTGCCGAGTTGATGTTATCTGCGAAGCTACTGCCATTCCTCTCCCGGACGCTACATTTGACACAGTTCTATGCACGCAAGTGATCGAACACGTCGCGGACCATTGCACATTAATCCAGGAGGCGTTTCGCCTGCTCCGGAGTGACGGGATATTGATCGTGTCCGGGCCCTTATATTGGCCTCTTCACGAAGAGCCTTATGATTTTTTCCGATTTACGGAGCATGGTTTTCGTTATCTCCTTGAGAAAGTCGGCTTCGTCGTCGATGAAATTGTGGGCAACGGAGGGAAATGGGCTACCTGCGGTCAAGTCCTAGTCCACACGGTTCAAACGTCGAGGGTAAATCACCGGGCGGTCATCCGGACGATTAATCGAGTGTTTGCTTATCTGGATGATCGGAAGAAGATCAACGGCAACCCGATGAACTACGTTGTGGTAGCTCATAAACCGTGAGGCCGACAGGATGAGCAAGAGTTGGACGCTGGACGGCAAGGTTTCGATCGTGATTCCTTGCTTCAATCATGGCGAGATGTTGCGGGAAACGTTGGAAAGCGTCGAGCGCGCCCGAAACGCGAATCTGGCCGAAGTCATCATTGTGAACGACGGTTCGACGGACCCCACTACCTGCGCATACTTTGAGGAACTCTCCCATTCTGCTTACAAGGTCATCCACCAGCCAAACCGTGGCCTTGGCCCCGCACGAAATACCGGAATCAAGGCTGCTCAAGGTGAATTTATCCTCCCTCTGGACAGCGACAATTACATCCGAGAGCCGTACCTGAATAGTGGAGTCAATGTCCTCCTTGAACGGCCGGATGTCGGAGTGGTTTATGGAGACGCAGAGTACTTTGGGGAGGAGTTGGGACGGTGGCGCGTAGGCGCCTTCGATTTACGTCGACTTGTGAAGGGAAACTATATAGACGCTTGCGCCTTATACCGACGAGCCATCTGGGAGTCCGTAGGTGGTTACGATGAAGCAATGCCTTGGATGGGCTGGGAAGACTGGGATTTTTGGCTGCGCGTGGCTCTCCGCGGCTGGGGATTTCAACACCTTGACGGCGTCGCCTTTGATTACAGGGTGCGGAGCGGTCAGATGAACGAAGAGTCCGGCCGCCACGGTTCCGAGTTGGTGGCATACATTTTTTCCAAGGCGGACAATCTGGCGCTCCGGTTGCTTCGAGACCAAGGGCAAGAGCTTGATAATCTGAAGCAAGAAACCCGATGGCTTTCCGAACCTCCTGACCGGGTTCAGAATTCGCTGGATTATCGTCTCGGTCATTTCCTGGTTGAACCTTGCCGCAAGCTAAAACACCTTCTAAAGCCCGAGAGAAAAATAGGGTCTCGTTCATGCTGAAAGCGAACCCTTCTGTCTCTATCTGCATCCCCACATATAACGGCGCCGAATTTCTAGGCGAATGTATAGCCAGCGTCTTGACGCAAACATACGTAGACTTTGAAGTTTTGATCTGCGATGACCGGAGCTCGGATGGCACGCTGGAGTTGGCGCAAAAGCTCGCGGAAGGCGATGGTCGGTTCCGCTTCGTCGCGAATCCAACGCGGCTGGGCCTCGTGGATAACTGGAACAATTGCGTAAACCATGCACGAGGCACTTGGATTAAATTCGTTTTCCAAGATGATCTTATTGCCTCAAATTGCGTCGAGAAGCTCTTGGCCGCCTGCCAACAGCATGGTAAGCCATTTGCGTTCTGCGAACGAGACTTCATTTTTAGTGAGGGGACGCCGGCGCACCTGCAGGACTGGCTCACTGAAAATAGACAGAAACTGCGCTCCCACTGGCAGCCAACACTGTCTATCAGTCCTGAGCAGGCCATTTTGGTAGCTTCCAAAGATACCGCCTATAACATTGTCGGTGAACCCACGGCAACGCTTATCAAGAGATCTATTTTTGAGGAACTTGGCGATTTTGACAGCGCCTTAGTCCAGCTATGCGATTCTGAGTTATGGTTCCGTGTCCTTGTAAACCATGGTGCCGCATATGTTCCCGAAAGCCTGGCAACTTTCAGAATTCACGGAGGAGCGACGACTGCTCTCAACCTCGGACAAAGGGCATTTCGTAAAGAAATCCTTGACCGAGCGGTTATTCTCTATCGGAGTGCGTTCGGATGGCAATATAAGCCCTTCCGAGCGCTTAATGGTAATTGGAAGAGCAATCTATCGCTCCGGAAAGAATGCGCGGCGTGGGCAGCGTACGCATGGAGAGAAGCCAAGAAGCAAAGCTCAGCGAGCAGTCAAGGACAATTCAGCGCGCTCGCGGAATGGCATTCTGTTATTTCCTGCCATCCGGGCCTTCTCCTTGTCACATGGTTGGGGCGATTCAATTATTTTCTTGGCAAACTGAAGAGGACCCTTGCGGGCGGATCAAGGATGCGCGTCAAAGCCCCCTGTAATGTGGTCCATCCGAAAAAGGACATTTAATTGACGATTTGTTCGCGTCTGAGCCTTTGACGAAGCCTGCGATGGGTGCCCAAAGAATCCAAGCAATTCCGCCCTCACGTAACAGTCCATTCTGGTCGGTGATGATCCCGACTTACAATCCCCGGAAGGATTACCTCGAAAAAGCAATCGGGAGCCTACTCGAACAGGATCAAGGGCCGGAACGAATGCACATCGAGGTCGTGGACGATTGCTCGACCAAGGTTGATGTCGCCTCAATGGTCAAGGACATCGCCGGGGAGCGAGTCGGCTACTTCCAAAACCCGACAAATCTTGGCTTGGCGGGCTGCTGGAACGCTTGCATCGCTCGAGCCAGAGGGGTTTGGGTTCATATCCTGCATCAGGACGACTACATTCTTCCAGGTTTTTACCAGCGCCTCGAAAAAGCCGCACAATCTCGTCCGGAAGTCGGCTTGATTGCATCGAGGTCGTTGTTTGTGGACGAGCAAGGAATTATCCAAAACGTGACCCCCAGGCTTCGTAACCTTGAACATGGCGGCCACGCAGTCGACGATTTCTTTTATACCAGCCCGTATGCCAACCCGATCCAATGCCCGGGAGTTGTTGTGCGTCGAGAGGTTTATGCGATACTTGGCGGATTTCGGTCGGACCTGAAGTACACGCTCGACTGCGAGATGTGGGCACGCGTCATCGGCATTTGCGGCGGGGTGGTTGTGCCGGACGTCATGGCATCTTACCGCAATTCTTCTGGAAATGAGAGTTCCAATCTCTGGCGCACTGCGGAAGCATTGCGGGATTTTACAAGGTTGAACGGGATATTTGCAGAACGGTATCCAGATTTCGACGCAGATCATGCGAAAAGTGACCTTTGCGACAGGGCGCTCATCTCTGCAAATGAGTTCTCAAAAATGGGTGATAAAAAAGCCGCGCAGGCCAATCTCAGGTACTGGCGACAAAATGCTCCAGTGAAGCGTCAACTGATCCGCTTTATGAGCAACACGGTTCGAAAGCTGATCGGATAGCGGAACGCGAGTAAGGGCAGGTTGATGAAAATGACTCATGTTGTCGCATCCATGGTGGCGGACTCATGGTGACACTCAGTCCAATCGGCGCTTCGACCCACGAAGGAGAAGGCTCAGTTGGTACTGCGATTGAGTCTGTGCCCTTGGGTGTATCCGTTTGCATCCCGTGTTTTAACAGCAGTGCACGTCTACCGGAGACTCTGTGGCATTTGCAGAAGCAACGGATCCCTGAAGGATTAAATTGGGAAGTTATTGTCATCGACAATAACTCGACAGATGATACGGCAGCGGCGGCCAAGCGATTGTGGGCAGACTTCTGTGGGGCGCCGATCCGAGTCATTCATGAGCCGCGAGTCGGAGCTTCTCATGCGCGCGCGCGGGCATTATTGGAAGGCCGGTACGAGTTTATCGCCTTTGTGGACGACGATAACTGGGTATGCGAGGACTTTGTGGCTTTGGTCTACGAGGTCATGGCGGCTCATCCAGAGGTTGGGGCTTGCGGGGGGCGCGGATCGCCTGTGTTTGAAAGTGGGATGGTGCCGGATTGGTTTTGGCGCTTCCAAGAATACTACGCAACAGGAGCGCAAGCGGACCAAGCTGGCTATCTTCCTACGAGTCGTGGCGCATTTCATAGTGCCGGTATGGCGCTCCGCAAGTCGGCTTGGCAAGGTCTGTTATCCGGCGGCTTTGACTTCAAGCTTAAGGGTAGAAAGGGTACGGAGCTTAGCGCCGGCGAGGATACGGAGTTATGTTATGCGCTGCAATTGGCGGGCTGGAAGCTTTGGTATGATCCACGCCTCACCTTCGACCACTTTATTACCGCTGGTCGCCTGGAATGGTCTTACTTGATCCGAATGAATCGAGGTTCCGGAGTTGCCAGGTGCTGGGTGGATATTTATGCGCGGCAATTGAGCCCGGAGAACCACGCATTCAGTCACCTTCCGATTCCGCCCGCAGTTGCCGGCAGAATCAGGGACACCTGGCTCTACCAGGTTTACTCGAGATTCCGAGCCCTCAGAAATCTCCGAGACAAGTCGCAGCGAACTTCCTCCGATGACCCGGAGATGCGGGAGGTAGTGACGGCTCACGTGGATGGATACCTGAGGGAATTACTGAGGAATCCTTTCTCTTACATGCTGTTCAAAGCGCGCTTGCGGAAAGCGCGATGGCGCAAACAGCAAGTAATTGGGTCGCCGGCGTCCCATTGATTTCCGCCTTCGTTCGGCCTATTTCATGAGAATTCTGATGATCTCGGCCGGCCTGCCGCCGAAGCGCACCGGCGGAGTTCCACTTTATGTAACGGATCTTCGGAATGAGCTTGCTCGTCGCGGATATGATGTGAGGTATCTCGATACCAATTGCCAGGATGAATCGCGCAAACCAAGAATTACGCAAACGGCGGGTTCGCCGCTGGACTATTCTTTCTTCAATTCGGGGCGCCGCTTTCATGTGGGAGTCATGCCCACCCCTTTCTCAGAGGTTCATGCGTCGGACGAATCAAGAAAATGCTTTCTTGACTTTATCCATGAGCTGAAACCCGACATTGTTCATTTTCACGAGACCCTTTGTGTACCCCTTGATCTGGTTTCGGCGTTGCGCGACTGCGGCCATACGGTCATCTACACTGTCGAGGACTATTCCCCAGTTTGCCCAACCGTGCAGTTATTCACGCATGATCAGCGGCTTTGCACTCTGAAGACTGACGAGCTTGAATGTGAGACCTGCGTTCGCAAATGGCCCGTCGCAAGGCTGCCGACGAACGCAGATTGGGCGAATCCGATAGTTAAGGGAGATGGTTTCTCTGCACGCGCCCGCAGAGCGCTTTTGCGATATCTGGGCCTTGTCATTAACCCGTTCGTCGTTGGCCGCGCCTTTCGGAAAGAAGCCTATCGTGCCAGGCGCGTTGATGCCGTTCGACATCTGCGGGCCTGCAATCTGCTGATTTGCATGTCGAAGCAGCAATATTCCCTCATGACCAGTATTTTTGGCGATGCAGGAAATATGAGGCAGGTGTACCTTTCGCTAGAGAGCTATCAACAGCCGAAGCCCAAGCAAACGACGGAACATCCTCAGACTGCCGGCAATGTAATACGGTTTGCCGCTCTCAATACGAATCAGATCAACAAGGGTGGCGAGCTGCTTCTGCATGCGTTCCAGAGTTTACGCGCGGAAATCTGCAATGTGGAACTGCACCTGTTTGGAGACAAGGATGGAGCCCGAACCGAAGGCGTCGTTTATCACGGCACCTATGATCGATCGGATTTGGACACTCTGTTGGCTCCGATGGATGTTGGAGTGATTCCATCTCTGTGGCCCGAGGCGTATGCCTATGTTGGGCCGGAGATGTTGATGCGCGGCATTCCGTTGATCGTGAGCGTTGCAGGCGCCATGCCGGAATATGTTATTCCGGAGTTCAACGGTCTTCATTTTGATCCGACCGAGCCGGGCAGCCTGAGAATGGCCATGCGGAAGTTGGCCACCGATCAGGCCTTGCTCAACCGGCTAAAATCGAATGCGCCGGCCAGCACCCAAGGAATCGTTCTCTTTTCCAACCATGTGGATCAAATGGAATCAATTTATGCTGAAGTGCTTGGCTCTTCGAAATGACCTGGGACTCCGCGAGCCCTGCACCTGCACTCTGCTCTTCTTCGCTATGACCCTTTTGCCGAAAGCAAAACAACTATCGTGACGGAACCGCAAAGGATTTCTCCTCGACCGGATTGCGAAAGAGCTTTTCGCTTCTGGTCGGTGATGATCCCGACCTACAATCCTCGTCGCGATTACCTGGAGCAAGCGCTCAGCAGTGTTCTTTCTCAGGACCCTGGCCAGGGTCGAATGCAGATTGAGGTTGTGGACGATTGTTCCAATGGTCTCGACGTTGCCGCAATGGTGAGGTCCATCGCAGGAGCCCGGGTTGCTTTCTCAAAGACTCCAACTAATTTAGGGCTCGCGGGTTGCTGGAATACTTGCGCGGAGCGATCGATGGGCGCCTGGGTGCACATTTTGCACCAGGACGATTACGTTCTTCCCGGATTCTATGAGCGGCTTGAGAGCCTTTCAACCGCTAACTGCGTAGTGGGGCTCATGGCTGCGCGATCCTTCCTGGTTGGCGAAGATGGAGTCATCGAAGGCGTGACAGAGAGGATCCAGCGGATTGAAACTGGTGGCAAAGATGTCCATGAGTTTTACTATGAAAGTCCGGTCCGCTGCCCGGGAATTGTTGTTCGCAGAGAATTCTACGAGCGGCATGGCGGTTTTCGGTCTGATCTGAAATTTACGTTGGACTATGAGATGTGGACGCGCGTTATCAGCACAAGTGGAGGATTGGCAACTGCTGAGGTGCTGGCTGCGTATCGCCAAGCCTCAGGAAATGAAACCAGCCGCTTGATTCGAACTGGAGAGGCCTTTGAGGACTATTCACGACTCCATAAGATCTTCGCTCAACGCTATGCCGACTTTGATATCAAGAGAGCGAACCGAAATACTTGCGGAATGGCACTTTCCTATTCGAAACGGCTTGAACAACTTGGCGATCACGATGCCGCCAGGGCTTGCTACAACTTTTGGAAGAAGAACTCAACGGTACGGCAAAAGGCGCGCCATTTCATTGGGAGCGCGGTGCGAAGAATTTCGGGATGAATTAGATTGACTTCTGATGTAAGTTCAGCGGCGAATCAACGGCCAGCACACATTGTCGTGAAGGATGTCTTCTTTTCATGCGGCTGACTTTCCTGAGTGACAGCGACTATCTGGGCGGCGGCGGTGTGGCTGCCGCAACACTGGGCCGAGCTATCGCCGATCAGCTGGGCCCATTCGACTGGATCATGTTGCGGGCCGGCTCTGTGAATGAACCGTGGCGCCGGCACCTACTTCCAGCGATGACCGATATGCCCGTTACCTGGCGGGCTCTCGCAAGAGCTGCGGGATCGGTCTGGCGCGATGCCGCGACAGTACGCTCGCTCCAGTACAACCACTGGATTCGGCGCCTGCTGCGGACGCGCTTGAAAGAGCTGAGGCCAGACATAATCCAGGTGCATAGTTTGCACGTGGCAGGATGGGACTTCGAAACCCTTGCTTGCTGCCAGGAATTTGCGCCCGTCGTCTACACGATGCACGACTTCTGGCACACAACAGCCCGTTGTATGTTTCCATATGAATGCACGCAGTTTGAATCTGGATGCACCGAAACGTGCCCTACGGCCGATCAGCATCCACGCCTTCATCCGGCAGAGATTCGCGGCGAATGGCTCCGTCGCAGACGCATCGTTTCGCACTCGCCCAGATTGAGGGGGGTTGGCGTCTCGGAATACATCCGAAGCGAAACGTTACGCGGAGCGTGGCGGGGAGCCGAAGTTCAAGTCATCAGAAATGGATTAAATCTCCGCCAGGATTTCAGGCCGATGAACCCGGCGGAGGCGCGCGAGAAACTTGGGCTCCCGCGTGATCGCCCGGTGTTTTTAGTAGCAGCTCTGAGCCTCGAAGATCGCCGAAAGGGGTTTTCCCTTTTGCTCGACGCACTTCAATCGATTCCCTCGAAGGAATATACGATTTTGGCCTTAGGAAACGGCAATGTCGAAGCGCTCAGCAAGCTTTCGAACTTCCGTCATCTGGGATATCTTTCACTGGAATCGGAGAAGCGAATTGCTTACGCTGCCGCAGACTGGACTGTGATTCCGTCGCTTGCGGAGACCCTCAATATGGTCGCAGTGGAGTCAATTGCATGCGGAACCCCGGTCATCTCTTTTTCCGTCGGCGGCCTTCCAGAGGTGGTGATTCCCGGGCGCTCGGGAATTCTAGCCGGATTGCCCAGCGCTTCGTCTCTTGCGGATGCTTTAAGCCACGCCTTGGAACAGTCGCCTACGACGGCCGCACTGCGAGCCAGTTGCCGGGAAGTGGCAGAAGAGTTCTTTGATTCACGTCGAGCCGCTCATGAGTACATTGAGCTTTACCAAGAGTGCGTCGCGCACCGATCTGATCGGGCCTGAACGGCCCGAACTGTCGTTTCAAGGGGAGATACAAATTCCAATGAGCAACCAATTTGAGGCGGCGACCGCTATCAACCTATTTAGCTACAGGCCGGACCTTTGACTTCCCTCAGACGATCATTGATCGGTGAAGTTGCCGGAGTTAAGCTAAGCGACGTTTCTATACAAGACGGTCTTCCGTCACAAATTGCATTGTTTGCCTACGATTCAAAGGACGAGTTCTCGATTGCATCCACTTGCATAGCGACTCAAACCCCACGAACGCTCCCTGGCTAGACCGTGAAGGATTGCGGAATTCGAGTCAACAGTGGAAAACAATCTGGCCTTGGATCTGCCGCCAAGAGTCATTGATGATCAACATGATGAGATCCGCAGCGAATTCCAACATGGATCGAATTGTATCAACGGGGACGGGACCTGGATGCCGTGTCGCTGCGATTATTGCCACATACAACCGCAGGCGCGATTTGGAAAAGTGCCTCGACGCACTGTCAGTCCAGACCACTCCACCCGATGCGGTATACATCATTGACAATGATTCCACCGACGACACGGCCGAGAAGATTCAGCCTCGGCTGACCGATCGGGTAAAGTATTTTCGCATGTCAGCGAACCTCGGATCCGCCGGAGGGTTCCGCAGAGGAATGGAACTTGCTTTCAACGACGGATACGACTGGCTGTGGATTACCGACAACGACAGTGCGCCGTCCAGAAACAGCCTTGAGCAGTTAATGAACGTTGCGCTGGCGAATCCTGAGGTGATGGCACTTGCTCCGAAGAAGCTGCTCGAGAGCGACGGTTCAATCTTGAAATGTGACACTATCTGGGATCGTGCAACAAATACCGCACGGACGCCTACCGACAGGGAGTATCGAGAATGTCCGCTAATTGAGGTCGACTGGGTATCAAACACCGGGTTGCTTGTGAGCCGGAATGCGGTGCTGACGGTCGGCCATCTGCGCGCGGACCTGTTCGCATTCGGAGAAGACGTAGAGTATTGTCTGCGTATCAGGAGTCATTCAAGGATTCTTTTGGTGACTGACAGCATTGTGATCCATCCAGAAATGGGCACCGGGTGGCCGGTTCCATTTGCATCTCTCCGCAAGCTCTATTTGTTGCGAAGAAATGATGTTTACTTAAGCCTTCGCGGGCTAACGGTTCCGAAGACCACAATCCTCCAAACGGCATGGCAGTGGTTCCGGCTTTCGCTCAATATTGTCCGAAAGCAGGATCACCCCTGGAGACGGCTGAAGGTTGTTACTCTAGCTACATTCCACGGAGTGTTGGGGCGCCTTGGGCCGGCTCCAACCATATTCGACGCGTAATTCATTGCATTTTGTACGCAATCAGATGAGCGACCCAACGATAGCCGCAGTCATCCCAGCGTTTAATGGCGGACTGGTACTCGCAGCATGCCTGGACAGTTTACTTGAACAGAGTTGTCCGATTCATAGGATTTATGTCATCGATAATGCTTCAAGCGATGATACGGCGACATTGATGGTGAAATACCAATCGGAGCAGGTGAGATATCTGCAGTTGAATGAAAACATCGGACCGGCCGGGGGATTTGCGAACGGGATGCAAGCCGCTCTGAATGACGGTTGCGACCTGGTCTGGCTGATGGATCAGGACAGCACGGCCCGGGCAGACGCGCTTGAGAAGCTTTGGGCCTGTATGGATACCGATGCAAGCATTGTTGCTGTAGCGCCAGCGAAGTTAGGAGTGGATGGCCAATTGTGGGTGGGTGAAAATGTCGCCGGCAATGTTGGCGCCGATATACACCTCTATGACGGCCCTCACTTCGACGTCGAATCCACGCTGTGGTCGGGCTTGTTGATTCGCGCGAGCGCGATTCGAGAAGCGGGAATGCCTTTGACGAAACTGTTCGGTTGGTGGTGCGACGGCGAGTATTGTTTCCGCCTGGGGAAACATGGACGCATTGTTCTGGCCCCCGACAGCCAAATTCATCACCATCGAACGGGAGCTGTTCATCTGGATTTTGCAGGGTACTGGAAGCACTACTATTACCAGAGGAACTCAATGTATTTGTATTTGCATGGCCACCTCCCTTCACCTGGATTGTGGCGAATGCTGTCAGATCTCACGAAACAAGTGGCGTACATTTTGTTGCGGCAAGATCACAAATCTCGACGTCTTCACATTCTTTTAACCGCTGCGGTTCATGCCTTTTCAGGTCGAATGGGTCGCGGACCTGCCTGGCTACATTGACCGAAAGTGGTGCTCATGCAAAACGGCTTTGGTTGTATTGACGACTTACGCGATGCGAAATGGGATAGGTTGGTTGCAAGTCTTGGTCAACGCGGGCTTGGCAGTGTGGAGATCGACGGTTGGAAGCGTCATTGGTCGCGGATCTGGGAATTCCCTTGGGCCTACACCGCGATTTCAGCCAACTTCTCCCCGGCGACTCATCCGCTTGTTATCGAATCGGGCTGCGGTGTTACGCCAATGCCATTCTGGCTTGGCGGCGATGGATTTCAAGTGGTTGGATTTGACCTGGACACAAGTTGTGAAGCGCGCTGGAATAGGACCGGAGTTCCGTGCCGCCCCGACCCATCCAAGACCAGATTCGAATGTGGAGATATGTTGCATCTGCCTCTGGCTGATGCATCGGTTGACATTGCATACTCGGTCAGCGCGATCGAGCACACTTCCGATCCCGTTCGCGCTGTGGCTGAGATGCTCAGAGTTTTGAAACCTGGCGGCGGCCTCATCCTTACGATGGATGTCGATATTTGCGGAAGTGATTCCGTCAGCTGGCAGGCATTCAGTGAAATTGTTTCCTTTCTTGAAAGGCATACTCGGTCCTTGCTTCCGGTTCGACATGTGACTCCTGGGAGGCTCCTGACTTTCGAGAATCGAACCTTGGTTCCGCAAAGTAGCACGAGGCTGTTGTCCAAAAGAATCCTCGATTACCTTGGCATTCGTGCACGGTCAGACCAGACGGTCTTTGCCTGGGCCGGCGAGAAGAACTAGGACCTGCATGCGTTGGTTAATGGTGAGTCAGGATACGCCGCGGGATGTGCTTGGTGGAACCGAACTCTATGTTCGCCGGCTCTCTGAGGCACTTCTCGACCGCGGAACTGACGTTTCCTGGACATACTACTCCGAAGGAGACCCGGACCTGACGAAAGAGGGCGTGCAAGAGGATGGAATTGAGTATTACAGAATCTCAGGCCGAAACCAGTCGCGAACCAGAGAGCAAGCCTGGCAGATTGACCCTCTTGGTCTAAACGAGTTTCGGCAGGTTCTTCAACTTGCTCAGCCCGACTGCGTTCATTTCAATGGATTCGGCCGCAACCAGTCTCCCGAGCACTTCGCCGCCGCAAAAGAAGCGGGAGCAACAGTTCTAATGACGTACCACTCTCCCGGTCAAAGTTGTGCTCGATGGGATTTGCTTTACAAAGGGCAGGATGTTTGTTCAGGCCTAATTGACGTTGAACGATGCACAGACTGCGTATTGCACCGGATTGGCGTACCCGCGCCGTTACGAGCGGTACTCTCACGGGCCGACCTATCGCAGCTTGCACTGGTTCTGCCTCGAAGTCTTCAGCATCCTTTTGTCCGGCGCAAAGGTTTGCAAGATTATCAGCGGCGCTGGAAGGAAGGTATGGCTACGCCCGACAGGGTTGTGTGGCACGCAGCCTGGGTCAGAGACCTTCTTCTCTTTAACGGAGTTCCGGAAGATCGGCTCTTCCATTTGCCGCTTCCTCCACCGAGGTCCTTTGCCGTTACAGACTCGAAGGAACTCAGTCCCCGCAGCCATCGCAGGTTTGCTTTTATAGGGCGCCTCACGGATATCAAAGGAGCACACATCCTTACTGAAGCAGTCCGTTTGCTTCCCCCCGAAGAGAAGATAGAAGTTCTCCTCGTAGGGGCCAAAGGGCCGGACGAGTACCTTGAACGAATCCAGAAGGAATGTGAAAAGGACCATCGTGTCAAACTTGTTCCACCAGCCGCCTCCCATTTGATCCCAAACATTATGTGCGATTCGGACGCAGTCATTGTTCCTTCACTCTGGCCGGAAACAGGACCTTACACTGTGCTCGAAGCGCTTTGGACTGGCACACCTGTAGTCGGAAGCGACCGTGCAGGCATCCGCGAGCTCATCAATAAGTGGGGTGGAGGAGTACTGTTTGATGCAGGAAATGCCAGGCAGCTTGCTCGCTTGCTTGCGGACTATAATTTTCAATCCCTGAGGAGAGATCCGGCTATTTTCCGAAAGAATCTGTGCGACGATTTTAACGCTCAGATTGACGCGCTGTTCCAGCTCGTTCAAACCAATGAAAGTCGTCGTGATGAATACATCTGTTAAAGGCCTGGTTCCGGGGAGTTCGTCCGGCGTTGTGGTTCTGCAATCCGCAGTCCTTGCGTTGATCACACTGGCTACCAGGATTGCATGTCATGGGTCTGTCTATTTCGCGGATGGTCCCGCTCACATCCGCGCGCTTGCAACGAAGGTTACGTAATTCAGCCACCAGGGTATTGGCTCTTCAATCGCATTGCCAGCCTGTTTTCAAATCCAACGCTCGCCATTACGACTATGAACATTCTGTTCTCAGTGGCGGGCGTCGTTGTCTTCTAACATACCGCGCTTCAAATTAGTTCGAGAAGGAATGCATTCATGGCCGCATTCGCTCACTCTTCCATCTCCAATGCCTGGTTCGCCGGCGAAGTGCACAGTACACACGCATCGCAGATTCTTTTTCCGATTCTTCTTTTCTACGCCTAACTTAGATTCGATTCGGATAAAGCACCATGACGCATGTGGCTGGCAGTCCGCATTTTTGCAATCGGCGCCGGACCGCGGCCTTTCGACGGATTGTTTCTCGTCCCAATGCTTGCCTCATTTTGCTTTGAGCGCATACCACGAAAACAAGCTGTGTCCTACCTAACGCTTGTTTTGATCCTGTGTCTTGCATGGCTTGTTCCGACCGGTCTGGCATACCGCCATGCGTACGGCGGCATGCCAGGCGTGCTGGCCTACGTGCTCCTGATCATGAAAGTCAGATCCATCACGACCGGCGTAAACGCCGGGACAATGGCCAATGTCGTCCGCTATATCTTGCCTCTTCTAATTGCGTTTTTGACCGTACTCCCAGCAGTAACGGCAAACGCCATCCACAATCACAAGGAATGGCGAGTTCAGATGATGCTGTTCTGGATCCTTCCGGGTTCCCTATTCTTTGTTTTTTCGTACATCTCCGACGCACCTTATTTAACTTTTCTGTCTGCTGCGATCTTGTTGCTCGGCCTTGGCTCTTCACGCGTGCTGATTGTCGCGATGGCATGGAATGCCGCCATTTTTCTGCTCATTACCCCGATGCCTTCACACCATCTCCTGGTAAATACCTGGAACATTGACATCGGCAAATACACACTTTACGCGATTCATCACCAATGGCAGCCCAACCTTTCCCAGATACAACCGCTGACATAAAAGCCCACTCGGACCATACTTGTCCGCTGAATATAGATGACCATGAGCGCTCCCAGCCTAAATCTTAATTCCGTCTTTCAACCAAAGCGGCACGTGAACGTGCTTGGCCTTGGAATCGTTGCGCTTCTATTGCTCACTTTCTTCGTTTTCGCCCTTCGACTTTTTTCTGTCATCACACTTGGATCGATCTTTACGTCAACGGGTGTCGAAGAAGCACCTATCTACTCCGTATGGAAGGTCGTCCATCACTACCGTCTCTACGAGTCGCCACTTTCGGGCTATTTCGGGTTGGGCTTGTACAACTGGTTGTTCTATACGCTCTACGGCTCAATCATCCGCGTGATGGGACTTGATGCTTCATCGCTGATTTTGGCTGGGCGTATGATCACGATGGCCTTTGCGGTGCTCGGCTGTATTGGTTTCAGGTTCGTCCTGAGCCGAGTTGCGCCGCAACTCACTCCGCCATGGGCATGGATGCTGAGCGCCCTGGTTTGGGCAGACTCCGGCGAGGCTGGATGGTGGCAAGTCTCAGTAAGGCCCGATGTTGCCGCATTAGCGGCGTCAACATGGGCGTTTTGGTTCTGGATCGGATCGATGAAAGATGGCAAGTCCAGGCTCGCGCTGGCGGCCTCGTTCCTGTTCTATGCAGCCTGGTCATTCAAGCAGACAACTGTGCTGTTGTTCATTGCATGCTGCCTGGTCGTGCTGCTTGTTCAACGCTGGATGCTCAGATTTGCGGCACTTGCGATTCCGTTTGGAGTTCTCGTTGCTGTGACCTTTGCCGTTGGGGGTCACGATTATTATCTCAATACAATTTATGCCCCCTCTATCAATGCATTTGTTGCCTCGGACGGACTTGCAGAGATAGCAAAAGCAATCTTGGCTTCGCCATTCATCTGGATTGGCGGAGTAGTGGGCGCTGCTGGATTAATCTCACGCCGAGTTGAGATTGGCGGGATGGGGCCGCTAGCGTCCCCGGTCTGCTTAGCGCTCCTCTTGGGCTACTTCCTGTCTGCGCTGGGAGACTGCGTTGGCATTTGCAGGCTAGGGTCTGCCAGGAACACGCTGTTTGAAGCGTTCCTGATTTCTGCAATTCTCGCCAGCATCGTAGTGTCTGACGCATCGACCAACGGGGCACCATCGATTCGCGGTCGACAATGGAACAAACTGCTCCTCATGGCGGCCTTGGCCAACGTAATGGTTTTAGGTGGACGGCTCTGTTCTTTGCCCGGCTTTGGACGATTGACGCTCGCGAACCGCTATCAGTTTTCTTCTCGACTGCAGTTGGCGAATTCCATGGGTGGTCTGCCGGCACCTGTGTTTATCCGCGAAGGGATTCTTTCCCTTCCCTGGTACGCGAATGGAAATCATTATCCTGCGGTCACGGACGATTTTCTCTTCTATCAAGCTGCCTTGCGCCGGGGCGATCTGCCTGACTATCCGATCAAGCTGCTTGTGACTTCCCATCATTTCCGTTCCCTTCTCGTCGAGAAGCAGGATCCCGCTCTGAGCTGGGCGCTTGATGCCGGATGTACGTTGAGCCCGTCGCAGAATTTCTCAATGTGGTCGCTGACTCAGATAGATTGCGGTGGCAGCACCGAACCAAGTCTCTCTAATCAATAATGACGCCGCAGGCGATGGCAACGGCTTTTCCGGTTGACCGTCAACGATTCACAACCAAAGGAACAAAGCATGGAAGAAGTGGCTGAGTTGAGTGGGCAAAGCGGTGTGCTAGAAACGATGGCAGTATCCTGTCCGCTTTGCATGTCAGCCCAGTTTCATGCAGTCGCCAAGGCGAAGTCACAGTGGCCTGAGCTTCAGCGAGATTACACGATTGTTCAGTGCGAAGGGTGCGGCTGCAGATACCTCAATCCGCGGCTGACGGACGAAAGCTTATCTGCTGCGTACGCAGTGATTCAGGAGCTGCTCCCACCAACGGCAGCGTATTCGACAGCGAAAGGCAACGTCCTGACTCGTTTGTGGAGGCATTACGGGTCGTATCAAGTGGCCGACTCAATTACAGAAGGGCCTGTGCTCGATCTAGGGTGTAACCAGGGTGAGTTACTGGAAGAACTGCGCAACAAGGGGTTGAAGGCATGCGGTGTTGAGTTTTCGCCGGAAGCCGTCGCGTGGTGCAAGAACCTCGGGCTCGATGCAGTTGAGGGCAGCCTCGATGACTTCGAGATTCAGCCCGGAACATTCCGGACGATAGTCCTGAGCCATGTTCTTGAGCATCTTGCGGATCCAGTGCGCCTCCTTAAGCGGATCGCTTCTGGACTCGGCGACGAAGGCAGGCTGGTCATCTGCGTTCCTAATGTCGACAGTCCGACAAGACGTCTATTTGGGCCAAGTTGGCACGGTTGGGATCCTCCCTTTCACCTGGTTCATTACGACGAGGCATCCCTTCGCGCAGCGTGTAAACTCGCAGGGCTCTCTGTTCCGCGCACTGTGAAGAGGATGATTCCCGAAGATGTGCGAAGGTCGCTGCTCCTTTGGCAAGGGCGGAGCGGACGACATCTCTTCTTGCGTGCTTTGACAATCCCCATTCTCGCTCTCCTGACCATGTTGGGTTTTGGAAGCTACCTTCTTGTGACCGCAAAAGTGGATACTGAAAGATAGCAGGATCATATTGGCACCAGGCCCCAAGCACCGAACACTCATTCTTCTAAGCTCTTTGACTGCGGAAGGCACACCGGTGCTGGCCCTCGACATGGCCAAAGATTGGCAACGAAAGGGTGCCGACTTCAGAGTTTGCACTTTCCAAGAAGCTCCCGCAGATTTAGCAGCTGAGTTCAAAGCTGCCGGGATCGA
>Ga0302320_10013483_pt1 | contig 17078 bp, 13 predicted proteins | sample Bog_T0_3_FD_202130 | JGI IMG/M metagenome (GOLD analysis project Ga0302320, IMG submission 202130) | Peat permafrost microbial communities from Stordalen Mire near Abisko, Sweden - Bog_T0_3 | ecosystem: Environmental > Terrestrial > Soil > Wetlands > Peat | place: Sweden: Abisko, Stordalen Mire... | reverse complement strand
GTGAGCGACGTTCTTCGCGGAAACGAATTACAGGTGTGGTTTCTCAGCGAACATCTGGTCGATATGCCTTTGGTTCACGCTGTGCCGTCCTCGAAGTCGAAGTCTGCGGCCTAGGTTCTGCGGGCAAGAGGTCGACGGGTTGAACAGGGCGTTCCCCGGCAAGTGGACCGTGCACGATGCGGTCACCAATGTGAAAGCCGCTGTCCTGATGGCAGCAGCGGAAAACTGAAATGGAGCACGCAATATGCCGGTTGAAACGCAAGCAGTCGTCAGCGATCCAACATCTCTGGAACAGGACCGAGATCGGTCCGGCAAAGCGACCAAGTTTGTTTTCGACGCGTCTTTATCCACCGCTATCTCGGCAAACGGTCAACCGCACGCGACGGTCCCGACTCCCAAGGGCCCGCTCCCTCCGGCTTTGCTCGACAAGATGAATCGGTACTGGCGCGCAGCAAATTATCTATGCATCGGCCAGATCTATCTTTTTGAAAACCCTCTTTTGCGAGAGCCGCTCAAAGCTAGTCAGATTAAGCCAAGACTGCTCGGGCACTGGGGAACTTCGCCGGGACAGAACCTCATCTACATTCACCTCAACCGCCTGATCAAAGAGCACGATGCCAACATCATCTACATTGCCGGTCCTGGACATGGCGGTCCTTCGCTGAATGCGATGTCATATTTGGAAGGTACTTATACCGAAGTACATCCGGAGATCACGCCGGATGAGAACGGCCTGCGGCTTATGTTCAGGAAGTTTTCGACGCCAGGTGGCGTCCCGAGTCACTGCGGACCGCACGTTCCAAATTCCATGCATGAGGGCGGCGAACTCGGCTACTCGCTGGTCCACGCCTTTGGCGCCGCTTTCGATAATCCCGATCTGATCGTTGCCTGTGTCATTGGTGATGGAGAATCTGAAACCTGTCCGCTCGAAGGAAGCTGGAAGTCGGTCAACTTTCTCAATCCGGTGCGCGACGGGGCAGTCCTTCCGATTCTTCACCTCAACGGCTACAAGATTTCCGGACCAACTGTTCAAGCTCGCACGACTGACGAAGACTTGAAGGCCCTGTATATCGGACGAGGGTACAACCCTCATTTTGTCGAAGGTGACGATCCGGAGGCCGTGCATCAACTGCTGGCGGGAACTCTGGACGATTGCTACGCCGAGATTCGAGCCATTCAGCAGGAGGCGCGTAAGAGCGGATTCAAGAAGCAACCGATTTGGCCCATGATTGTCCTGCGCACACCGAAGGGATGGACGTGTCCGAAAGAGGTGGACGGAATCCCGATTGAAGGCACCTTCCGCGCACACCAGGTACCTCTCGCAACCGTTCGCGAAAATCCCGAACATCTTAAGGTCCTTGAAGCATGGATGAGAAGCTACAAGCCGCAGGAACTCTTCAACGAAAAGGGCAAATTAATTGACGAACTGGCGGAACTTGCACCCATGGGCAATCGGCGCATGGGAGCAAATCCTCATGTGAATGGCGGACGGCTCCTGACCGCGCTCGATATACCAGACTTTACCAACTACGCACTCGAGATTCCGGGCCCCGGCCAAGTGGTTGCGGAAGCGCCACGAAAGCTCGGCGACTTCTTCAGGGACATTTTCAAACTGAACCCGACAAACTTTCGCATGTTCTGCCCCGATGAGACGAACTCCAATCGGCTGAACTCCGTGCTCGAGGCTACGAAACGTTGTTTTATGGCGGAAACTGTTTCGATTGATGACGAACTCAGCCCGGATGGCCGCGTTATGGAAGTATTGAGCGAGCACTGCTGCCAGGGATGGCTTGAAGGGTACTTGCTGACGGGGCGGCACGGCATGTGGTCGTCGTACGAAGCTTTCGCGCAGGTTGTAGATTCGATGCTGACGCAGCATGCCAAGTGGCTGGAACAATGCCGCGACTTTCCCTGGCGCAGACCGCTCGCGTCCTTAAATGTCCTACTAACCAGCCATGCATGGCGAAATGATCACAACGGTTTCAGCCATCAGGCGACTGGATTTGTAGACAATGCACTGGCGCGCAGGAGTGAAACCATCCGGGTGTATTACCCGCCGGACAGTAATTGTCTCCTTAGCGTCTTCGACCACTGCTTAAGAAGCCGCAACTACGTCAACATCGTGACCTGTGGCAAGCAGCCGCAGCTGCAGTGGTTGAACATGGACGAAGCTCTTGAACATTGCTCGCGAGGGGCATCGATCTGGAAGTTTGCCACTAACGACAATGGTGAAGAACCAGATGTTGTTCTGGCCTGTGCAGGCGATGTGCCGACCATTGAGACATGCGCGACCTCATGGCTTCTGCAAAAATATGTTCCTGGCATTAAGGTACGGGTTGTTAATGTCGTGGATCTGAGCGTTCTGATGATGCCTGACGATCATCCTCATGGAATGGACAACATGTCCTTCGATGCGCTCTTCACCAAAGACGCGCCGGTCATCTTCGCGTTTCACAACAATCGCTGGCTCATTCACACCATGGTGCATGGGCGTTCCAACGAAAGCCGTTTCCATGTACGCGGCTACATGGATCAGGGTACAACAACGACGCCATTCGACATGGTAGTGCTGAATAAGATGAGCCGGTTTCACCTGGCCATCGACGCACTGAAGTATGTCTCACGACTCCGTTCACAGGTCTCCGATGTAATCGACATGTTTAATCGTAAGCTATACAAACATCACGACTATATTCGGCAACACTTGGAAGACATGCCGGAGATCCGGAACTGGGGATGGACGGCTGACTTTAGCGAGCCGAGCACTCCTCCGCCACTGGCCAAGGGACATCCACGCGCTGGTTTGTTTAGCGACAGTTAATCGAAGCGGCCCGATGAAGTCGAGACTTGCATGGGTGCGCAGAAGTTCCTTTGACCGTCCGGATGGAGCCGTTTGACAGTGGAGAATTAAGGAATTGGCCCGTAACTGATTCCCGCCGAGTCCGTTGCGGGAAAGAAAGTAGGTTGAGAAATGATAGAACGGAAGCTTAGCATTGCCGAGATTATACTTCTCGCCGGGACCCGCGTCGCCCTGGGCGCCGGGATCGGCCTGTTGCTTTCCAGTCGGCTAAACAATGACCAACGCAAAGCCGCCGGATGGGCCCTCGCCCTGGTCGGAGGCCTTACTACGATTCCGCTGGCAATGGACGTACTAAGCAAGAAGAATCCGGTTTAGTCCGCCTGCACGAGAAGGGTCAAGAGTTGGACAAGTTTGAAGCAAGCTATAAAAGAATGTCAGTACTTCCAGCCGCGCTGCTTCTGATCGGCACGGCCCGATTTCTTATTGGCTTGCGGGTTTCCGGACGGTCTGCACGGCATTGGTAAGGACCAATATTGTGCTATGCCTCAGAGGCAGCCGACGCTATCGATAACAAACTCAATTGATGACCCAAGCAGGCGGTCCACCCGGACGACAGTTCCGTGTCGCGCAGAACACTAACCTAGCGCGAACACAGGCATTCTGAATTCCCTAAATCAGGCGCGTTACACTATTGCTTCCGGCGGGTCGGCTACTCCACCCAGTGGAAGGACGTTTGGCAGGTCAAGACGTGCCACGCCAATCCGTTTGTCGGCCATCCCAAAATAAACGTCGAAGCGGTCCGGTGAGCCGAGATCATCGCGCCGGTCGATGCCGGTGGGGAATACAACGTTGGCGACGGTCCCGTGGCGTTCTTGCGGCAGTTCCGGCAACAACACCGGCTCCGCCGAACGGTAGCGGATAACAAGCGGATGTTCCTTAGAAAAGATCATCACCCCGGCCGAATAACACAACTGGTACCTGTCGGTCTTAGGCTTCCCCATTTCGCTAACACCGTGGTAAATGATCAGCCAGCCGTGCCGGGTCAAGACGGGCGGAGTGCCACCTCCTATTTTGAGCCGCTCCCAAGGCGAGACCGGAGCCGCTAACCGGTGATGAAAGGTAAATTGGCCGGTGCGAAATGGCTTATGGTCAAGGGACATTCGACAATACGAAATCCAGATGCTTTCCCTGTCGATATCCACCTCACGAGTCTCAGGTCTGCAGGCGGTTTCCTCGGGACGAGTACCTGGGAAGAGCGGACGGTGAAGCATCGCCAATTCCGGTTGCCCGAATGGATCGGGAATGACGACTGGGAATAGGCTGGCATCTTTGTCATCCACGTCGTCGAATTCGATACCCTGATACGGGCCAAACTTCGCCAGCCCCAGACGCCGCCAATGGAGCAGGTCTGTCGATATTGCCAAGGCGATCCGTGGGCCTCGGGGCGAAAATGCCGTGTAGGTCATGATGTATCGCTTGAGCGGTTCCACAAATGTGATACGCGGATCTTCGCAGCCACCACTACCGTCCGGCCGCCGCTCATAATCGGCCTCCGGCTCGAGTGCGATGCCGAGCCGCTCGACGCCTGCCGGATCGCCGGCTGCATTGAACTGCACTCGCGCAATGCCAATACGCGAGTAATTTCCCCGAGCGACCAGCCGCGGGAAGAGGTAAAGATTGCCATCAGGGCCACGAACGGCAGCCGGATTCAGGACGCCTTCGACCTCCTGCGGATTGCCCGCCTGCGGCTCCATCAACATTCCCAGACGCTGTAACTTAAACTCACTCATTCATGTCCCTCAATAAGTCACGCCGGCTGATCACAATCTGCTAAACATGCGATGATCGCTTGTATAACTCGCTTCGTCTCATCGGGACCCTTGACTGGAATAGAATCCACGCCCGCTTTTTCGACGGGATAGTCATTTCCTCCCACGAACAAGGCATCGCCGATGTAAATCATCTCCTTCAAGGAAACGTGCAGGAGATCTCGCAGCTTTCCGATCCCGTATGCCTTATCAATGCCTGGCTTGGTGACATCAATGGATGTCGAGCCTCCAATTCGGACAGAGAACTCAGGAATGAAAGTGTCAAGAATCGTTTTAATCCTTTTCCGCTTGGTGTAATCGGGATCCCACTTCTCCTTTTCTTCTAAGGGTGCCTGCTGACCTAATGCGGAAAACGTTATCTGGCTTCCCCGGTCCTCAATTTGCTCTCCCCATAACTTTTCCGCCTCGAAGCCTTCTACTGCTATCGCCTTCTTTAGAGAACTGATGATTTTCTCTCTTTCATCCCCGGTGAAATCTTCTTCATAAAGCTTTTTCCAATCCCCTGAATATTGGTAGAACTTTGTTCCGCAGGTAGGAAGCAGGGATAGATTCGCCAGGCGTTGATCATGAGGAAGCTTGGAGACCACCTGTTTTTCAAACTGCGGCCAATCGCCTCCGGAAATCACGGCCACTTTGACGATACCGAGCAGGTCATGCAGCAGTCCCGACATTTCGGGATCAAGAGGCGACTTGCTTTCGGCAAGCGTACCGTCCAGATCAAACACGATTAGCTTTTTCACCTAGGCTTCCGTTCTCTTAATCTGTCGCGATTCAATCTGGTAGTGCGATTTCCAGCAAAGTAACTGCACTGTGCGGCCGAAAAGTGCACGTCCCGATCGCTGCTGGCAAGAGGAATACGTCTCCTGTTCCGACGGCATACGTGGTGCCGCCGTGCTCGATCTGGCCCATGCCTTCAATGCATACCAGAACACATGGCACATCCGATGTGCCGACAGTAAACGCCGATCGTCCACGCCGCCGCCACAACCAGAAATGTTCACACTGAAAGAGTCTCTCGCGTTCCACCGGAATCGTCGCCTCCACTACGGGCAGCACACGACCGACCGCACCCTCGACAAAATCAATGCAGGCAAGCGCCTGATCGACTTGTAGCGCGCGCGGCTGCCCCGTCTTGGCGTCAACATGCCCCCAGTCGTACAGGCGAAACGTCACGTCGCTGTTCTGCTGAACCTCGAACACCACGACGTCGCCACCGAGAGAGTGAACCGTTCCAGCCGGCAGGAAAACGCCGTCGCCGGGTTGCGGAGTGAACCACGCGAGTTCGTCCGCTACCGAACCGTTCGTAAGGGCCTGCCGCAGATTCGCTGCAGTCGTACCTGGCTTCAGGCCCGCATAGATGCGGCTTTTTGACCCGGCTTCCAGCACGACCCATGCTTCGGTCTTCCCGGTCTCGCCCGCGGGCAACAAATCCGCATGTGCATCCCCTGGATGGACCTGAACCGAGAGCATTTCACGCGCGTCGAGGAACTTCAGCAACAATGGGAATCGGCGGAAACGCCCGGCTAGCTTTCCCAGCATTTGCTCCGGAAACTGCTTCAGCAATTGACCGATGGTTTGCCCTTTGAGCGGTCCCTCGGCAACGTGGCTCTGATGGTCATCGCGGTCGCTGAGCACCCATGCTTCGCCTATGGGACCATCACCGGGCAGCGGTGCGCTGAGCAGGTCGGCCAAACGTCGGCCGCCCCAGAGGCGATACTGATAAATGGGTTCGAATCGCAGAGGATACAGAAGTTGTTGACTCAAGAATTGTCTCTCTTGCTCTTATATACCGTTGGCGAGCCCTGTCGCCCCAATTGCCGTCGCGTGTAGTCTTAGCGCGTGAAACCGGGCACAAATTCTCTGCGGACTGCCCTTGCCGAACTTCACCCAGTGACCGCTCGTCCGTCACCACAGAGGTACACCGTCTGGTTGCCGGATAAACTGCGCTATTGGATCATCGATAGATTCGCTTATTCCCTACCGAAATACTGTGCAGAATGACTCACTGCCGGGCTTCCGGCAGAGGGGGAACACTGGCGCGCGCGCATGCTCTAGCTAGTGGCCGTCGCCGGAAGGCCTCTCTCCTTTTGAGCCAGCCCGAATTGATTCATGCAGACTTAACGAAACTTCGTCACGGTGAAACCGCGGAGGACCGCGCATGATTCCCCGCGCGTTCTTGTGCAATACAGAACAGCTTGGTCGTGAACGCGATGCCATAGTTAGGATCGAAAACTATCTAGATGGCAACAAAGGGAATGCCAAGGAAGCGTGGTCGCCTGTACCGCGGTCACCCTCGAAAACCATGGCCGTACATAGAGCTGTCGAAATCGCACCACCGGCCGCAGAGCCGAGGCAGAACACTGCCTCAAAAGGACTCACGAGCGATGAAGCACGTACCCGTCTTCAAAAAGACGGGCCTAATGCAATGCCCGATGTGTCGGCTCATCCACTGCGGAATGCGTTGGTCAAGTTCTGGGCGCCCGTCCCATGGTTGCTCGAAGCGTCGATTGTGCTTCAGGTCGTGCTGCATAAGTATGCCGAGGCTGCGGTCATTGCGGGCCTACTGGTCTTCAACGCAGCCCTGGCTTATTTCCAGGAGGGCCGCGCCCAAGCCACCTTGAAGGCCTTGAACTCACGTCTCGCCTTGAATGCCTCCGTCGAGCGCGATGGGGTTTGGAAGACAGTACCGGCTGCCGAGTTGGTGCGTGGCGATATCGTGAAGTTGTCACTCGGCGGCGTGGTTGCGGCGGACGTGCATTTGATCGACGGATCTGTCCTGCTCGATCAATCCATGCTAACAGGCGAATCTCTGCCCATTGAGGCTGGTCCAGGCGTTGACACCTATGCGGGAGCACTGGTGCGGCGTGGTGAAGCAACCGCCGAGGTGACAGCCACTGGCACTCATACCAAGTTTGGCCGTACGGCAGAACTGGTGCGTACCGCCCACGTTGTAAGTTCGCAGCAGAAAGCTGTGCTGCACATCGTGCGTAATCTGGCTATTTTCAACGGCGTCGTCATCCTTTTGATAGGAGCGTATGCCTACTTTCATGCGATGCCGTGGAGTGAGATCATCCCGCTGTTGCTCACGTCGGTTCTGGCGGCAATCCCGGTGGCCTTGCCGGCAACATTCACGCTGGCGGCGGCAGTTGGAGCGCGATCTTTGGCGAAGCTAGGTGTGCTGCCAACCCGGCTCACCGCTGTCGATGAGGCGGCCACGATCGATGTCTTATGCGCAGACAAAACCGGAACGCTGACCCGCAATGAACTTTCCGTGACCAGTGTTAAACCGCTGCCCGGATTTGACGAGGCCCACGTTCTCGGCTTGGCAGCCCTGGCCAGTTCTGAGGGCGGCGATGACGCTGTGGATGCAGCGATTCGTTCTGCCTCCACCAACAAGCCAGCATCGGACCTGCCAAAGCTAATCGCGTTTGTGCCATTCGACCCTGCCAAGAAAACCTCCGAAGCAACAGCGACCGGCGCAAAGGGTAGCGTAGAGCGCATCCTCAAGGGAGCCTTCACCGTAGTCGCGAAGCTCGCCTCCCCATCGCCCATTGCGGCAGGTTTAGCCGACGAACTTGAAAAACAAGGCTTCAGGGTTTTGGCAGTAGCTGCGGGTCCTGCAGCGTCCATGCAACTCATTGGGCTAATCGCGCTCAGCGACCCACCGCGTAAGGACTCGACCTCTCTGATCTCGGAGCTCAAGACATTAGGCGTGCGCACGGTCATGGTAACGGGTGACGCTCCGGCTACGGCGGCAATCGTAGCCAACATGGTTGGATTGGATGGGGCTGTTTGCCCGCCGGGAGCGATTCCCGATGGAGTAAAACCAACCGATTTCGCAGTCTTCGCCGGTATTCTTCCCGAAGGAAAATTTAACCTGGTCAAGGCCTTCCAGAAGAACGGGCATACGGTCGGAATGTGCGGCGATGGCGCCAACGATGCGCCGGCACTCCGGCAGGCGCAGATGGGGATTGCCGTGTCGACCGCAACCGATGTCGCCAAGTCGGCAGCGGGCATTGTACTGACGGAGGCTGGCCTTGGGGGCATCGTCGCCGCTGTAAAGGAGGGCAGGACCACGTTTCAGCGCATTCTTACCTACACGCTGAACTCCGTCCTCAAGAAGATCGTGCAGGTGCTGTTGTTGGCGATTGGCCTCGTCATGACCGGACATGCGGTTTTGACTCCCATGTTGATGGTCATTGTGATGATCACAGGCGACTTCCTGGCCATGTCTTTGACCACGGACAGAGTGCGTCCATCGCCGATGCCGAACTCCTGGCAAGTCGGCAAGATTACGATGGCAGGGACGGTTCTGGGCGGTTGCTTTCTGGCGTTTTGTATAGCTGTCCTAGCGGTCGGCAAGTTCGAAATGGGATTCGGAATAGAAACGCTGAGAACGCTTTCTGTGGTTGCCATCGTATATGGCAGCCAAGCCACAATCTACGGCTTGCGAGCACGCCGCCGCCTCTGGGGGCTGCGCCCGACGATATGGCTCGTAGCGTCCTCTGTGGCCGACATTCTCATTATCTCAACCTTGGCCGTTCGCGGGATTGCGATGGCGCCACTGCCCGTCTCGGTGCTGCTATGTGAATTCGCCGCGGCCATCGTTTTTGGTTTGATCCTGGACGGAGTGAAGATCCCTGTCTTTGCTCGTCTCGGTGTCTCGTAACTCGTAGAATGCGAGCTGCCGCCTTGCTGCGCGAACTGGCCCTGGCACGAGCCGATGGAAGCTTGCGTCACTTCCTGGCACGACTAGGCCGCATCGATGTTCTGGTGATCGACGACTGGGCCATGGCGCCACTGAATGAAAACGAGCGCCGCGAAGTCTGGGAGATCTGTGAGGATCGCTACCAGACTCGCTCCACCATCCTCACTTCCCAGTTGCCGGTTTCGCACCGGCATGAGCAGATCGGCGATCCCACCATTGCCGACGGCATCCTCGACCGTCTGGTTCATAATGCCCATCGCATCGAGATGCGCGGCGAATCCATGCGGAAGAAACGTAATCCGCCACAGGACGAGAAAAAGGAATGAGCCAAAGCAGGTTTCGGTAAGATGTCTGAGTTATGGCACCGACTTCCCAGATGCCGATTTGTGGACAATCTTCGGAAGGCAGACTCGCCGATCGGCTGTTGCCCAGGGTTAACGCGTTTGGGTGCATACGTATAATGTGGAGGATGAGGTTCGACCCCCGGGTGAATCAGACATGGCTGGCAGCGGGCTGGCGGCTCCTGCTGCTGGCTTGTTGTGCACTGGTCTTCCTGTTTGCGTTGCATGCCAAGGTGTCGGTCTATCACCCGGGCGGCCACCTAAGTAGCGCCACTGCATCGAAGCTCTGGCTCAACGCCCAGAAGCCGCTGCCGCCGCCGCTTTCCCCCAGCGTGGCCTTCCTTTGGTTTGCCGCACTTCTAGTCTATTTCCTGTGCCAGCATTGTGATCTGCGATGGAATGGCGGCTATCGTGCGCCGGCGCCGGCGCAACGCACTCAGCTCTACCTGCACCGGTTCCTGCGTCCACCTCCCGCCCGCTAGCCGGACTCTGTTTCTAGATCATCGTTGTTTTTCTTGTTATTTGTTTATTTATCGGTGCGATGCGTCCGGTCTACCACAGAGTGGGACTGGCCGCAAACGAGGAAAAATCCATGAGGTTAAGTCGCAACCACAAGCTTCTCGTGCTGGGTGGGGCTGTGCTGTGCCTGATCATTGCGATCTGGCAGGTCAAGCGCGTGCGCGCCGGAAGTCTCGGGCGCGACCGCAATAGCGAGCACATTGTCTGGGCGGCTGTGGCCCCTGTACAGCGGTCTGCGATCGCTAATTCGTTCTCCATCGCAGGGCAGTTTCTGCCTTACCAGAACGTCGAGCTGCACGCCAAGGTGGCGGGCTACATCAAGCACATCAACGTGGACATCGGCGACCGCGTACACACCGGGCAGGTGCTGGCGGTGCTGGAAGTCCCCGAGTTGATGGCGCAGGTGGATGAAGCCAAGGCCGCCAGCCATCACGCTGAGGAAGAGATTGCCCGCGCCGGGAGCGACGTGGCACGCGCCGAGGCGGACCACGTCGCCCTGCATGCCAACGCGGCACGGCTGGTCAACACCGACAAGGCGCGGCCGGGGCTCATCGCCGCCCAGGAACTGGACGACGCCAACGCGAAAGACCGCGCCTCGGAGGCGCAGGTGGATGCCGCCAAGTCGGCGCTGGCCGCGGCCCGCCAGCAGTTGGAAGTGGCCAGGGCCAATCAGCAGCATTACTCGGCCTTGTCGGATTACACCCGCATCGTCGCGCCCTACGACGGCGTCGTGACCTGGCGCTATGCCGATACCGGCTCCCTGGTGCAGGCGGGTACTTCGAGCAGCAATGGCGCGCCCGTCGTTACCGTTGCGCAAGTGAATGAGCTGCGCCTGCGCATTCCGGTTCCGGAATCCGTTGCCGCCAAGGTGCGGATCGGCGACGCCGTGGACGTGAAAGTCCAGGCCACCGGCGAGCACTTCACCGACAAGGTGGCGCGCTTTACCGGCGCGCTCGATCCCACGACCCGCACCATGCAGGTGGAAATCGACGTTCCCAATCCCGCGTATCGTTTGCAGCCCGGAATGTACGCCGATGTGGTGCTGGCCTCCGACAGCCGCAACGACGTCCTCACCGTTCCAGTGAACGCCATCCAGCGCGACCAGAGCAAGACCAGCGTGTTGGTGGTGGACCCGCAGGACCGTGTGCAGAAGCGCGAGGTGCAGACAGGGGTGCAAGGTTCCAGCAATGTCGAGATTGTTAGCGGACTCTCTGCCGGCGAACGGGTCATTGTCGGCAATCTCGGAAGTTATCAGCCAGGCGAGTTAGTGCGGCCGAAAGAAACCGCGCTCTCGGCCAACAGCGCGGACGCGGAGTAAGCCAATGCCAAGTTTTGCCATCAAGTATCCGTTTTTCATATTGATGCTGTGCTTCGGCATCGTTGTCGTGGGCGTGACCACCGTGGCCCGCATGCCGGTGGACTTGTTCCCGGAGATTCAGATTCCTGTGGTGGTAGTCGCTACTTTTTACAGCGGGATGCCGCCGCAGCAGATCGAAGGCGATATCACCGATACCTTCGAACGCTTCTTTACGCTGGGCAGCAACATCGACCACATCGAGTCACGTTCGCTTACCGGGGTGAGCCTGATCAAGGTTTACTTCCAACCCGGAACCGATCCCGACGCCGCCGTCAGCGAGATCGCCAATCTTGCCATGGCTGATCTGCGAAGGTTGCCGCAGGGAACACTGCCTCCGGTGGTGCTTAAGTTCGATGCCTCCAGTATGCCGGTCTGCCTGGTGACTTTGAAGGGACAGGGTCTGACCGAAACCCAGTTGCACGACCAGGGACAATTCAATGTTCGCAATCAGATCGCTAACGTCCCCGGCGCATCGGTGCCGCAACCGTTCGGCGGCAAGTACCGGCAAATCCAGTTTTATGTTGACCCGGTAAAGCTGGAAGCTGTGCAGTTGAGCCCCATGGATGTGGTCGACACCATCAACAACGCCAACGCCATTCTGCCCGCCGGGGACGTTCGCATTGGGCCGTTCGATTACAACATCTATAGCAACAGCCAACTGTCCAGCGTCGGCCAGATGAATGACGTCCCGCTGAAGGCCATCGGCAACAATGTGCTACGCTTCGGCGATATTGGCCATGCCGAAGACGGCTCGGCGCTGCAATACAACATCGTGCGGGTCGATGGTCAGAAGTCAGTGTACTTACCCATTTTGCGGCAGGGAGGAAACAGCAACACCATTCAGATCGTGAATGGGGTTCGTGACCGCGTTGAAAAACTGCTCGACGTCCCGAAAAGCCTGGTCGCGACGGTGGTATTCGATCAGTCGCAATATGTCAAGCTCGCGGTCGGCAATGTATTGCGCGAGGGCAGCATTGGTCTGGGTTTGACGGCGGTGATGATCCTGGTGTTCCTGGGATCACTGCGGGGAACAATTTCTGTACTGCTCTCGATCCCCATCTCTTGTTTGGCCGCTTTTCTCTTGCTGAACGCCTTCGGAAGTTCGATCAACACCATGGTACTGGGCGGTCTGGCCCTTGTTTTGTCGCGACTGATCGACAATTCCGTGGTGGTGCTGGAGAACATTTTCCGTCACCTGGAAAATGGCGAGGAGGCGCGCACGGCGGCTGAGCAGGGCGGTCAGGAAGTTCAATTGGCTGTCCTTGCAGCCACCTTCACCACCGCCATTGTGTTCTTCCCGGTAGTGTTTCTCTCCGGCGTCAGCAAATATCTCTTCAGTGCGTTGGCGCTAGGAGTTGTGTTAGCGCTGGCTGCGTCCTATCTGGTGGCGATGTCCGTCGTACCGCTTTTCTGCTCGCGATTCATCAAAACGGAACACGGTAGCGAAGCCGAGGGAGAAAAGGAACCCGGCCTATTGCAACGCGTGTTGATACCGTTCAATCGGGGATACGACTACGTCCTCGCTAAGTACGACGAGTCGCTCGTCAAGGCGCTTCATAACCCCTGGATGACGGTGGCGGTCATCATGGGTGGATTCGTCCTCAGCCTGGCGCTTTCTCCGTTGCTGGGCGTGGCCTTTTTCCCGCGCACCGATCCGGGACAGTTTGTCATTAGCGTGAAGGCGCCGAGTGGCACCCGGATTGAACTCACCAATAACTACATTGCGCGGGTGGAAGAGGACATTCGCGAGGTCGTCCCTAGAGACGAACTCGCCATGATCGTGTCCAACATCGGGGTGAATGCCGATCTTTCCGCGATTTACACCCCCAATTCCGCAATGCACACCGCTTTTGTACAGGTACAACTCCAGAAGGAGCACAAAACCAGCAGCTTCGTTTACATCGATCGCGTGCGGCGCAAACTGGCCAGCGATCTACCCGAACTTTCCACCTTTTTCCAAACCGGCGGTCTGGTGAATTCGATCGTCAACCAGGGAATGCCCGCTCCCATCGACATTCAAGTCTCGGGCAACGATCAGGAAGCCGCTTACCAGGTCGCCGGCGAAATGGCGAAGAAGATCCGCCGCCTCCGCGGGGTGAGCGACGTGCTCATCCCCCAGGACCTGGATTATCCGGGGATTCAATTGGACGTGCGGCGTGAGATGGCAGCCCGGCTAGGACTTACCGCCAAGGATGTGGTGGACAATGTCGTCACTGCCCTCACCTCCAATGGCATGATCGCTCCCGGCTACTGGATCGATCCCAAGAGCGGCAACAACTATTTCCTGACGGTCCAGTACACCCCGCATCAGATTGGCGCCATGTCGATGGAGGACTTCAAGCAGATTCCTCTGCACGCCAAGAACAACGCCGATCCCACCATGCTGGAAAACGTGGCCGACATCAAAGTCATCAACACGCCGACCGAAGTCGACCACTATCAACTGTTCCGGGTCATCGATCTCTATGTTTCGCCCCAGGGTGAGGACCTGGGCGCACTTTCAAAGCGGGTGCAGGATGTTATCGCGCATACTCAGCTGCCGCCAAATACGCGCGTGGAACTGCGCGGGGCGGTGGTCTCGATGCAACGCTCGTTCAAGAGCTTTGCCATCGGCCTGTCCCTTTCCGTGGTACTGGTCTACCTGATCCTGATGGCGCAATTCGCGTCGTTCACCGATCCCTTTCTGATCCTGCTGGCTGTCCCTCCGGGATTTACCGGCGTGATCCTGTTCCTGCTGATGACCCACACCACCGTCAACATCATGTCGCTGATGGGGGTGACGATGATGACCGGAATCGTGGTGTCCGACTCGATCCTGATCGTCGAGTTCACCCGCGAGCTGCGGCGCCGCGGCCAGCCGCTGCGAGACGCCATCAAGAATGCCTGCCACATCCGCATGCGGCCGATCATGATGACGACGTTCGCCACGTTGCTGGGGTTGATCCCCTTGGCGCTCGCCTTGGAAGCCGGTAGCGAACAGTACGCGCCGTTGGCGCGCGCCATCATCGGAGGGCTGATGCTCTCCTTCCTGGCAACCTTGTTCCTGGTGCCGGCAGCGTACTACCTGATGCACCGCAAGCACGCGGAAGAACAACCACAGGAGGTGCAAGCTTGAGACGCAAGGTCCTCCGGCTTGTGATTGCATTTGTACTGCCCAGCATGCCGCTGGCCGCGCAGACAACCACGGTTCCACCGCAATCCATAACCACGCCGGCACAAACGCAACCGGGGCCGCAGACTCTACCGGCGCCACAGATGACGCCGGCTCCCACTGCTTCGGCTCCACCGCAGCTGCCCACGACCGGCGCGCAGCGGCGCTTGACGGTTCAGGATGCCGAAGCGCTGGCACTGAAGAACAATCCACAGATTTCGGTGTATCGCTTGCTTTCGCTTGCGTCCAATCAAGTCACGCGAGAACAGAGAGCGGCGTACTACCCGACTATTTATGGAAGCTTGACGGCGGTTGAGCCGAAACCGGACTCGCGGATAGCGGCCGGTAATCTAAGTAACCCGATTGTGTATGAGCGCGCCGCCGGCGGGCTCACGCTTTCGCAGTTGATTACCGACTTTGGACGCACCAATAACTTGGTCGCGACTGCCGCACTGCGTGCCAAGGCGGCGGACATGAATTCCTTGGCAACCGCCGACCAGATCAAACTCACCGTCGATGAGGCTTTCTACAATGCGCTGCAGACACTGGCTCTGCGGAAGGTTGCGGAACAAACCGTGAGCGCTCGCCAGCTCGTGTCCGATCAGATCACAACCCTGTTCCAGAACAAGCTGCGCTCGCAACTCGACGTCAGCTTTGCCGACGCCAACTTGGCACAAGGCAAGCTGCTCTTGCTGGACGCGCAGAGCAACTACCAGGCAGCACTCTCGACGCTATCGCAGGTTCTGGGCTATTCCGCGCAACAGCCCTTCGACCTGATCGATACCGAAACCCAGTTGCAGCCACCGCCCGACGCAGTCAGCCAGCTGGAGGATGAAGCGTTCCGTAACCGGCCGGAAATCGCCTCGCAAGGCTATGAATATCAGGCGTCCCAGCATTTCCAGAAAGCCGAGCGCGACTTATTGTTCCCCACGATTGAAGCGATGGGGGTCGTCGGCCGCACTCCCTACAGCAACATGGTTGGCGGGGTGACGCCGTTCACCAGTTGGTATGGCGCTGTCGGAGTCAATGTCAACGTTCCTATCTTCAACGGCTTTCTCTATCTGGCGCGATCGCGTGAGGCAGGACTGCGGGCGCAGGCAGCCGACCAACAGCTGCGCGATTTGAAAGACCGGATCGCGAACGACGTCCGTACCAGCTGGCTAAACGCCATCACGGCCTATAACCGCATCGCTGTCACGCAGCAGTTCGTTGACCAGACGAACCTGGCGGTGGACTTGTCGCAGACCCGCTACAACCTGGGACTCAGCTCGATTGTGGAGCTGAGCCAGTCCGAGTTACAACAGACCGAGGCCCAGATTCAGTTTGCGGCTGCCAAATATCAATATCGGATCGCGCAGTCGCTGCTGCGATTCCAGGTCGCCGCGCCGTGATCGCCGTTGCGAACGATAGTCCAGCCGCCCGGCAGTGCGATCGGCACCAGCGCGTCGGGCATTTCGATATAAACCGTAGAGTCATCCATACGCTCTCCGAGTCGTCCGCCAGACCCGCAGACAACGTGCGCCGGGTCACCGGCTACTTAAAGGGGTATTCTAATGGCTATCGTGATGTACGATTTCCTGAGCAGCCCTGTGGGTAGTGGTGCCGTTTGATTTCATTGTGTCGCCATTCGTCCTTGCCATAACATTTGGCGATACCAGCTATCCTATTTATTACAAGCATCGTAACTCGGTGATCGACCTTTCGAATTCAGGCCTTAGTACCACACATAAAACAGAACTTTCGCAATGCTGGGTTCCATCTCGTAGTGGGCTGTGAGCGCACACTTTGTCAACTTTTGAGAGACCGCATCAACGAGGGGATGCGCTTCTGTGAGGCCTTGCCGAATGTTCAGCGATATACAACGCGGTACCATGTCGTGTACAAGACAATCAGAGTGTTCGCCAAAATCTATCCGCAACGATTTCAATTCTGGGTAGACGTTAGTCGGAAAGGGGTTGATGGTCCCAACCACCTGCTGAAACACAAACATCGTGTGCATGGACACATAGAGGTCCCAAACGATCTTGATCTCTAGAAGGGCAAAGACCTTGTGGAGCAGTCTTATCTTAACAGTGCGAAAGTAACTTCAGAGCGGTGGGTTGCAGGTTGTGCATTGTACGGTTGGCTGCAAAGCTCATCGTGAAGCTGGTTCTCGCCTGGACATGAGTCCGGTCGCGGCAGGGGTGGAACCAGCCCTCGACATTCGGAAGGGGAACGTAAATGGCGAACCCAAGGCAACCTCGAGATTTGATCTTCAGCCTAAGCTTCGGGGCGGCAACGGCTGCGCTGGCGATCGCGTTTATGCTGACAGTTGTCGCAACTCAGCCGGCGCGGGCGCAAACATACACCGTACTGCACAACTTCACCGGCGGA
>Ga0302320_10013480_pt1 | contig 17079 bp, 18 predicted proteins | sample Bog_T0_3_FD_202130 | JGI IMG/M metagenome (GOLD analysis project Ga0302320, IMG submission 202130) | Peat permafrost microbial communities from Stordalen Mire near Abisko, Sweden - Bog_T0_3 | ecosystem: Environmental > Terrestrial > Soil > Wetlands > Peat | place: Sweden: Abisko, Stordalen Mire... | reverse complement strand
GCGAGAAGGCCTACGGGGAGTTGGCGGCGATGTGCAAGCGCCGCAACAAATTGGGGCTCATCGCCGTGCATCCTGCGACGCGGGCCGCCGAGTAGCCTGCCGACAGCTCGCTTGTCGAGTGTTGCGTCCTGGGCGGGACATCGGCGAGATTCCCGCCCCCAACGCACACTCAACGCCCTCGGTGCACTAGCCCTCCAGCTTGTAGCCCAGCCCCCGCACCGTCACCAGGTGCACCGGGTTCGCCGGGTCACCTTCGATCTTGGACCGCAGGCGCTTGACGTGAACGTCGAGGGTTTTGGTATCCCCGACATAGTCCGCACCCCAGACCCGATCGATCAGCTGTCCGCGGGTCAACACCCGGCCGCTGTTGCGCATCAGGTATTCGAGCAGGTCGAATTCCTTGAGCGGCAACGTGATTGCGTCGCCGTTGACCGAGACGACGTGCCGCTCGACATCCATCCGGACGGGGCCGGACTCCAGCACGCCGTCGCTGATCTCAGAGTCGTCGTCACCACCCCGGCGAAGGACTGCCCGAATCCGGGCGATCAGCTCGCGCGCCGAATATGGCTTGGTCACATAGTCATCCGCACCAAGCTCGAGGCCGACCACTTTGTCGATCTCGCTGTCCCGGGCGGTCACCATGATCACCGGCACGCTGGAACGGGCACGCAGTTGCTTGCACACATCGGTGCCCGACATCCCCGGCAGCATCAGATCGAGCAGAACGATGTCCGCGCCGGCGCGGTCAAACTCGGCCAGGGCGGCCGGCCCATCGGTCACCACAGTGGCCTCAAAGCCTTCTTTGCGGAGCAAAAAAGCCAGCGGATCAGCAAGCGACTCCTCGTCCTCCACGATCATTACACTGGTCATCAGCGCCACTGCTCCTCATCGCTTCGCTTTGCATCGTCATAGGCGTAAGTCATCGACTTAGCTCTTCCTCTCGTTGGGACCTATTGGGGCGCAAATCGCGACCCAGCAGTTGCTCGGGTTCCTCGTCGTCGTCCTTGTCAGCGGGCATCGCCGGAATAGACAGCGTGAACGTCGATCCCGTTCCCGGCTTGCTCCATACGCCGATGCTGCCGTCGTGGTTGGCCGCCACGTGTTTGACGATGGCCAGCCCAAGACCGCTACCCCCGGTGGCGCGCGAGCGCGCCTTGTCCCCGCGGAAGAACCGCTCGAAAACGCGCTCCTGGTCTTCCAGGGCGATCCCGATACCCCGGTCGGTGACGGCGATCTCGATGTTGTCACCGCGGCGGCGGCGGCTTATCGACACCGGAGAGCCCGGAGGCGAATACGCGATCGCGTTGGAGACCAGATTGGCTAGGGCGGTGACGAGCAGGGTTTGGTCGCCCAGTACCCGCAAGCCGCCGGGCGCGTCGGTACGAACCTCGATGTGAGCATTTTCAGCGGCCACTTTATGGCGCGATATCGCCTCGGATACAACGGTATCGACGTCAACGTCGGTGACGTTGGGCAATCGCTCGGCGCCCTGCAGCCGCGAAAGCTCGATCAGTTCGGCAACCATGTCGCCCAACCGGTTGGCTTCGATGAGCACCTTCTCCGCGAACCGGCGAACGGTGTCGGAGTCGTCGGCAGAAGCCAGCAGAGCTTCGGCGAGCAGCGCCATAGCTCCAACCGGGGTTTTGAGTTCGTGGCTGACGTTTGCCACGAAGTCACGTCTGGTCGCTTCCATGCGGGCATAGTCGGACTGGTCGTGGACGAAGACCACGGCGAACCGACGGTCTTCCTCGCTCAGCAGCCGGGCCTGCCCGTGCACCGATAGCCCGGATCTGCCGGCGACCTGGCGCCTGCCCGGCTGCAGGTCGAACTCGACCTCGTCACCAGCCAGCGCCTGCTGCGCGGCCTGCCAAGCCTGGTCGTCGAGCTGCCGGTCACGTACCAGCCCCAGCTCCCTGGCCCGATCGTTGAGATATACGACGTCGCGATGCGAATCCACCACCGCGGCGCCCAGCGGCATCAGCGCGACGATGCGTTGCAACATCTGTGCGACAGTGATCCCCGTCCACTCGGTGGCCACTCGTTGGCGGCGTTTAGCTACCCGGGGCGAAAGCCGAGTGCCAACCGCTATCCCTACGGCCAGCGCCAACACGGACAAGACCCCGGCCAACAACACGGCCGAGAACACGGTCACAACAAAATCCTACAAATTTGGTGAACGCCACCCTAGCGGGGCAAGGCCAAAAACGGACAAGTCACACGTTGCGTGGCAGGTGTTCCACTGACGTTAACGGATTGTTTGGTAAACGGGGCTTTCAAGCGCAATAACGCCGGCCGACGAATCAGCGATCGCGGCTACGCGCGCCCCTGGTTAGCTACCGCGGCGGCTCCCGAAGCCGCCGCCGCGGGGTCGAGATAGGTGCCGCCCCGCACCACCGGCCGCAAGTCGGCATCGAGGTCGTAGCGCAGCGGAATGCCAGTCGGGATATTCAGCTCGGCGATGTCGTCGTCGGATACCTGGTCCAGGTGCTTGACCAAAGCGCGCAAGGAATTGCCGTGCGCGACCATCAGCACCGTCTTACCGGCCCGCAGATCAGGGACGATCACGTCGGTGAAATACGGCAGAAAACGGACCACCACGTCGGCCAGACATTCGGTCAACGGACCACCGTCGACGTTCGCGTACCGGGGGTCGGTGTCCTGGCTGAACTCGCTGCCCTTTTCGATCGGCGGCGGCGGCGTGTCGTAGCTGCGCCGCCACGCCATGAACTGTTCGTCGCCGTAGCGGGCCTTGGTCTCGGCCTTGTCCAGCCCCTGCAGCGCGCCGTAGTGGCGTTCGTTGAGCCGCCAGCTCCGGTGTACGGGAATCCAGAGCCGGTCGGCGCTCTCCAGGGCCAGGTGGGCGGTGGTGATCGCGCGGCGCAGCAGCGACGTGTGGAGCACGTCGGGCAACAGGTCGTGTTCGATCAACAGCTCACCGGAGCGAACAGCCTCGGCTCTGCCCTTTTCGGTCAGGCCGACGTCGACCCAGCCCGTGAACAGGTTGAGTGCATTCCACTCGCTCTCGCCGTGGCGGAGCAGAACCAACGTGCCAGTGTTTATCTGCTGCATTCATCTAGCCTTTCACGGACGCACAGCACTAGTCACTGTGATTGTCGTCGTCCTGGTGAATAAGGTGAGCAAAGGCCTCAAGGTTCTTCAGCGACTCGCCGCGAGATACCCGCCACTCCCACTCTTTTTGGATCGACGAACGAAAACCTAACTCCAGCAACGTATTGAAGTCCGAGTCAACCGCCTCGAGCACCTGTCCGAGAACCCGGTCGATCTCGTCGGCATCGACCGAAGCCAGCGACATCCGACCCACCAGGTAGATGTCGCCGACGTTGTCCAGCGTGTACGCGACGCTGTAAAGCCGGCGGTTGCGCTTGAGCAGGAAGCGGTAGACGCCCTCGTGATTCTCGTCGGGTTTGCGACATACGAACGCCTCGACGCGTACCGAGTGCTCGCCGATACTCAGGACGGTGTTGGTCTTGAGCTTGCGTTCGCCGGGCAACTCCACCACCAGCCCCGGCAATCCGCCTTGCACCCCAGGGTGTTCCGCGTATGTCAGCTCGCTGGCCCGCAGCGCATCCTCGATCACCCGCTGAACAGTGGGTGTCATGCGCCCACCCCACGACGGGGCGTCCAATGGCGGGGCTTGCGCGCCGCTACCCGGTCACGGACCCGGCGCTGGCGCTCAGCAGCAAAGTCGCCGATCGCGCGCCGGTAGCTGGCCAGCAGTGCGTCGGTGGTGTTCTCCCAGGAGAACGTCGCTGCGTGCGCTGCCGCCGCACGGCTCATCTGCAGTCCTCGCGGCTCGGCGCGCAGGCCGAGCAGATCATCGAGGGCAGCCGCCCACTGATCGACGCCGTGCCCGGAGACCAGAGCGCCGGTGACCCCGTCCCGAACCGCCACCGGCAAACCGCCCACCGCAGCCGCAACCACGGGTGTGCCGCAGGCTTGCGCCTCGACGGCGACCAAGCCGAACGACTCCGAATAGCTCGGCACCGCAACCAAATCCGCGGCCTGAAACAAGGTGGCAAGGTTCGGGCGAGTTTGCGGCGGCAGGAAGGTCACCCGCGCCGTGATGCCGAGTTCGTCAGCGAGCCGCGCCAATCCGTCCGGTGAGGCCATGCCGCTGCCCGACGGCCCACCCGCCACTACGACGCGAACCCCCGGCAGCTTCGCAGCCGCGCGCAGCACGATATCGGGTGCTTTCAGTGGCTGGATGCGTCCGACGAAGGCCACCACCTGCTCGTCGAGCGGGAGCCCAAGCGCGGCCCGGGCAGCCCGCTGATCACCCGGGCGGAACACTTCGAGATCGACACCGGGGTGCACCACATCGATTCTTCTGGGGTCGGCGCGATGAATCGAGATCAGTTGTCTTGCTTCATCTTCAGTGTTGACGATGAGCCGGTCTGCCTCGTCGACGACCTGCTGCTCGCCAACGGTGCGCAGCGGCGGCTCGGCCCTGTCTCCGTCGGCCAGCGCCGCGTTCTTCACCGCGGCCAAGGTGTGCGCGGTATGCACCAACGGCACTGCCCAGCGATCCCGTGCCAGCCAGCCGACCTGACCCGACAGCCAATAGTGCGAGTGCACGATGTCGTAGTAACCCGGCTCGTGGGATGCCTCGGCGCGCAACACCCCGGCCGCGAATCCGCACAGCTGCGTGGGCAGATCGTATTTGTCCAGACCCTCGAACGGTCCCGCCACCACATTGCGCACCAGCACGCCGGGGGCCACCCGTTCGACGGGCGGATCGGCGGACGCGGTGGCCCGGGTGAAGATCTCTACCTCGATGCCGCGCTTGGCCAGGTGCAAGGCACTTTGCAGCACGTAGACGTTCATACCGCCGGCGTCACCGGTACCCGGCTGGGCAAGCGGGGACGTGTGTACTGCCAACACCGCGACCCGGCGCGGGTCGTCCGCTGCGGAAACCCGCCGATTCCCGCTCCGTTCTGAAGACCGCACACTTTCATCTTTACAGGACGCGATCACGTCTTTTGGACGGGCCCGAGGTCTATTCGCGCATGCGGGACGCTTGTTCGCGTTAAGCAGAAGACTCTGGGACAACCTCTCGCAGCCGGGAGTCCAGTGCCCCGGCGCGGCGCATCGCGCTCAACGGATCGGCATAAAGTCCGCCCAACGACACAATCCCCGCCCCGGCCTCTTGCACCCGGTTACCGAAGACGGTGACGCGAAGATCGCGCGGCGCCAGCACGGAGCGCCCGACGAACGCTGCCTCGACCTGCTCCATCGCCTCGGGGTATTCCGTGAATGCCTGGCCGCCGACCACCAGCTCGTCGGGATTAAGCAGGTCACGTAGCAAGGCGACCGCCTCACCAAGCACCCGGGCCCGCTCCGTCAGTAGCTCTTTGGCCTGCTGGTTGCCGGTTCGCGCGACCCGCAACAGGTCGGTGATGCCGGCAGCGGATCCGCCCGTGCGAGTCGCCGAGGCCCCACCGGCCAGGCCCGGCAAGATCCGAAGGCGACGCGCCGCACCCAGCACCGCCTCGTCGCTGACGGTGGATTCCAGCTGTCCGGTACCGCCGAGCAATTCGGAGTACGCGGGCAGGGCCGCGATGGTGCCCGGGCCGCTGGCCGGGCAATGCACGCGACCGCCGATCACCAAGGCATAACCCACGGTCTCGCGGGCATAGACGTACAGGCTGGTTGGCGAGCTCGGCGCGAAGCGCCGCTTGCCAAGCAGCAGCTCGGCCCCGGCCATCGCGTCGACGTGCGACGCCACCGACACTGGCAGCCCCAGTGCGTCGGCCAGGACCGGCCCGACCGGCGCTTGCCGCCAGCCCAGCCGTGGGTGGTCAACGTGGCCCGTTGCACTATCGACGGCGCCACCGATCGCCACCCCGACCCATAGCGGCCGGCGCCGATGCCAGCGTCGCAGGTAACGGCTGGCGCTCTCGGCCAGCGACGCCAACGCGGCTCCGCCGGGACTCAGTGGCGTTGGGGTTTCGACCGTGTCGAGCGTGCGGCCGAACAGATCGGTGGCCACGATGCTGGTGGTCCGCGCGCCGATATGAATGCCCAGCGTCACGAACGGTTCGTGGTTGATCTCCACCGGCACGCGGGGGCGACCAATAGCGCCAGAGACCGCCAGATCGGCGCGCTCCCGCAGCAGGCCCGCGTCGAGCAGCGCGATGACCTGCCGGTTCACCGTCGCGATGCTCAGTGAGGTGACTCCGGCGATAACGTCGCGACCGACCGGGCCCCGCAACCGCACCGCGCGGAAGACGGAAGCAGCCGCGGAGTCAGACAACTGCAGTGAGGGCGGCACGATCTGGCGGTGCAGGCGTAGATGGCCTTTGCGGCCAGGCGATAGATGGGTGGTGTGTGTATGGGTGAGAGTAGTAGAGCGCACGAGCGTCCTTTGTCCGAGTTCCAATGGCCGGTCCTTGGCCACACCTGGAAATCAGGCGCGGCAGAAGGCGCGACAACAACACTCACAAGCCGCGAAAAGACACGCGGTGGTCGTGTTGGACAAGGAGCTGTAATGCACACGTGGAATTTAGCACGTTTATTAGAGTTGTCTCGATGACGTCAGCTAATACGCAAAAACCGGTTGCGGTGGTCACCGGTGCCAGTTCCGGAATTGGCGAGGCAACCGCCAAAATCCTTGCCGCCCAAGGGTTTCACGTCGTCGCGGTGGCACGTCGAGCGGACCGGATCAACGCATTGGCGACCGATATCGGCGGTTCCGCAATTGTGGCCGACGTCACAGACGACGAGGCGGTCGAGGCGCTGGCGCGCAGCTTGAACCGGGTGGATGTGCTCGTCAATAACGCCGGAGGCGCAAAGGGACTGGAGTTCGTCGCCGACGCCAACTTGGAGCATTGGCGGTGGATGTGGGAAACCAACGTGATGGGCACATTGCGAGTCACCCGCGCGCTGCTGCCCAAGCTGGTCGACTCGGGCGACGGCCTGATCATCACCATCACCTCGATAGCGGCGATGGAGGTTTACGACGGCGGAGCCGGCTACACGGCGGCCAAACACGCTCAGGGTGCGCTGCACCGCACGTTGCGCGGCGAGCTACTGGGAAAGCCGGTGCGACTCACCGAAATCGCCCCGGGTGCAGTCGAGACCGAGTTTTCGCTGGTTCGATTCGACGGGGACCAGCAGCGCGCGGGCGCGGTCTACACCGGCATCACCCCGCTGGTGGCGGCCGACGTCGCCGAGGTGATTGGCTTCGTGGCTTCGCGACCGTCCCACGTCAATGTGGACCAGATCATCATCCGGCCCCGCGACCAGGCCTCAGCCAGCCGCTGGGCTAACCGCCGGGGCTAGACGAGGTCGTCGTGGTCGCGGAACTCGTCGACGTCTCCGGGCTCGTCGTGGTCGTGGGGCTCGCCGGGGTCCTTGTTGTGGTGGTCGGAGTGCCCGACAAACTAGGGGCGTCCGATGGGGTGACCGGTGCGGTAACGGGGATTTGGCTGCCGGGCGGATGCGCCGCGGGGGGCGGTAGCGCCGACATCGCCACCCAGGTGTCCCAGTCCACGGCCCAGTCCCAGATGTCACCGTCGGAGTAGGACAGCTGGATGGAGCTGCCTGTCACCTCAACCGGGTCACCGTAGATCGCCGAGCCGAAGTACTCCTGGGCGTCACCCGTCGACAGGTTGATACAGCCGTTGGTGACGTTGGTATTGCCCTGCGCGCCTGCGCTCGACGGGTTCGCGTGGATGAACTCGCCGTTGTTGGAAATCCGCACCGCCCAGCGTTCGTGGGCGTTGGTGTAGCCCGCGGCCGGGTTGGACATATAGAAGTCGGAATACCTCTCGGTGACCACGTGAATGCCGTTGCGGGTCACGTTGCGCGCCTTGTCGGCCTCCCCGTAGCTGCAGGGGAAGTCCATGATGACGCCGGCGTCGGTGACTACCTGGATGCGGTGCGACGAGACCTCGGCCTTGACCACCTGCCGTCGGCCGATCTGGAAGTGCAACGAAATGTCGTCGGCGCCGAACGCGCCGTCGCCGAACGGGAGTCCGTACAGCTTGGCGTCGACGTTGACGGTGGTGCCCGCCGGGTAGTACTCACGGGAGCGCCAGTGCACGCGAGCGCCCTGACGCTCGTCGGGCAGCCACGCCCAACTGCCCTCAACGGGCGGATTAGTGGTGATCGAGAGCGCCTTTTCCACGGCGGCCTTATCGCTGATCGGTGCATCAAACTGGATGATGATCGGCGCCGCGACCCCGACGGTCTGGCCGTCGGCCAGCTGGAATGCCCCGCCGATCTTTTTGGTGGGAACCACGGTGTTGAACTTGCCCGCCACCGGGACCGCCTTGCCGTCGTGGCCGACGACCGAACCACTCCAGGTGTATGTCGAGTCATAGCCCAGCGGCTCGGTGATCGTGTAAGCGGTGCGATCGTCGTTGAACGACCCGGCGATGACCTTGCCCGACGAGTTCGTCAATGCGACCTTTTGGAACCATCCGTCGCCCACCCGGACATTGATCGGAGCGATCGGGACCACGTCGGCGGCGGCGTCGGCGGGCTCGAACTTCAGCCGCGGCGCCGGCGGCGCCGGCTTCTCGGATTGTTTGGTGGTAGTGCCGGCGCACGCGGCCAAAAGGCCGGGAGCGAACACGCCGGCACCGAGGGCCGCCAACGCCGAACGCCGACTAATCGGCGGCGGGGCGCTGGATGTGCTCACGACAATTAAAGATACCGGGAGAACGACTCCCACCTCCGCCGCGACGACTCACGGACCGGGCACTCCTGGATGAAAGTAACAGCTACAGGCTGCACCCGACCAGCACAGGTTCAGGTTTCAGCGTGATACCGAACACGTCATGGACCCCATCGCGGACGGTGCGAGCCAATGTGAGCACGTCCTTGGCGGTGGCGCCGCCGCGGTTTGTCAGAGCAAGCGCGTGCTTGCTGGACAGCCGACAGGGTGCCCCACCTGCAGCCGAGTCGGGGTAGCCCTTGCCGAAGCCGGCCCGCTCGACGAGCCAGCCGGCCGCCAGCTTGATGCCGTCCGATGCCGGATAGTGCGGCACCGGCCCATCGACTTGGCCGGCCAACCGCTCGTATACGGCGGGGGCGACCACCGGGTTGGTGAAGAAGGAACCCACACTCCAGGTGTCATGGTCGGCCGCGTCGAGCACCATGCCCTTGCGAGCACGCAGAGCCAGCACCGCCTGACGGACCGCCTGCGGGTCGGCGCGCTCGCCGCAGAGTGCATCCAGCGCCGCCGCCAGCTCGCCGTAACGCAATGGCGCGCTGCGGCCCGACGGATCCAGCGCGAACTCCACCTCGAGTACCACCGAGGGGGTCTCAAGCCCGTCGGCCCGCTTGAACACGCTGGTGCGGTAGCCGAAGCCCAGTTCGTCGGCTGGTACCCAGCGCACCGCGCCGCTGCTGCGATCGAGGACCCGGACCTGCGTGATGGTGTCGGACACTTCCGCGCCGTACGCCCCGACGTTCTGCACCGGGGTGGCACCGGCTGATCCAGGGATACCCGATAGACATTCCAGCCCACCCAGACCGTGCCGGATCGCCGTCACCACGACGTCGTCCCACACCGCGCCCGCCTCGGCCCGCACCAGATTGCCGTCGATGACGATGCCGTTGTTGGCCAACCGCACCGCGGTCAGGCCGGCCAGCGTGTCGGAAATCACCAGATTGGAACCGCCGGCAAACACCAGAGGTGCGCCACCGTCGCCGCTACCGGCTTCGCCTGCTGCACTGTCCAGGTGCCGCAACACCCCGATCACCTGTTCGGCGCTCGTGCACGTGATGAGGCGTCGCGCGACCGGCCCGACCCGCAACGTGGTCAAGGGCGCCAACGACACCGCCTCAGCGACATCTGCACCCGCAATGCGCAAACCGGCACCGCTCCGTTTCATGGCCCGTAACGGTAGCCTGACCTGCTATGCCACGTTCATTCGACATGGCCGCCGACTACCAGGGCAGCGTCGAAGAGGTTCACCGAGCTTTCCAAGAGCCGGAATATTGGCGGGCCAGGCTGGCCGACACGCCTGTTGACGTGGCCACCGTGGAGTCGATGCGGATCGGCGGCGCGTCCGGAAGCGACGGCACCATCGAGGTGGTCACCCTGCAGACGGTGCGTAGTCACAACCTGCCGGGGGTGGTCACCCAGCTGCACCGGGGCGACATGTCCATCAAGCGCGAAGAGATTTGGGGCCCGGTCACCGATGGCGCGGCGACGGCGTCCATTTCGGGATTGATCGTGAACACACCGGTGAATCTGTGGGGCATTGCCGAATTGTCGCCCATCGCCGAGTCGGGCGGTGCACGCCAGACGTTCCGCATCACCATCCAGGTGCGTGCCCCAATCATCGGCGGCAAGATCGAGAAAATGATCGGCGACCAACTCGCCGAGCTGGTGAGCAGGGAACAACGCTTCACCTCGGAGTGGATCGCGAACAACGTCTGACCGGCGTCGTTTTAAGCTGGCACTATGCGAATCGCGTTGGCGCAAATCCTCAGCGGCACCGATCCGGCGGCGAACCTGCAGCTGGTGTGCGACTACACCGACCGAGCCGCCGACGCCGGCGCGAAGCTGGTGGTTTTCCCGGAGGCGACCATGTGCCGGTTCGGTGTCCCCCTGCGACCTATCGCCGAGCCCGTCGACGGGCCGTGGGCAGACGGCGTCCGACGGATCGCGACCAATGCCGGGATCACCGTGATAGCCGGCATGTTCACCCCCGCGGGCGAAGGACGAGTGGCAAACACGCTGATCGCGGCCGGACCGGGCACGCCAAACGAGCCGGACAGCTACTACGACAAAATCCATCTGTACGACGCGTTCGGCTTTACCGAGTCACGCACCGTCGCACCGGGGCACGAGCCTGTGGTAGTCACGGTGGACGGTATCCGGGTCGGGTTGACCATTTGCTACGACATTCGCTTTCCAGCGCTTTACACCGAGCTGGCCCGGCGCGGCGCTCAGCTGATCGCCGCCTGCGCGTCCTGGGGTTCGGGTCCCGGCAAACTCGAGCAGTGGACGTTGCTGGCCCGGGCCCGGGCACTGGACTCGATGAGCTACATCGCGGCGGTCGGTCAGGCTGACCCGGGCAGCACCCTGACCGGCCCGGGGACCGGCTCGGGCGCACCGACCGGAGTCGGCGGCAGCCTGGTGGTCTCGCCACTGGGCGAGGTGATGGCGTCGGCCGGCGCTCAGCCTCAACTGGTGGTCGCCGACATCGACGTCGACAAAGTCGGTGAGGCGCGCGACAGCATCGCAGTACTACGCAACCACTCGAGCTTTGCTCGTGGTGATGAGGCACAATCGGTTGGGTGACGAACCCCCAAGGACCGCCGAACGAGGGCCCATCGACCTGGGGCCGTCCCGGCAGCCAAGGTTCCTTCGGCCAACCCCCAACTGAGCGGCCCACCGAGCAGATACACACCGGTGATCCTGCTCAGACGCCCCCGACTGAACAACGGGGCACGCCCCACCGGGCGGCCCAGGGAGCCCGTCAGCCAACTCCGGGCGTCGTGCCCGCGAGCGCCGCGCGACAGCCGGCCGCGCCCAACGACGAGCCGGCGCCGGCGAAAAGAAAGCGGCGTTGGCTTCGTGATCCGCTGTCCATTCTGCTGATCTGCATCATCGTCGCTGCGCTTGTCATCGCCGGGCTGATCGGAGCCGAGCTTTACGCCCGTCACATCGCGGACACCAAGGTCGCGGAAGCGGTGGCGTGCGAGGTCAAGGATCAGGCCACCGCATCGTTCGGTGTGGCTCCGCTGCTGCTGTGGCAGCTCGCCACGAAGCATTTCACCAACATCTCGGTGTCGACGGCCGGCAACCAGATTCGCGATGCCAAGGGCATGAAAATCGACATCAACATCAAGGACGTCCGGCTCAGAGATACCTCCGCGTCCAAGGGCACCATCGGATCACTGGATGCCACCATCGCCTGGACTTCTGAGGGCATCAAGGAGTCGGTGCAGAACGGGATCCCGCTTCTTGGTCCGTTCGTCACCAACTCGGTGACCACCCACCCCAGCGACGGCACCATTGAATTGAAGGGGATGCTGGACGACATCACGGCCAAGCCGGTGGTGTCGGGCACCGGACTGCAACTGCAGATCGTCAGTTTCAACGCGCTCGGCTTCACGTTGCCCAAAGAGACCGTGCAGTCGAGCCTGGACGACTTCACCTCAAACCTGACGAAGAACTATCCGCTGGGCATTCACGCCGACAACGTGGAGGTCACCTCAACGGGTGTGAACAGTCACTTCTCAACTCAGAACGCCAACATCCCGACCGGTAACGACGGCCAGGACCCCTGCTTCGCCAACATCTGACGGCCCATCGCGACACATAAGCCACGCACACGACACGCCGAAACCGGTGTGCGTCACTTATATCTGGCGGAGCGGCCCGCGCGTCGCTAGCTGAGGCCGTCGAGTACGGCACGGGTGCCCGACAGGCCCAGCCTGGTGGCGCCGGCATCCAGCATCGCGAGTGCGTCGGCGGTGGAGCGGATCCCGCCGCTGGCCTTGACGCCCAGCCGGCCGCCGACGGTCTCGGCCATCAACGCGACCGCTCGCACCGACGCGCCGCCCGCGGGATGAAACCCGGTCGAGGTCTTGACGAAGTCCGCCCCGGCGACCTCGGCGATGCGGCACACATCTGCCAGCGTGCGCCCGTCGGCCTGATCCAGCAGCACCGCCGACTCCACGATGACCTTGAGGACGGTCCCGGCTGTCGCGGCGCGCACCGCCTCGATGTCGGACCGGACCGCGGCGAGGTCGCCGACCAGCGCGGCACCGACGTCGATGACCATGTCGATCTCGGTTGCTCCGGATTCTACGGCCGCCGCCGCCTCGCGCGCTTTGATCGCCGCCAGATGCTTGCCCGACGGGAAACCCGCCACCGCCGCGACCCGCACCCGTCCGGCGCCGGCCTCGACCGCGACTTGCACCATCGACGGCGAGACGCAGACCGCGTAAACGCCCAATTCGGCGGCTTCGGCAACGAGCGCGACGACGTCTGTTGGGGTGGCCTCGGGCTTGAGCAGGGTGTGGTCGACCAGCGCGGCCAGCTCTCCCCGGGTAGGTCGGCCTGCCACTAAAACGGCTCTCCTGAGCCGCCGGGGTTGCAACGGGAAGCGAACATCTGCGAATCGTCTACCACCGGCCGCCACGGCTCGAGGTTCCAGCTTGTCTTACCGGGTTCCGCGATTTCGGCGAATTGCCAGTGGCAGTTGAACTGAGCGCGCATGCCGGTGGTGTCGGCATCGGGCGACGCGGCGAGCACTTCGGCCCACGCTTCGTCGGCCGCCGCGGCCGTCCCCGGCTGTCGGGCGGCAACGCGTCCGGAGGGCGTCGGGTAGACCCGCAGGCTGGTGAGGTTCTGCCGCCCCCATTGAGCCCATTCGGTGTGGTCGATGAACGGTGGGGAGTACGCGGGGGTCGACACGCCGGTGCCCGGATCAGCCAGGGCAGGAGCCGTCCCGGGTAGCGCGCACAGCGAGAAGGCGAGCGCCGCGGCGAGCAGGGCTTTCATCGCGTTAGCGTGACTTGCCCTGAATCTCGATAAGTTTGGGCCGCACGTCGACCAGATACACACCGGCCGCGCAGGCCGCGATCGCGATCCCGAGCACGCCGAACGCGTATGTGGCCAGAACGGAGGCCATCGCGACAGCGACGCCGAGGATTAACAGCCAGACCGGCTTGGTCAGCTTGTCGGCGGCGGTGTACGCATCGGGTCGTTGCATCGCTGCATGGACAAACGCGTATACGGCCATCACAACGACGGCGACCTGCAAGACATACATGACGGTATTCATGACTTGGGTCACCACGCTTTACAGAGTATGCGGCCACCGACCCAAACGTCGACTCCGAGCTGCCCCACAGGGCAGCCCGGAGTCGAGTGTCTTGCTGAGCCTGACTACTTCTGGGTGACCTTCTTGGCTGGCGCCTTCTTGGCCACAGCCTTCTTAGCCGGCGCCTTCTTAGCCGGGGCCTTCTTGGCCAGAGTCTTCTGAGCCTTCTTGGCCGCAGCATCCGTTTTCTTGGGCAGCTCGATGCCGACCAGCTTGGCGGCACGCTCGCCGACCGCGCGGGTCTGCGACGCGACGGTGCCCAGCGCCTCCTGGGTCAGCTCGACAGCCTGGTCCACGTAGCCCTCGGCCCGCGCCGATGCGTCGTCGAAGCCCGACTGGTTGCGCAGCCGCGACAGCGCGGCCTCGCCACGCTCGACGAGGTCGTTGTACCGGTTGGTCGCGGCATCGAGGTAACCCTCGGCGGCCTTGCGGAGTTCATCGCTGGTGAACCGCTCACGCAGGTCGGTGAACTGCTCGGGCAGCTCCTCCTGCAACTTGGTCAGGCGAGCACGGCTCTCCTCGACGCGGCTGCGGGTATCCGTACGGGTCTCTTCGGCACGGTCACGCAGGTTGGTGATCAGCTCGTTGACCGTGGCCAGGGCCAAGTCGGCCGCACCGAGCGCAGCAAGCAACGGAGCCTTCAACTCTTCGATGTTCGCGTTTTCAGTCATGGTTTTGCCTTTCATGGTTTGTTGTCGTTGTCGACATCAGGTGTTTGTTCGAGAAGTTGGGCCCGCGTCGGCTGTGCGAGAAGGGACGTCAAGACCCGCGGATTGAGATGGCACTCAACTTGCGTCGAAACCTCCTGCGTTGCTCGGGGTGGTTACATTCCTCATTGCCGGAAAATCTTCGATTGGGATTGTTGATCTCCTGGCCGCGATATCGGCCCGCTCGGCCTGCAGATGGCCGGAAGCAGACGATTGCCTCGTCTATGGGTAACCAGACATCCACTCGTCTATGCATCGGCCACGTCATTCGCCGATATGGGACGGTGCCGGCCAACCGATGGCGGGTTACGTGTCAATTTCAGGTTGGGTCGGGCGCTCCTCACGGGTCGGTTCGTTTTGTTGGACGAAAGAGGCATAGATGTCGAGCAGAACCTGCTTCTGACGCTCGGTGATCGCGGCGTCGGTGACAATGGCGTCACGCACTTCGCTGGCCTCGCGTGGCTCGAGAATCCCGGCCCGCACGTAAAGAACCTCGGCGGAAACGCGCAGGGCCTTTGCGATCTGGCTCAGAACATCGGCGGACGGTTTACGCAACCCACGTTCTACCTGGCTCAGATACGGATTGCTGACACCGGCCAGGTCGGCGAGCTGGCGAACCGAGACCTGTGCCAGCTCGCGCTGGCTCCTGATGAAGCTGCCGATGTCGGAAGCCGCAGTGGTCACCTTGGCGGAGAGCTTCTCCTCGGGTGCCATTGCGTTCTCCTGGTTCGGTTGGGTCGATGTTCGCCTCCCCCCAGGCTACAAACGAGTGCTTGCTTTTGCAAGCAGTCTGTTAGCACTGCTCAGAAGAGCAACTGCGCGACGGCGTAGATCACCAACCCCGCCAACGCACCGACCACCGTGCCGTTGATCCGAATAAACTGCAGGTCACGACCCACGTGCAGTTCGATGCGTCGGCTCGCCTCGTCGGCATCCCAGCGTTCGATCGTCTCGGTGATGATCGCTGTGATTTCAATCCCATACTGCGAGACCAGATGCTTCGCGGCCCGCACCATCCAGTCGTCGACCTTGTCGCGCAGATCGACGTCGTCCCGCAGTGATTCCCCGATGCTCATCACCGTGTCGGCGATGCGGCTGCGCAATGCGCTGGACGGGTCGTCAACGCCTTCGAGCACCAGCCGTTTCAGCGTCTTCCACGCCGTCGCGGCCGCATTGGCGACCTCGTCGCGGGCCATCAACTGCTCCTTGACGGCATCGGCGCGCGCGATGGTATCCGGGTCGTGCTGCAGATCGTCGGCAAACTCGAAAAGGAAGCGGGTCGCCGAACGGCGCAATTCGTGGTCAGGGTTGCGGCGCACTTTGTCGGTGAAGTCCATCAACTCGCGGTGGATGCGATCGCCGACGAGGTGGTCGACGAATCGAGGCGACCACGTCGGCGAGTCTCGCTCGACGACCCGCTGGATGATCTCGCCGGCATTCAGCGACCACTGAAACGCGCGGTCGGCCAGCAACTGGATCAGGGCCTCTTGCCGATTCTCGGCCAGCACGGTGCCCAGGACCCGGCCCACCGGCGGACCCCACTGAGGTTCGGCGATGCGCCGGACGATCATTCGGTCGATCACATGCTGCACATCCTCGTCGCGCAGCAGCTCCACCAGCACCCTCAGCACCGTCGCCGCCTCGCCCGCCACCCGCTCGGCATGTGGGGCTTCCGACAGCCACTTACCCAGCCGGCTGGGGACCTGCGCGTCGCGCAGCTTGCTCTCCACAACCTGCGGCGACAGGAAGTTCTCCCGCACGAAGGTGCCCAAGGCCTCGCCGAGCTGATCTTTCTTTCGCTTGATGATCGCGGTGTGCGGGATAGGCAGGCCGAGCGGATGTTTGAACAGCGCGGTAACGGCGAACCAGTCCGCCAGCGCGCCCACCATGCCGGCCTCTGCGGCCGCGCCGACATAACCAACCCAGGTGGCCGTGGCGCCATGGGCCTGTGCCCATCGACACGCGAGAAAGACACCGATGGCCCCGATCAGAAAGCTCAGTGCCACCGCCTTCATTCGGCGCAGCGCCACGCGCCGCTCGGCGTCCGCCCCCGGATCCGCCCCGGCGAACGATTCGGCGAAGGATGCACGGGCCCTCGGTGCGGTGATCTGGTCCGGGCCGGCCGTTGGCAGGCCCGACGCTTCGCCCCCAGATGGGGCTCTGTGTGCCACCACACCATCATCCGCTATCGCCGGAGCCAGTTAATGTGACGACACCTTTTCAGGCCCGTCAGCGCCTGCGACCCACGCGCCCTACAGCCCGTAGTATCGAGTGGTCTAGTGAATGGGAATTTCGCGACAGTGGCAGACCACATACCGGCTCGGACCGTGAAGACAGACGGTCGCAAGCGGCGCTGGCACCAACACAAGGTGGAGCGCCGCAATGAGTTGGTTGACGGCACAATCGTGGCGATCCGCCGACACGGCCGCTATCTGAGCATGGACGAGATTGCCGCGGAGATCGGGGTCTCCAAGACGGTTCTCTACCGCTACTTCGTCGACAAGAACGACCTGACGACGGCAGTGATGATGCGTTTTGCGCAGACCACATTGATTCCC
>Ga0302320_10013477_pt1 | contig 17081 bp, 14 predicted proteins | sample Bog_T0_3_FD_202130 | JGI IMG/M metagenome (GOLD analysis project Ga0302320, IMG submission 202130) | Peat permafrost microbial communities from Stordalen Mire near Abisko, Sweden - Bog_T0_3 | ecosystem: Environmental > Terrestrial > Soil > Wetlands > Peat | place: Sweden: Abisko, Stordalen Mire... | reverse complement strand
TTCCATACATGCCAGGCGGCGTTGCCTGTGGCCCATAGTTGTTCGAGATGATTCTTGTCGCGCAAGGTATCCATGGGCTGCCAGAAGCCGCGATGGCGGTAGGCGCGAAGCTGATCGTCTTTGGCGATGACCTTGAGGGAGTCCTGCTCAAAGGCCGTGGCGTCGCCGGGAATGTATTTGACCACCTTGGGCGAGAGGACGAAGAATCCGGCGTTGATCCACTGGCCGTCACCGGCTGGCTTTTCCTGAAAATCGAGAACCGAGTCACCATCCATGAGGAGCGAGCCGAAGCGCCCGGTGGGCTGAGTGGCAGTGACGGTGGCGAGGCGTCCGTGGGATTTGTGAAACTCGATAGTCTGGGTGATATCCACGTCAGAGACGCCGTCTCCATAGGTGAGGCAGAAGGCTTCTTCCTGCTCGACGTAGGGAAGGATGCGCTTGATGCGGCCTCCGGTCTGAGTGTTGAGACCGGTGTCGATGAGGGTGACGCGCCAGGGCTCTCCCATGCGGCGATGCACTTCCATCTTGTTCTCGCCAATGTCAAAGGTGACGTCAGAGGAGTGGAGGAAGTAGTTGGCGAAATATTCCTTGATGTAATAGCCCTTGTAGCCGAGACAGATGACGAAGTCATTCACATTATGAGCGGAGTAGATCTTCATGATGTGCCAGAGGATAGGGAAGCCTCCGATTTCAACCATTGGCTTGGGCCGCTCGGTGGTCTCTTCGCTTAAGCGGCTGCCTAGGCCTCCCGCTAAGATGACTGCCTTCATAAGTCCTCGATTGCGTGGCTTCGGTTGCGGCGAAAGATGCCGCTAAGGCCGCAGGGCCAGCATTCTAACCGCTGCATTGCAGAGCTCTTAAAGGAAGTATAGAACACGGCGGAGAGGCGGGACAAATACGGGGCGGGAGTGGTGGGTAGCACGTAAATCCCACATTCACCAAAGGAGGGCGGATGTGGGCCACCTGTGTCGTCGACCGGCTTAGGCCAGCGCCAACTCTTTTGTCTTTGCTACGTGGGGAAACGGGCGAATCTTTGGCTGTTTGGCCTTTTGCGCCTGCCACAGGTCATACTGCATCTGCATCTTCAGCCAGAACTCCGGCGAGGTGCGAAGCGCCGCCGAGAGCCGCAGAGACATCGCCGCCGATATTCCTGCCCGCCCGTTTAAAATACGCGAGAGATGCGCGCGTGTTACGCCCAAACGCGTCGCGGCCTCTGCAACCGTCATCTCGCCCAGATAGTCTCGCAAAACTTCTCCGGGATGTGCTGGATTAAGAATCATAGCCTGACCCTCCTAGTGATAATCCTGGTAGTCCACCAGTACCGCGTCTTCGCCGTCGAACCGGAATGTGAGCCGCCAGTTGCCGCTCACGCTCACCGACCAATGGCCCGCGAGATTTCCTTTCAATGGATGCAGGTCATAGCTCGGCGCGTTCATATCTTCAGGCCGGATTGACACATCCAGAGCGGTCAGCAATCGTTTCAATCGCGGCACATGTTTCGGCTGGATGCCAGCCTTGGAGTCTGTCTCCGCAAACTGCTTCAGTCCTTTATGACGGAAGCTCTTAATCATTTCGTATAGCGTATGGCTACACTATACGGTCTGTCAATAAGGTATTCCGCAGGTACTACTTCTTGAGAAACCGCAGCCACCTCATTCGTGGGTGCAGCCGAAGAACTCCTCGACTTTGCGAATGTCGGTGGTGCGGGTGTAGGGCGGGAGGCTGGAGACGAAGACTTTGCCGTACTGCTTTTTGAGAATGCGGTTATCGAGCAGAACGAGGAGGCCACGGTCGTTGAGGGAGCGGATGAGGCGTCCGAAGCCTTGCTTGAGGGTGATGACGGCGGCGGGGACGGAGTAGTCGAAGAATGAGTTGCCGCCTGATTCGTCGATGGAGCGGCAACGGGCCTGGACGATGGGATCGCTGGGGACGGCGAAGGGGATTTTGTCGATGATCACGGCGCTTAGCTGCTCGCCCTGGACGTCGACTCCCTGCCAGAAGGACGAGGTGGCGAACAGGACCGCGTTGGGCGTGGAGCGGAACTGTTCGATGAGCGCGGTTTTGGGCGCGGAGCCTTGCAGGAGCATGGGGTAATCGAGCTGTCCGAGAAGAGCGTCATGAACCTGCTGCATCTGCGAGAGGCTGGTGAAGAGGCAGAAGGCGCGGCCACGGGTGATCTCGAGAAGTTGGCGGATGCGCGCGGTGGCCTGGGCGGTGAAGTCCGAATCTCGCGGATCGGGCATTTGCGGCGGAACGTAAAAGATGGCTTGCGATTCGTAATCGAAGTGCGAGGGGACGATGAGCTCGCGTGCGCCTTCGAGTCCGAGGCGCGCCTTGATGTAGTCAAAGCCGTTGGCTACGGCGAGAGTGGCCGAGGTGAGGACGATGGATTCGAAGCGGTCAAAGAGCGATTGGCGCAGGATGGACGAGACATCAATGGGCGTGGCCTGAAGGAAGACGTTTTCGACCTTGGCGAAATTGCCACGGGCGGCGTTGCGCTTCCGACTAGCGCCGGGCTGTCGGCCGCCCTGGTTGCGTCGTTCAATCCAGTAGACGGTGTTTTTTTCGCGGCTCTCCATGAGGAAGGAGAGTTGGGCGTGGAGTTCGTCGGTGCGGCGGATGAGGTTGTGAATTTCGTCGGGCTTGCTGGGGATGGCCTGAAGTTCGGAGTGGAGCTGGCGGATTACGTTCTTGAGGCCGATGAACTCCGAGCCGAACTCTTCGAGAAACTCTTCGCGGTTGTCGAAGGCGAAGCGGCCATCGCCTTCCGGCAAGACGGAGAAGAAAAACTGTGAGCGCTCGCGGACGCGTCCGGAGAGCTGAAGCAGGTCAGTGGAGACGACTTTCTTTTCGCGGATGGTGATTTCGAGGTCGCGGAGAAGATCGTCTACCTTGAGGTTTGAGACAGAGATGCCGAAGTAGCTGGTGGCCACGTCTTCGAGTTCGTGCGCTTCGTCAAAGATGACGCAGGCGGCTGAGGGAAGGACTCCGGCGTCAGGAGCTTTTTCGGCCGTGAGCTTGACCGAGAGATCGGCAAAGAAGAGATGGTGGTTGACGATGATGATGTCGCTCTCAGAGGCTTTGCGGCGCATTTCGGTGATGAAGCAACGCTCGAACTCAGCACATTTGCTGCCAACGCAGTGTTCGGCGCTGGCGTTGAGCTTGCCCCAGAGCTGGCTGCTCTCCGGCAAGACGGTGAGTTCGGCGCGGTCTCCGGTGGTGGTCTGCTTCTCCCAGTCGAGCAAGGTGCGGAACTCGTTGATCTCATCGAGGCCGTTGAGAATGGGCTGGCCGGTAAGGTCGTAAAGCTTTTTGCGGCAGAGATAGTTCTGGCGGCCCTTCATGTAGCAGACCTTGAGGCGCGGTGATCCTTCCTTTGATTCTCCGAAAAGAGCATGTTCGAGGAAAGGAACATCTTTGAAGAAGAGCTGCTCCTGGAGGTTCTTGGTTCCGGTGGAGACGATGACACGCTTACCGCTTTTGATGATGGGGAGCAGGTAGGCGAGAGTCTTGCCGGTTCCGGTTCCGGCCTCGACGATGAGGTGACGCTTTTCTTCGATGGCTTCTTCGACGGCGGTGGCCATGGCGAGCTGTCCGCGGCGGAATTCGTAGGCGGGATGGCGCTGCGAGAGCACCCCGGCGGGACCGAAGAATTGGTAGAGCGAGAGGCGCGCGAGCTCGACCGGGGGTGCGGGAGACGATGCGGTGGGAGACGTGGATTGGGTGGGCTCAGGCACTGACCCTTATAATAGAGGAAGCAGGTTTCAAAGAGCCAAGTTTCAAGTTTCGCAGGTTTCAAGGATTCACAGGTTAAGAGCAAGAGCAAAGTCAAAGACCGGAGCGCCAGCACCACGGCAATCATGGTGCGCGCGAGCAGGACGAGCGTCGGGAGACGCGCGAGGCCCTGCTGGACAACATCTTACTTTCAGCGCGAAAGAGCGCAAGATCAGGAACAACAAGTGGCGAATATTCTGCAAGATGTACACGAGGGTCTGCTGGCCATTGTGGGACGGCCCAACGTGGGCAAATCAACCCTGTTCAACAAGATGGTGGGACGGCGGCGGGCCATTGTGGGCGACGAGCCGGGAATCACGCGCGACCGCCTGTACGGTACGGTGCGCTGGAATGGACAACAGTTCCGGGTGGTGGATACGGGCGGAATTGTGCCTGAAGACAAGGACCTGATTCCTTCTGAAATCTTTCGTCAGGCGCGGGTTGCGCTGGATGAAGCCGATGCGATTGTGATGGTGACGGACGTGCGCACGGAACTGACCGGTCCGGATATGGAGCTGGCGCGGTTGCTGCAAAAGCTGGGCAAGCCGCTATTTCTGGCGGTGAACAAGGTGGACGATCCGAAGTTTGAAGCCGAGGCGGAGAATTTCCGGCGGCTGGGGATCAAGAACCTGTGGCCCATTTCAGCGGAGCACTCGACCGGCGTGGCGGAGTTGATCGAAGAGCTGATGAAGGTGATCCCGACGATTGCCGAGCAGGATGACGAGAAGCGGCTGAACAACTTTGCGCGGCGCGCGCTGCCGCATGTAGAGATGGACGAGGAGACAGGCGAACTCTACGACGAAGACGAATCCGAAGACAGCGAGGAGTCGGAAGGCCTGCACCCGGCGGACGAAGACGCATTGGAGGATCGTTTGCTTGAGACCATGCCCAACGAGATCAAGATTGCGATCATCGGGCGTCCGAACGTGGGCAAGAGCACGCTGCTGAATCAGTTGACGGAGAGCGACCGTGCCATTGTCTCCTCAATTGCGGGCACCACGCGTGACGCGATTGACGAGGTGGTGGAGCACGGGGGAAAACGCTACCGGTTTATCGATACAGCGGGCATCCGGCGCAAGGGCAAGACGCACCTGATGGCCGAAAAGATGAGCGTAGTGATGGCCCGAAAACATCTGGAAGAAGCGGATGTGGCGCTGGTGGTGATCGACGCGATTGAAGGCGTTTCGGCGCTGGATGCGAACATTGCGGGGTATGCGCATGAGTCCGGGCGCAGCGTTGTGGTGGTGGTGAACAAGTGGGACGCGGTGACCACGGCGCGCGGCGATGAAAGCAAGCCCTCGGCAGACAGCCGCGTGTACGAAGAGCAGGTGCGGCGGGTGCTGAAGTTCCTGGATTACGCTCCAGTGATTTTTGTGAGCGCGCTGAATGGCAAGAACGTGAAGCGCGTCTTCGAGACCGTGGAGCGGGTGGCTCGCGAGCGCTGGCGCCGCATCACTACTGGCGAGATGAATCGCTTCTTGAGATCGGTGGACTTCGAGCGGGCGTCGGTTCCGGCACGCAACAAGATCAGGATTTATTACATGACGCAGGCGGCGGTGGCGCCTCCGACCTTCGTGTTGTTTACGGATAAGGACGTGAAATTGCACTTCAGTTATCAGAGGTTTCTGGAGAACCAGATTCGCGAGGCGTTTGTGTTTGAGGGGACGCCGATCTGGTTCAAGATTCAGCCGAGGAAGCGCAGGGAATTTATACCGAGCGTGAAAAAGATTACGAGTTCGAAAGAGTCCAAGAAGAGGATGAAGTAGCGTAAGCGTGAGTTCTGAAAAAGAAGCGCGGGCCAAGGGGCTCGCGCTTTTTGCAGATTCAAGCGCAGCGGCTAATGCACTCCCAGAACTGGCGGCGCACTAGGATCGCGTACCAGGATTCCGTGATGGCGGGTGCTGACATAGAGGGCGCCATCCTGCACGGCGGCTCCGGTAATTTCAAAATCGGCGGCAGGCTCGGCCTTCCAAGTTTTCCCCTGGTCGTGACTCAGGTAGATTGAGTTCGAAGCTGTGGAGGCGGCCAACAAGGTGTCGCCATCGGCTCGAATCGAGGTCACCTCGCGTGGTGCAAGGCCATTTAGCGCGTGTTCCCACGCGGCGACCTTGGCAGTCCAGTGGAACGCACCTTCGCGTGTGCCGATCCAGACATCGCCATCGCGGGCGACGGCGATTGAATAAATCCGCGTAATCCCAGTTGGAAGCGCTCGACGCGACCAGTGGTCGCCCTCATCGAGGCTGAACCAGACGGCACGAACGGTGGCAGCGGCTACGGTGTGTTCGCGGCTGGAAATTGCAATGAAGTGGCCTTCGAGCGCTGCGCGTTTCCAGCTTTCGCCGGCGTTCTGGCTGACCAGCACACCGGAATCGGTTGCGGCGTACCAGCGGCGGCCAAGTGCGAGGGCGGATGCGCGTCCTTCAAATTGGGAGTGAACAAATTCTTTGCCGGAAAAAGGTATTCGCGATGGAAGAGATTTATTGCTCACGACGGTTCGGCTTGGAATCCAGCGCTGTGAGTTCTGATTGAAGAGAAAGAGCCCGCGATTGGTTGCCGCTACCAGTTGTCCGGTTGAAGACTGGGCAAGATCGAAGACGTCGAGTCCGCTCAAGCCCTGGCTCAGTTGCGACCACGTTGCGTTGTGCGCGCGGAAGACGCCACCAAACTCCTTGTCATTCAGGACGGCGGCGTAGAGGTCAGAGTTGCGCTGCGAGTCTGCGATCAGGGTGCTGATCTGCCGCTGTGAAAAACCGGTGTTCGAGGGATAGAAGGCCTGCCCTGCGTCGTCGGAGGCAAAGACGCCGCCGCGGTCGGTGGCGATGAGGACGCGCCTGGAATTGCGTGGATCGACCAGCACACTGTTGAGGATGAAATCCGGCGGAGAGATCAGCTTGAAACTGCTGCCGCCGTCCGTCGTTTTCCATAGCCCTTCGGTGGTTCCGGCGTACACGGTGTTGGCATTCGCGGGATCTTGCCTCAGGACGCGGGTGCGGCGGGCAGTGCCGGGAATTCCCTGCACTTTATGAAAAAGCTGGCCGCTGTTTTCGCTCTTGTAGATTCCTGAACAGGCGCTGGCAAAAACCGTGTGTGAGTTGGACCGGTCCAGAATGATGGAGAAAACGTCGGAATCATCGATCAAACCGCCCCTGATAATTTTCCAATGCAGGCCTCCGTCGGTGGTCTTCCAGGGGAGATGCCACGTTCCGGCATAGAAGACCTCAGGGTTTTGCGGGTCAACGGTCACCGACTCGAAGTTCTTGAGGTCGGGATGATTCTCTGGAGTGATACGCACCCACTTCTCACCCCAGTCGCAGGAGCGGTAGAGTCCATCGAGTGCTCCGGCGATCAGGAGTCCTGGCACTTGATCGGCGAGCGCCAATGCTTGAATGCTCTTTCCTTGCAGAGCCGCGGGCTCTTTCCAGGTTCGTCCGCCATCGCGGGTGAAGAAGAAGCCACCTCCTGAGCCGGTTAAGCTCCAGCCGGCAGCGTAGATTGTTCCTGGACGCGAAGGGTCGAAGAGGATGCTCGAAAGCATGAGCGACTCGGACGGACCGAGATGGGCAAAATGTTTCCATTGGCGCCCGCCGTCGGTGGACTCAAACATTGCTCCGGCGCCAGAACCCAGCAGGATGTGGTCTGGGTTTAGCGGATCGTAGGCGAGGGCGCGCGCATTGCCGCCATAAGGGCCCACGGGACGCCACTGCGCTACTGCCGAAACCGTAGTCAACAGGAGTGCGATGCAACAGATGTGTGACAGATGTTTCGACATCAACGAAGTCCTTAACTCCGGAGGCAGAAAACCGGCTGACGCTATTGAGGTTAGCGCATTCAGCCGGGGATTTACGAATGCTATTTAAGCTCTTGGGTTACTCGTAGCGCAATGCCTCTACAGGATCGAGGCGTGAGGCTTTGAGAGCGGGGACCATGCCACTGATGAGTCCGACAACAAAGAGAACGATGGAGCTCAAGAGTACGGTTCCGGCGGAGATTTGCATGTGAATATCGGCCTTGCCGGATTCGTCTTTGAATAGCGGACCCAGCAGGGGCAGGGTTCCGACGGCCTTGGTGAGCAGCCAGGAGAGCAGGATTCCGGCAGTGCCGCCGATGAACATGAGGACGAAAGTTTCCGCAAAGAGCTGGAACTGGATGTGGCGCTTGCGTGCTCCGAGGGCGCGGCGCAGGCCGATCTCGCGGATGCGTTCATCGACCGAGACGAGCATGATGTTCATTACGCCGACGCCGCCGATTCCGAGAGTCAGCGTGCCGATGAAGAGCAGCAACCCCTGGAGGCCGATGGTGATGCCGTCGATGATGGGACGGAACTCCTCGCGTCCGAACATGGTGACGGCTTTGTCGTCGGTGGGCGAGAAGCCCTGGCGCTCGGCGAGGGCGGCGAGGAACTGCTTTTTCGCGACGGCCTCCATGGAGGGCTTAAGCGGCGCGAAGATGAAGACCGGCGTGTTCTTGATGTCATAGAGATCGCTGGCGGTGGAGAACGGAATCCAGGTAGAGCGGTCATCACTGGTGAAGTAGTTAGAGAGCTGGATCTTCTTGTCCATGACTCCGATGACTTCAAAGCGCATGCCACGGACGAGGATGGTTTCTCCGACGGCGTTGCGGTTGCCGAAAAGCTGCTGCTTGATTTTGTTGCCGAGGAAGATGACGCGGCGGCGCTCGACGACGTCCATGGGACTGAGCCAGCGTCCGGTGGCGGCCACTTCGTTGCGCATCTCTCCGTATTCGGAGCAGACGGCGCGGACTGCGCCATTGACCATCTGGTCGTTGTATTGCAACTGAAGCTCCTTTGAGTCTTCGCGGCAGATGGTTTTGATGGCGGGCGAAGTGGCCTTGATGTAGTCGAGGTCCTCCTGCTCGAATTTGACCTTCTTGCCTGCGCGCTGGCCTCCGGCCTGCTGACTGGTTTGGCCGGACCAGGCTACGACGACCGATTTGCCGAAGGAATCAAAGGCCGTGACGAGTATGGATCGGAAGCTGGAACCGTAGGCGATGAGCAATGTGACGGAGGCGATGCCCCAGACGATTCCGAGCATGGTGAGCAGGCTGCGAGTGCGATTCTTGAGCAGCGCTCTCATGGCTTCGGCGAGCACGTCCTGAATCAATCCCATGGTCAGCCTCCGGCCTCAAAGCGCAGGGCTTCGATGGGATCAATGCGTGCAGCCTGGCGAGCGGGATAAAGCGCGGCGCAGAAGGCTACGGTGCCGAGGAGAAAGATTGCCAAGGCTCCCGATTGCCAGGTGGGAAGGAGTCCGGCAAAGAAGTCAGGCATGGGGAACGAATCGACAAAGGCGCAGAGCGAGTAGGCAATGCCCAGGCCGATGCCTCCGCTGAGGAAGACGACGATCAGGGTCTCAAGGAAGAACTGACGCAGAATGCTTTTTGCGGGAGCGCCGAGAGCTTTACGGATGCCGATCTCTCGGGTACGTTCACGGACGGCAACCAGCATGACGTTCATGACTCCGATGCCGCCGAGAAAGAGCGTGGTGACGCCGACGGCTCCGAGAAAATACTTCATGCCATCGGTCATGGTGGCAAAGGCGGCGGCTTCTTCGAGAGTGTCCCAGTTGCTGATGGCTTCTTCGTCCAAGGGATCGAAGCCGTGCAAGTGGGCGAGAGCCAGGGTGAGCTGATGCTTGCAGCTCTCATGTTGCATTACGCCGAGCGGCGCAATGAGCAGGCGGTCTACGCTGTGCGCCACCTGTGGCGGCTTGTTCGGTAGATCCTGCTGCATGATGGGAAACGGCACGAAGACTTTGTTCACGTCCCAGCCGTCATAACTGGAATCCTGCTTCTTGTCTCGCATGACGCCAATGACGACGTAAGGAATGCCCTGGATGTAGATGTTCTGGCCGATGGCTCCGCCCTCGGGAAAGAGCTGCTTGTTGATCTCGCTGCCGAGGAAGGCGACGCGGCGGGATTCATTCACGTCTTGCCAGGTGTAGAAAGCTCCGGCGGCAACGCTGATGCTGCGAACCTCGGCGAATGGTGGAAAGGATCCGGCGACGGTGGGGTGCGCGCTGTTGTAATTGCTGCGTACGGAGGCTTCATTGCCGAGCTCGGGTAGAACATACTTGCAGGAGGGTGACTGGGCGGCGACGTAGGGGACATCGGTGTCTTCAAAGTGGATGCGGCGTCCGGCGCGCATGCCCCCGGCCTGGAGGCTGGTGCGTCCGGCGTTGACGATCATGAGGTCGCGGGCGAAAGTAGCCTGCTGCTTGGCCTGGCCCACGCGCATGCCTTCTCCGGCGGCCACCATGAGCACAATCGAGACGACGCCCCAGGCGATGCCGAACATGGTCAGAAACGTCCGCAGCTTGTTAGACCAGAGCGTGGTGAGCACGTCGAGAAAGAGGTCACGCAGAGACATGAGTTATCCGACCCCACCTTAGCCGCAAAAAGACGCGGCGAAGGTGGGGCACCCGGGGGGGGCGCAAAACAAGATACGCAGCGAAGGGCGGAAAAGTTCAGCGCGTAGGGAGAACGGTGGAGATTTGCTGAAACCAGCCGGTGAAGGACGCGAAGGCGCGCTCGCAGACCATCTGGTGGCGGAGCTTTTTGTCGCGCACTTTGCGCTTTATGGATTCGTCGAGCTGCTCGAGGAGATCGAAGGTGATGTTGGCGGGCTGAAAGTGCTCGGGATCTGCTCCGCAGACGTAGTTGGTGAGCGAACCGTGGGCGCTGGCACGAGGGGCAGGAATTGGCTCAATGCCACGGGCGACGGCGGCGGCGGTGATTCCGGCGAGCAGGCCGGTGGCGATGGATTCGACGTAGCCTTCTACGCCTGAGATTTGCCCGGCGAAGAGGATGCGCGGATGCTGCTTCATCTGGAGGGTTGGTGCCAACAAGGCGGGCGCGTTGATGTAGGTGTTGCGGTGGATCTGTCCATAGCGCAGGAACTTTGCATTCTCAAGGCCGGGAATCATGCGGAGAATGCGCGCCTGCTCGCCAAACTTGAGGTGATTCTGAAAGCCGACGAGGTTGTAGGAGTCTGCGCGGAGATTTTCCTGGCGAAGCTGGACGACGGCGTAAGGAATGTTTCCGGTGTGCGGGTTGCGCAGGCCGACTGGCTTCATGGGGCCAAAACGGAGGGTATCGGGACCGCGACGAGCGATCTCTTCGATGGGCAGGCAGCCCTCGAAATATTGAGCCTTATCCCAGTCATGGCCATCGACGCGTTGGGCCTCGGCGAGGGCGGCGATGAAGGCGTCGTATTGCTCGCGCATCATGGGACAGTTGATGTAGTCGGCTCCGCCTTTGTCATAGCGGGCAGCTTTGTAGACCTTGGATTGATCAATGGAATCGGCTTCGACGATGGGCGAGATGGAGTCGAAGAAAAAGAGGCGGTCAGTGCCGCTGAGGCGCTGAATCTCCGCGGCCAGCGCGTCAGAGGTGAGAGGTCCGGAGGCGAGGATGGTGACGCCATCGAAGCCTTCGAGAGAAGTGACCTCCTCGCGCACGATGCGGATAAGAGGCTCGGCGGTAATGGCCTCGGTGACGAGACGGCTGAACTCCAGGCGATCGACGGCCAGGGCGTGTCCGGCAGGGACGGCGGTGCGGTGGGCGAGTTCCATGAGGAGCGAACCGGCGTGGCGCATCTCCTGCTTCAGCAGCCAGGGCGCGGAGTTTTCACTGTCACTTTTGAGCGAGTTGGAGCAGACGAGTTCGGCAAACAGATCGGTCTCATGCGCGGCGGTGTTGCGCAAAGGACGCATCTCGTGAAGCGCGACGGCAAGGCCACGGCGGGTACACTGCCAAGCTGCCTCAGGACCGGCAAGGCCGGCGCCGATGATGCGGATGGGCATGGCCTGCAAAGAATGCGAATTGGCCTGCGAACTATGCAACGCTGCTTTCCGTTTCTTTCACTTCCGGAGGGCGCGAAGGACGGAAGCGCACGACGAGAACCATCAGCAATGCCAAGGCGGCAATGATGCCGAAGGTGAGGCCGCGATGCTCATGGAAGGATGAGGTGAGGAAGCTGAGAATCTCAGGACCGTAGGAAATGATGAGCGTGCCGAGAATGATGAAGCGCAACAACCTGCCCACAAAGATGGAGAGCAGGAAGTGCAGATAGCGCATCTCGGTGACTCCGGCGATGAGCGCGAAGGCCTTGAAGGGAAATCCGGGGGGCATGAGGGCGGGGATAATGAGCGCCATGTCGCCGTACTTCTCTGAGAGGGCATGGAGACGGGCGAAGCGCTGATGTCCGATTTTGTTGATGACTACGGCTTCTCCGCCTTTGTATCCGATGAGGTATGGAACCGTACTGCCGAGGGCTGAGCCGAGCGCGGCCATGATGGCGAAGACGATGGTGCGGTGGGGATTGATGGCGACGTAGTAGGCGATGACCGGATCGAGGGGAATTCCGAAGAACGCGGCGTCGATGATTCCGATGACAAAGACCGCCCAGATGCCGCCCAAAGGGGCGAGCGCGGCCATGATCCATGCTTTATAGCGCACGAAAAAATGCTTGAGAGCTTTCACCAAATCTGCTTGTCTGCGCTAGCCATGGCGCACGCAGGCGAAAGACACCTGTGAACCTCGGCAGAGCTGCGCGAAGAATATAAGTCGATTGTATCAAGGCGGGAAGAGTGGTGGGCTCCTGCGGGGGTGGGGTACGCGGCAACTACCGCCGCTCCGGCTCGCTGGCGCGGAGGTAATGCTGCCGGACTATAATCTCCGCTGTATGACGACGCACGACTCGCCCGCCAAACGCGCAGAAATCCTGCGCGAAGAGATTCGACATCACGAGCACCTGTACTTTGTGCTGGACGCGCCTGAGATCACGGACGCGGAGTTCGACGCCAAGGTGAATGCGCTGAAGGCCATTGAGCGCGAGCATCCTGAGCTGGTGACGCCGGATTCTCCGACGCAGCGCGTGGGCGGCAAAGCGCGCGAAGGGTTTGTGAAGGTGGCGCACTCGGCGCAGATGCTCTCACTGGATAACGCGTACAGCGAGGAGGAGCTGCGCGACTGGACGCGGAAGGTGGGGGAACTGGCGGGCAACGCCGAGGTGGAGTTCGAGTGCGAGTACAAGCTGGATGGACTCTCGATGGCGTTGCACTATGAGGCGGCGGACGGTGCAGGGGCACGCTTCGCAAGAGGGATCACGCGCGGCGATGGCGTGGTTGGTGAGGATGTGACGGCGAACCTGCGCACGATTCGCTCGATTCCGCTGAGCGTGAGCGGCGAGCAGTTGCGGAGGGCGGGAATTGAGCCTCCGTTTGAGGTGCGCGGCGAAGTGCTGATGCCGACGAGGAGTTTTGCGGCGATGAATGAGCAGCGCGAAGAAGAAGGACTGGCGAGGTTTGCGAATCCGCGCAATGCAGCGGCCGGAGCGGTGCGCGTGCTGGAGCCGAACATCACGGCGCAGCGCAAGCTGGACTTCTACTCCTACTTTCTGCTGCACGATGGGCGCATGGCTCGGGCAACGCAGTGGGAAGCCCTGGAGGCGATGAGCGCGGCGGGCTTCAAGGTGAACGCGCATCGCAAGCGGGCTGGGACGTTTGAGGATATCTGGAAATTTGTGAACGAGACGGAGGCGGCGCGCGATGAGCTTCCGTATGAGATTGACGGTGTGGTGATCAAGGTGAATTCCATTGCGCTATGGCAGCGGCTGGGATTTACGGGCAAGGCCCCGCGCTGGGCTATCGCGTACAAGTTTGCGGCGCGAGCGGCGATTACGCAGGTCGAAAATATTCTGGTGAATGTGGGGCGCACGGGAAAGATCACTCCGGTGGCGATGTTGCGGCCTGTACCGATTGGAGGCACCACCGTCTCACGAGCCACGCTGCACAACGCGGACGAGATTGAGCGGCTGGGCGTGCGCATTGGCGACTGGGTGATGGTGGAGCGCGGCGGCGACGTGATTCCCAAGGTTGTGCGGGTGGTGAACGAGGGCGAGCATCGGAGGCCGCATGATGCGCGTGAGTTCCACATGCCAACCGTTTGTCCGGAATGCGGCGGCCACATCGTTCGCGCCGAGGGCGAGGTAAATTCCTTCTGCGTGAATGTGAATTGTCCGGCGAAACTGCGCGAGAGCCTGCTGCATTTTGCTTCGCGGCACGTGATGAACATTGAAGGCATGGGCGAGGCGCTGGTGGATCAGTTGCTGACCACGGGACTGGTACACAATATCGCCGATCTGTATTCGCTGACCGAGGACGGCTTGCTGAAGCTGGAGCGCATGGGCAAGAAGAGCGCGGACAATGTGCTTGGCGAGATTGAAGCCTCGAAAAAGCTGGGGCTGGAGCGAGTGATTTTCGGGCTGGGAATCCGCATGGTGGGCGAGCGTACGGCGGAGTTTCTGGCGGAGCAATTCGGCTCCATGGACGCGGTAATCGCCGCGAGCGAGGAAGAGTTGCTGGAGGTGAACGAGGTGGGACCGCGCATCGCGGCCAGCATTCGCGAGTTCTTTGCCGAGGAGAAAAATCGATTATTGATTGAGCGGCTCCGCGAGGCTGGACTGAGCTTTACGGGTGAGAAGAAAGTGCGCGGCACAAAGTTCGCTGGAATCACCTTTGTGCTGACCGGAACGCTGCCAACGTATTCGCGCGACGACGCCAAGAAGATGATTGAAGATGCAGGCGGCAAGGTAAGCGGCTCGGTGAGCAAGAAGACCAGCTACGTGGTGGCAGGCGAAGAGGCGGGGTCGAAGCTGGATAAGGCTGTGTCGCTGGGCGTGAAGGTGATCAGCGAGGCGGATTTGCTGAAAATGCTGGCGGAGTAAACAGCTCACGCTGAGTGGAACACCCCGATAGCACAAAACACGCCCGATCAATTTGGAATTCGGGTACACTGCAGTACTATTAACTCTCGATTTCGGGCAGACCTATGACCGACGTTCCCCAGGATCGGCAATCTAACACTCTCGAGTCCGAGTTTATCGCGCGGTTGCTCGATGAATACAAAATTCTCCAGGACAAGATTGACAAGATTGGAGCATTTCGTTTCACGATCAAGGGGTGGTCTATAACAGTACTCGTCGCTGTAGTGTTCGCGGGTAGTGCGACAAATGTGAAACCCTTATGGGCTCTAGCGGTCTGTGCAATTGCTGTGCTGGTTGGGCTTTTTCTGTACGAGTGGCAGCAGACGATACTTCGGTATTGCTTCGGGCAAAGATGCGTGTTAATCGAAGAGCAGATAACCCACCTGCTGCGAGCTGCCGTGAAACGGAACGGGAGTGAATCATTAGCAAGCAGCATTGTGAGCCTCCAATACATTCCCGGTATAGGACGTCACGTCGCTAAGCTAACCAAGGTTCGTCGGCGACTTTCGCGGCGAGAGCGTTTTTGGCGTCGCTTGACGGCAGCTGACGCTCCGTTCTATTTCGGTCTGATCGTCCTCATTGCATTATTTTCATTCTTAGCTCGAAACAACGATCCTCGTGACAAGCCTGATACGAAAAGCGTCACGATTGAACAAAACAATGTCGCAATTGTGAGCAATGCGTCGCAAGCTGGTCCCCATCCACACCCCAGGAGAGGCAAGTCACATCTGCCATCAACAAACTGTGATGAAGAAACGGCCAAGAAGGCGAAAGAACTCAAAGGCAATTAGCAGAATCGCGGAGCTACTCCGGGAGAAGGTGATTGATTCGTTTGGATGGTACGGGATCGCCGAGCCAGTCGAAGAATCTTCGCAAAAGGTGGTTAACGGCGAACAAGGTGTGACTGACGACGACGAATCGGGCGAGCCTGACGAGGACGAGTTTGACGAGGAAGAATACGAGGAGAGGCAGTACTACTATGATCCGTCTGATGTGCAAGGGGCTTTATTCGAAGCCATCTCAACAGCTATCGATGAGGAGTTGATTCCTGGCTATGAGGACCCAAAGCACGCGCCCAGCCTTGCGGAGGTCTTTGAAGTGCTTCTCGGAAGAGACAGTGAGTTGAGGGAAAAAGCAGAGTACTTCGAGGAGTTAATCAGCGGATACGACGACCGAGCTCACATCGACGACCTGAGGGAGGCCTATTCAGTGTTAGTACATATAGTCGATCAACTCGCGCCTACGAAGAAATAATATGACGTCCGATCACAACTCGTATCTTCTAAGTCGCCTCACTTCTGCTCGGCTTGGTTATGACCAACTATTCTCAGAAGCCTCTGAGGTTGTCGTGTTCGGATCTAGAGCGGCCGGAGTGAATGGACCCGATTCTGATCTGGATCTGCTTGTGATTACCCCTCGCATGGATCGGATTTACGCGGCTGGACTGGATTTTGTGCTGCTTCTCCCCGAGGATGCGACGGGCATGTTTTGGTGTGGATCTGAGTTGGCGTCTCACATCTCGCAATACGGCAAGTGGCTTAAGGGATCTGGGGAGTGGCGACAGAATGTCCGAATTAGCCGACGTGCAGTCTTGCGCAAGCGACAGCGAGTGACGGGGGCAGCTGTGAATGCATTCGAGCGATGGTCCCGGCTCCATCCCGTATTTCAGACTAGATATTCGGTGACACTCAGAAGAGAGCTGCAGCGGTTGGATCTGCTGATGCGACAGATCCCGATCACCCCGACTCCAATGCTGGATGCGGAATGGCAGGCTGGCCTTACCTCGACAGAGCGGCTCCTGAGTCTGCTCCACGATCTACCATTGATAAGTCCCGTGCCACACTTCATAGAGCAGCTTCTTGCTAGAGACTCCAAGGCCGTCCCCGCCGGACGATGAACATTATTTTGCGAGTGCCTCGCGGATTCGGCGCGCCGTAACTTCGGTGGCTTCCGGCAGGACGCGGGTTTCTGCAATCACGGACATGAAGTTGGCGTCGGCGATCCAGCGCGGAAGAACGTGCATATGGATGTGTCCGGCGACGCCTGCTCCGGCGGCTTTGCCGATGTTCATGCCGAGGTTGATGCCGTCAGGGCGGTAGAGTTCGCGCAGGATGGTCTCCATGCGCTGGGCGAGCGCCATCATCTCGGTTGCGGTTTCGGCGGGCAGCAGGTCGAGGCGGTCGAGGTGCTGGTAGGGGACGATCATGACGTGTCCTGAGGTGTAGGGGAAGGCGTTGACGATGATGAAGCAATGCTGGCCGCGGTAGAGGACGAGGTTGCGTTCATCGTCCTCCCGGTTGGCGGTGGACGAGGGAGCGCGGTCGCAGAAGATGCAACTGGGAGCGCGGTCGGCCGTGGTGATGTAAGCGTAGCGCCAGGGAGTGAAGATGTGATCCATACAGGGGAGAGTAACAAACCAACCGCTGCTTGCGAGGCGAAAGATTGCGGATTTTCACGAAGGGCGATGGAAGTGGACGGGGCAGCGGAGCGCGGCGAAGTGGGTGAAAACAGCGCAGGCTAACCT
>Ga0302320_10013473_pt1 | contig 17083 bp, 14 predicted proteins | sample Bog_T0_3_FD_202130 | JGI IMG/M metagenome (GOLD analysis project Ga0302320, IMG submission 202130) | Peat permafrost microbial communities from Stordalen Mire near Abisko, Sweden - Bog_T0_3 | ecosystem: Environmental > Terrestrial > Soil > Wetlands > Peat | place: Sweden: Abisko, Stordalen Mire... | reverse complement strand
CGCATCGATCCCCCAACCGGTTGATTCTCCATCCGGATACGCGGAGAATCTCAAATTCGGGCTTTTTCGAGTCCCGCGAAAATGAGGGGATTCATGAGGTCTTCCCCAAGCAGGCGGACTTCCGCTTTCGTTTTCACCTTACGTGCGCAAGGTTTTGTCGCCACGGCCAAGTTGCCTCTTTGCCAGAGTATTGTCCCGGCGCCGACCCAGGCGGTTTTGATCTTAACAATCAATTCGGGAACAGGTCTCCCGTTCACCACGGTCGCGAAGCAATTTAGGGCGTCGCCCGTGCGGACGATCCCAAGCCAAGTTTCGACGATCGTTCTCCAGTCATCGCCCGGAGTCGCCCTGCCGGCCAGGGTCTCGATCTCCGCCTGGATCGCCTCGGGGGACGCAGAGCGGAACAACCACGGCGCCCGCCGTTGTAGTTGCGCGGCAGAAAGCCGAAACCAAGCGCACTCGGAGGACGTCGCGCGGGCTACGCTCGCTCTTCGAACTGCCGATTGCCTGTTGGTCGTTGCTGGCGGGGACCTTCGCCAAGCGCGGAACGCCTCGGCGTCCAAGCGCCTTGCGCAGAGTCGAGTCTTTAATTCCCGCCAGCCGGGCGACCTCGGACGGACGACGGCCATCGGCAAGAAGCCCGGCGCATTCCGCGCTCTTCTCCGGCGTCATGACCGGCGGCCTCGGCCCCTCGTGTTCACGAAAAAACGAAGCTGGGCCGTCTTTCCGGTATTGCGCTTTCCAGTGCATCAGCGTGCGATGCGGTATGTTCAACGGCGGCTGTTCCAGGTCGCACGCCCGCACATGCCCGTTTTCCATCAGACTGGTCAGCGTGAAGCGCTCGCTTTTCCTGTCCCCCGTCGGGTGGCTGAAATAATTGTCTCTGCCCAAAAAATAGGTGACCGAGCCGTCCTTTTCCAGAATGCTCAGCCATGTGGTGATCTTTTGGGCCCCGTCGGGAAAGCCGGGCAGAAGGGATTGCCTGTACATCGCTGTTCTTCTCGCAAGCCCGGGCCAACCGTTCTACCGCGAAATGCGACGCTCCGCCTCAAATATGTGCCAATTATACTTCCGGGAAACAACGCTCAAGCTTGGGCTAGATCAGGATGTCTGGAGTTAGGATTGGAATTCGCCGATAGACATGCCCGAGTCGCGGGAGATGCGGGCCAGAAATCGTTTGAGCCCGGCGTGGGAGGCGCCGCGCGCTTCCGGTTCGTTCGACATGGCCATCGTCATTTCGCGCGCCCTTCGAGTTTCTTGTCGAACCAGTCCTTGCCCGCCTTCGCGATCGCCTGGGCGATGCAGGCGTAGGCATCTTCGAGCAGCGGCTGGTCGCGCCTCGGATCGGCCGGCTTGTCGGAGCGGCGGTACGACGACGGCGAAAAGGTACCGTTCGGCAACGCGTAGAAGACGACCTCGATGTCGTCGCCGAGCGACGCCCGCTTGCCGTCCAGATCGACCTTCCACGGGGCCGCCGGCCCGCCGCGCGCCGCGACCCGCTTCAGCACCCCGTCGAGGTCCACGGCCTGCTCGCGCAGCAGCCGGATCTGCTCGGCCACCTCCTGCTCGGACATGCCGATCAGCGCGGCGTCGGGGCGCCACGGCATCCCAATCTCCTCCATGCGCAGCCAGGCGCGCAGCGCCTGCTGAACCGGGCCGGGGATCTCGGCGTCGCGCTGCTGCCAGCGCAACGTCGTCTTCGGATCCACGCCGAGCAGCGAGGCCGCCTGTCTGGGCGACAGGCCGAGCCGGCGGATGGTGTCGACGAAATCGAATCTGAGCATCATGGCGAGGCCACCTGACAGTGAGGATGCCGCTCTATGCCAGACATTATGTCCATAATCAACGGGCACAGTGTCCCGTCAATGTGTGGCTTGGCGTCTCCAACGAAACGGCGTCGGGTCGTCTCGCGCGCCCGGTCTCGCCCCGTTTCGCGCGTTTCCGTCCTCACACTGCTGCGGGGCTGAAATCCAAGAGACGTCGCGAATTCAGCGCCGGGCGGAGGATTTATTCCCTAGCAGTCTGTCGGACTGAGGCGCTTTGGTTTGGCGCGCGTCGTTCGGGTGAGCCGCGCAGGACGCTTCACGCACCAATGCTTGGTCACACGTCTGGATTTCACGTCGCGCACTCCGAAGATAGGCGGTTCACCGCCTCTTTGATGTCGGGACGCACACCGGCGATCACCATTACGTCGAGATAGCCACTTACGTAATGCTGCGCGGGTGAGGGTGGCAACACTTTCCAGCCCCACCTTTTGCTCCAAAGGAGGGACTTTGCATCGCATCGACGTGTGCCACGCCAATAGGTCTCGGGGCATGAATCCCAGTACTCTGTGAGCGTGCGCGTAAGTTCGATCATCGCATCCAGCATTCGCGGGGCCTTAGCGATCACGTTCCGCTTTGCGTCCTCAATGCCGATGGAACTGATAAGGGCGCGGATGTCTGCTTCCCCCGCTCCGGACAGCATGTCGCGGTATTCAAGAACCGAAATCAACGCCGACGCCATGAGAACAGCCGCCGCGCCGCTTCCGTTAGTCTTGGAGGTAAGGGCGGCCAGCAACACAATCCAAAGCGGGCCTCCGCCCACGGCGGTGAGAAAGTCCGACTCGCGCCCGAGTTCGACATATCGTTTTTTGACCGCCTCAATTAGCCCGCGTGGTGAGCCGTTTCCGTATTCCTGGTCGAACATTGTGGAGACAACCACGGGTGCCACCGACGAAAGATCGTTCGCTGGAAGCCATCCCTCCGCTTGTCCGCGCAGGCAGACGGCAAGCGGAAAGGTCAGGGCCTGCACCAGTCTCTCGGGCGAGCACGTGTCGGCGAAAGATTTTTCTCCGAGCCGCGCCAGATACTCGCGCAGTTGCGTCCTGAATCCGTTCAAGAATTCTCGCGTGTCCGATGTGACGGCTTCGTTGCTGCTTTGAGACGGCTTCGTCGGCGGGATGTCGACATCGGGATCGTTGTTCTCATCGATTTTGCCTTCCCTGCTCAGGTCGATCTCTTTTGATCGATCTTCCTTGGTGAAGAGCAGCCTCATCACCCCTTCTAGGGGTCCGGAGAAGAACGGAAGGCTTGCGCCGAATTGGCCGCGAACTTTCGAGTCGAGATCATGGAGGCTGCGCACCATCGCGACCGGATCGACCGCCGGCGCGGCCTCGCCCTTGTCTTCCCGTTCGCCGTCCTTTGTTGGAGAGTGATCGCCCCGAGCGGGTGACCGGAGGTTGTTTGCCGGCCCTTTGGTGAATACCTGTTGTGACGGCGTCAACAGATGCGCGGCGACGGCGTGCACCGCCTCCAATATACGTTGCCGATCCGCGCTGAAGATGACGCGGTTAGAGATGTCCTCAAAGCTCTTTTCAAGACTGCGCGTCAGGGCGGCTCTTGACAAAAGAACGTCGCTGTCGACCCACCTGGAGTCTGTCGTGACCGTCGTCTTTTGCTGCCGAATGAGGGCCGAGGCGAAGGGTGTGACGGGGCCGAAGGAAAATTCGGTCGGCAGTTCTCCGGCGTAGTGTTGAGCCTGCTTGAATAGCGGAATTTCTAGGTCGCCGCTCTCGCTTTTCATGAGAAGCGACACGTCGGCAGTCGCCGGCGGTGCCGGATCGATCAGCGCTTCGACGATCCTGTGCGAGCGGAGGCGCAGGCTGACGATCCGGTAATGCGGTTCGGAAGATCCCTCGCCCGCCAGTGGCTTGCTCTTGACGTTCGCGAACGCTTTCTTCGGCGTGATCGCCGGCGTGTCGAACGTCTTGAGAACGGCGGCGAAATCCATCGCGCGCGGCTCGTCATAGACGGCCACAAGTTCGACGTTGGCGCCCGCGCCGTCGACAAGCCAGGCCGCGGCAGAACAGTTCGGTGAACCGGTCAAGCACGCCGGGCCACCCGATCCCGAGAACCAGTAGAACTTCGCGTGCATGACCTTTTTGGGGTCTGCGGGGATGATCCCTATTTCCATGCCCAGCGCGGCGAGGGCTTTTGCGTTGAAAGATGCGTGCTCTGGCGTAACGCAGATCGAGACCCGCTCCACGCCGAAAGTCTGTTTCGCCCAGCGGAGAAACGCGCCCCCTTCGTCCGTCGATCCCGTGAAAATTTTCAGTTCACTGAACCTGCGACTGCGCCATCGTTCGGCGATCTGAGGAGCCAGCGGCAAACCTCGCCGTCCTACGACGACTGGGGCGGGCGTGGCGAGCGCGGGCCGCCGGGTCAGCCACGCGGCTTCCTTGCGAACAGCGCGGATCTGGTCCGCGAAAGTGGTCGATCGCACTGAATTCGCAACGACGTCAAAAAGTTCGTCGAGCCACGATCCGTTATCCCATTCGCCGGGACCGATCGCCCAGGATGTCGCGAGTTCGCTGTTGCCGCCCCACCCGGTGTAGGTGAGATTTCCTGACCCTACCCAAACTCGGCCTCCTTTGGACGAGAGACGGGCGATCAGCTTCGGGTGGAAAGTGTTTGTGAGCACCGTTTCGGCTAGGGAATAGTTCCGTCCAAGATGGACAATCTGCCCGGCGCATCTAAGCATCGCATCCACGACCTGCCCGGCGTCGGCGGCTACGATGACCCGGCGGGCCCCGCCGATGCGCAGATCGCCCCACGGGATTCGCTCGAAGAAAAGCGGGTCGAACGAGTAGGTGAGGAATACGGCGATCGGGAATTCGCCGTCCCGGCAGAACTCGCAGGGGCTTGTCATGCGGGCACCTGCGCCAGCGTGACGAGCGCCCGGTCGAGGATCGCTTGCCCCCCCTTAGTGATGCCGGTCTCCTCGATGAGATCGAGTTGTCGAAGCCAGCCGATAGCGACGCCTAGGCGGGATTCCGACTGCCCAGCATTGAACTGATTGTTGCGAGACCAACCTTCCATATCCGCGACGAGTACGGACACGTCCTGGCCCTGTGCGGAGAGGCGCTGCCATGCGACACGAAGATGCTGCTGGACCGTTCGGTCGATCATCTCCGCCATGACTTCCATGTAGGATGCGCCCTTGGCCGAAAATTCCTGTACTTTCGGCATGACCACGTCGCGAATGCCGATTCGTTGGAATTGGCCTCGCCCGGCGACTTTGCGCAGGTTTGCAGGCGAAGTGGTCCCGTCGGAAAGTCGGGTGACCGCCAAGCACCACGCGACGGGAAGCAAGGCTGCGGCGCCGGGCCCAAAGCCAAGTGCCACGCGGCAGACAAGCCGTTCGGAGAGCTTGCCGCGCCACCGCCGAAGGCCGTTGCCAAAAGTCTGTCGTTCGCCGCAAGCCTGCTCGACCCTAGTTAACATTTCAGGGAAGGACTTGTCGCGTATCGACTCTCCGTCCGACAAGAGCCCGACATCCGTAAGCGCCTCGTCGTGATCTTCGGTCTTGCCAAGCAGGGCAGCGATGACGTCGGACGAGGAAGCTCGCGGGGTTCCGTTAACGCAACGGGTGTCGACTTCGGCTAGGACAGCGCCCATCACCGCCTCATGGGCGACGGCGAGAACGTCCAAAATCGAGTAGTCGAGCCAGCCATCTAGGGTCGATTCGAACACAGACGGGATGTCCCGGGGCGGTCGCCGAGCGGCCTCGAACAGGTGTTCCTCTTCCAAGGGCACGTTCTTCTTTGCGGACAACCAAAGGAGCAGCGCGAAGGTGGCCAGCCGTCGACGTTCCTCGGGTTGTGTGGGACTGATCGGAAAGACGGCGTCGATGAGAATGCGCTTCTCCTTCGCCGGGATTTTGTCGAGACTGATCCGTCCGCCAAGATCTTCGATCAGATTGCGACGAACGCGGGCAACCCCACGGTTGTTCGTTAGGAGGCGGCCATAATCGGTTTGGCCGACGATGTTTTCGAACGCCTTGGCGAGGGGCTCGCCGCGTTCCGTCGTCAGGCCGTAGATGCCGGACTGTTCGTCTTCGAAGATGAGACGAAGCTGCACGCCGGCGGAAGCGTAGATCAAAAACGCGATTATGTTCACCAGTGGTTCGAGCGACAGATAGGCTCCCTTGGAGTCGAGTTTTATCCGCGCGTTGCCTACTCCGACGAGGCTAAGCGTCGTCTTTTTGTTCTTACGGTCGTTGAGTAGATTGGCCATAACTATGGCCGCTTCCTGAGCCGACGCGAATTCGATGAAGGAACTTCTCGCGGCCGGGAGACGGCCTTCGGCATAGTGCCAGGCGATCCATGCTAGGACCGATAGATATCGAATCTTCGGCGTGACCGAAGTGAGTCCATTTAGAAGATGGTTTCCAACAGCCTGGACCGGCGCGCGAAGCCCGAGCAGGTCAAGTCCCTGTGTCTTCTGGGCACCAAGTGAAACCCAATCTGGTGGCGGAGTCTGCATCATGGGCTCGAACTTCAGTATCAAATGAGGTCGGCGACCCCTTGGCAATCCAAAGAATGTTCGTGGCTTAACGCCTACAAATTGAGAGCCTTACTAAATTCATGGTCGCACGGATCCAATTAATGTCAAGTGGACCAGACCAAACAGTGGACCAGACCAAAAACATGCATTCTACAGAAAATAAAGCCAAATCGATTTAGCTTTAGTTGTGTGCCATTCAATGAGATTCGTTGACATATTTCTGATTTCTGCGACCATAATCTCGTCCCTAATTTCCGCCAGGTCCGTCTTACAATCTCGGGCTTCACCGTAATTGTGGCCCTCCCGAGATCTTTGATTCGGTGCCCATATCAACAAGCTTGCAGCGACGCTTAGGAGGCAACATGCCATTGGTCGCACTACCTTGCATCGATTCACCCGATATTGCGGCGTCGCGCCGGCGAGAACTTGATATTAAACTAAACGTCGCTGCGTCGTTGGGCATATCGGCGGTCGATGCCGCACGGGACGGATACTATCTGAATGCTGCTGGCGAAAGAGTCGATTGGAGCCTGGCGGTTCACCGCGCCTGTGCGGCAAAGCGGAGCATCGCTCCAAATGATCGGCTACCGGAGCCGGAGGCGCGCATCGAAACGCAGACCCGAGTTCAGGTCGCCAACGAAACGACGTTGCAGGCTTCGCGACGCCTCGTTGAATCAGGACTGAGACCGGTCGCGCTGAATTTCGCGAACGGCATCCACCCCGGAGGCGGCTTTCTCCACGGCGCTCGGGCCCAAGAGGAAGCGCTGTGCAGGTCAAGCGCTCTCTATCAAACGCTCGTCGGCGATCCAATGTATGACTTCCACACGCTGCGCCGACGGCCGGATTCGACCGATTGGGCGATCTATTCGCCGGATGTTCCCGTATTCCGGACGGACGATGGAACCGTGGAGGAACGCCCATGGCTGCTCTCGTTTGTCACATCCGCGGCGCCTTACGCGCCGCGGATCGGTCAGCCCGAGTCGGGCAACCTCCTACAGGCCCGCATCCTGCGGGTGCTTGCGATCGCGTCCGCATACGGGCATCGAGCGCTGGTCCTGGGCGCCTGGGGCTGTGGAGCCTTTGGAAACGATCTCCGCCGCACCGCCAAGGATTTTCGACGGGCCTTGGAAGACGATTTCGCCGGATCGTTCTCGGATGTTGTGTTCGCTGTGACGGATTGGTCTCCCGAGCGAAAATTCCTCGGGCCGTTCCGCGACACTTTCACCTGACATTCAAATGTAAGACAATCCATCTGCTAAAGCTTTTCGACAACAGCAATCGCTTGAGAATCAGTTTGAATTCGGTCACGCTCTTTTCGGTCGGTTCCGGCGGTTATCGGTCTGCTGCGGCGGTGTCAGCCACGGCGAACGGAAAGTCATTCGCGATTGCGATTATTTCGCCATTGGGCGACGCGATCCGAACTCGGGCGGACTGCGGAAGCTGTCTATCAGAGCACATGTCGGAATGGGCTGAGAAATGGAACGCGTTGTTGACCTCATACTATTTCCGATAAGTCTCTTTTCGGGAAAGCCGCTCGCGGTTTCGATCGCTCTCCTAATTCTGGGATCGGCGGTGTCGATCTGGCTATATATCCATATCCGCTTTGAACGCCGTTTCATTCAAATATACAATGAGATGACCAATTTTGTCGTCGCGACTCGTAAGGCCGACGACAGCGCCGAACGCAAGGTCGCGAAAGTCGCTGGCAAATTCAAGAAATCCGCGCTGTCGGAAGGATGGCAGCAGTATAGCGCCTCCCTAGACTATTCGAACGGAATCGCCTTCAACCACTCCGATCCAGCAGCCTATTTCGCCAGTGACCGCATGTACGGCCACAATTACGTCAAGTGGTCATCTACGCTAGGTGGCGTATTTCTGACGGTGGGCCTGTTTTTTACGTTCGTCGGTCTTTCTGCCGCGCTCCTTCAGGTAGCTGGAGACGGGCACACCGAAATGGCGCCCGAACAATTACGCAGCGCAGTCCAGAATATCCTTGGAATCAGTTCGGTCAAATTCATCACCTCGCTCGCTGGCATTCTGGCGTACATTTTTTGGAGCCTCATCGCTCGATTCCAAGCGGATTCCCAAGAGAAAGCGGTCGATCGACTCGTTTCGGAGATCCGGCGGCTTTCCACCTATGTCTCCCCCGAAAAGCTGCTGTTCGAGCAATTGAAAACTCAGAAGGCTCAGCACCAGCAATTCCAGACCTTTGGAACGGAACTCGCGGTCGCGATCGGACAGCAGATCCAACAAGCCTTGAGCGAACCACTAAAAGCTCTGCCTGACGCGATCGGGCAGCAGATCCAGCAAGCCTTGAGCGGAACGCTTGAAGCCCTGCCGGACGCCATCGGCAATTCAGTCGGTTCCAAGGTCGCCACGCAGATGACTCCCGTGCGTGACGAGTTGCTTTCCATCGGACGTCAGATCGGCAAGGCCGGAGGCGACATCGCGACGGGCGCCGGCGACGTGTTTTCCCAGGTTTGGAAGACGGGTATCGAAACCCATATGAATGCCTTTGGCGAGCAGATGGGGAAGATGATTTCTGCTCTGCAAGGGCTTCCGGAAGCGGTTCGCCAGACCGAAACTAGCCTGGGGAGCGAAATTGGTGCGGCCACCAAGCTGCTGACCGAAACCATGGGTTTGCTCGGCGCCAATTTTGCGACCCAGCAAACGACGATGATGGGCGCCGTCACAGATTTCAACGCGCGCGTCGCCGACATACCGAACGTCGTTGCAGATGCGTCACGCGCATCCGCCGCCGCAGTAGGCGCTTCTGTCGAGACATCGCTCGGCAGGATATCGGAAATAACGGCGAAAGCGGGAGAAGCGAGCGCGAAGCAGCTTTCGGACGAGGTGGCCAAGATCGCGGCCTCCCTCGCCGCGTCCGCCAACAGCTTGAGGTCTGCGAGCGCAGGTTCGTCCCAAAATATCAGTCAAGCCGGCGCCCTACTGGGAGCGGGAATACGTGACAGCATAAAGGCGGTCGAAGAAACGTCTCTGAAATCCAGCCGGGAACTGGCGCAAACGATCACGGCCCTGTCCTCCATCGTCAACGGGCTTTCATCGCGGCTGGAACAAACGACACAGCTCTTGGAGATACAGCAAACCAGTCTCACTCAAGCCGGCGCCACCGTTTCGAACGCGTCGACAAGCCTTTCCAATTCCGCCGGGAACGTTGAGAGGGCCGTGTCGCCGCTGGACCAGGCCGTCACCACGATGAGGACCGCGATGGAACAAGTCAGCGCTGCGTCGACACAGCTACGTGAGACATCGGCGTCCGAACAGAAAATCGCGCAGATGCTGAATGGCACGGTCGAGAAGGCGGGGGACGCGTTCGCGCAGCAGGCCAGCCAATTCGGCGTCCTTCAAACCCGCGTCAGAGAGACAACCGAACACCTCGTCGCGGGTGTTTCGAGACTGGCCGATGAAATATCGATGTTCATGACGAAGTATGACAAGGCGATAACGGATTCTATCGGTAGTTTGGAGAATGCGCTTCTCAACGTCACGGACTTGCTCGAACCGGCTCCGAAAAAACCGACGTCGGTGCGCGGATGACAATGTTCGCGCCCTACCGCAAGTCGGCTGAACTGGATGAGAAAAAGGACGTCTTCGCCCCGGTCGCCGATTTGATGGTCGGCGTCGTTTTCATCTTCATCATCATGGTTCTTGCGCTCTCCTTGCTTATCGTGGACGACGTCAAGAACGTACCAAGACCGTGGTATGATCAGGCAATCGACGAGAAGAATAAGACGAAAGAGCAATTCGTCCAGGCCACCGCCGAGCGCGATCAGGCGCGGGATGTGGCCCGAGCCGAAAAGCAACGGGCTGACACGGAATACGCATCGCGTGTCAGACTGGCCGAATTTGCTCGTTTTGTGAGAGATACCGGCGTCGTTCCCGTTCTCGGGCGACTGGCCGAAGCAAATAAGAGGCGCACGGAGATATTGGAGAAGCTCAAGGACCGTTTGAACGCCGGCAGTATCCAGGTGGACATCGACGCCGAGAACGGAACGCTGCGCTTGCCAAGCACCAAGCTATTCGAATCCACGAAGGCCGACCCAACTCCAGAAGGCACGGAGATCATAAGAACTCTGGGCGTCTCGATCGCGGAGGTAGTCCCGTGCTATCTCGCGAGCGAAGTCCGCCCAGCCACATGTCCCGTGGTCGATGGAGCCGGCGTCCTGAGCGCGGTCTACATCGAGGGGCATACTGACGCTTCGCAATTCAGGAACACGGTGGATCGCTTTCGGAACAACTGGGATTTGTCGGCGGCGCGAGCGATCGAAGCGTTTAAAATCGTTTCCGACTCGGACCCCCGCATCTCCAAGCTCAGAAACGCCGATGGGAAAGTATTGATCGGAGTCAGCGGCTACGCAGAAACGCGTCCGGTCCGCGACGGAATGAGCCTCCAGGAGCGGATGACGGACCAAGTCCGGGAAACGGATCGGCGCATCGAGGTTCGACTCGTCATGGCAGTGGACAAGGAAGAGGTCCAGGCCACTCTCAAGAAAATCAGGGAACGGCTGGAGAGTCTCGATGCCGATCTCAAATGAATCGGCCCCCGAATGGGCGCGGCTGCCGACCGGCAGATTATTGCAGGTGCCTGTCCGCCCGAAACTGATCACGCTGGCGGAGCGACTCGAAAAGACACACGGTCCGCCAGGGTCCGCGATCGCTTCTCCGAAGTCCATTTTGGCGAGCGCGGCGGCGAAACTCGCTGCATCGAAAGGCGATCTGGAGACGCTCACCCACCGTGAGCGCAAGGCGACTATCGAGCTTTGCTGGGGCAAGTTCGGGAAGTGGGAGCCGAAAGCGGCGGACGTCAGGAATTGGCTCGTCTGGGCCGAACGCGACTGGAACTCGCGCTTCTGCGTTTCCCGCGTGGCCGTCAGTTATGTCCGAAACCTGGATCCAACCGTCGAAGCGACGAAGATCGTTGGCAATTGGCTGGCAGGACGGGCCAAGGAAATACAGGGTGCGTTCGGCGACTTTTTCCGAGACTACGCGCTCTATGACAGCGCGAGAGCGGTCGAGTGGATGTCCCGTTCCCTCGGAAACGGAGACCCGCAGTTCCTGTCCAGAATAGCTGCGGATCTCAAAACCTCCGTCGTCGCGCGGGGGTCAGGTCTCCTCGTTTCGTTGATCGGGGCCTACGGTAAATTGTGCGCGGCGCCCGCCGCATCCAATGTGGCGGAGGTTTCGAGAACTCTGCTACGCGCATTCGGAGAGGCCGGCATCGGCGAGAAAGGCTCTCGGGAATTCAGAGAGTCGGCTCGCGCTTCCATGGTGGTCGGAATCGTCGCATGGGCATCCCGAGATGGTGGGCCCGAGGCCATCGAACGCGCCATCGAGACCTGCCTATCCCTCGCGGGTGACCCGCGCCAGTCGATGGCGTCGTGGGACCGAATACCCTTTGAAACGCTCGCCGAAGTCGAGGCGTGGCTGACGAAGAGGACGATCGAGAATCTATTCCTGGTGATTGATACGCTAAGAACAGATCGGCCTGATCAGTGGAAGGCCCGCCGCGCCTTTTGGAGAAGTTATCTCCCCTACATCAAGCGTGCTTATTTGGTTTGCGCAAACGACGCCATGGCGATTGCCGATCAGTTCAACGAGCCTTACGGCACGTTGAAAAACTGCGATCACAGGCATTGTGGGGTGCTGATGCAGATCGTCGGGCCGTCCGGCGACAAGTTGGTCGTATTGGAAATAAATAAGAACGCCTCGGCGTTATTCTGGTGGCCCGGATCGGACTATGCTCCGCCTTTCTACAGTAAAGGCGATTACGATCGAAGATCGTATCTCAATTCGTGCGATGAGACGAAAGCGCACATGCCGCCCCATTGGCCCCATCGTTTCGCCGACCTAATAGAAGGCCAAACCGGAATTCGACGACCAGCTTCGGTGAACCAAATTGGCTAAGAGCATTTCTATAACGGCGGAACGCGGAAAAGGTGGCTGGAACTTTCGCTGCCAGCAAGAGGACCACCGTTTCAAGGTCTTCAAGACATCCTCGACGATAGCCCCGTCCATGATGCGAGGCTCGGTCGGCGACGAGGCGCCGGGACTGCGCATCTTAAGGTCGATTATGGATCGGCCGCTCGTCCAGCTTCACGGCGACCGCATGTTCGTGCCCGATGGCGTGATCGCGCAATGGGAGATCGCTCCCGGCGAATTGGCGGACATAGGACTGCCGCCGCTCTGCCCTTTCAGGCTGAGCGTTTCATCCGACCTGCCCATCACCGACCCGCGAGGAAAAGTTCAACTCACCTGGCTGGACGCGAGGCATATTCCGGTTCCCGCCATGGAGCGCGACGGAACCCTCGTCGTGACGGGAGATACGCGATTTTTGCTGCGCGACCCGCTGCGCACCTTGGTCGACAATATCGAGCACATGAATGCCGCCGGCGATCAGGACGAGCGACTCAGAAGGTTCGCGGCGGTGCGGTCGAGCCTACTGGAATCGACGCAGACGGCCTTCTCGCCCGAAAACCTGAAGAACATGGTCATCTATCAAGCGACCGGTCTTGGGATAAAAACGACCGTCGGCGCCGACGGCTACCAGTTTCAGGCGGAACTCCTCGGCGATCTTCCGGGCGCCGAGGATGACGAGACGCCCCGTCGCGCGGCGCTCCTGAATCGATCCGAGACGAACAAGTTCAACCAACGTATCGACCAATCCGAAAACCAGGGACGTCTCGACCCGAAACCCAGTTACGTGCTGACCGCCAACACGTTCGTGGTCCTCGATCCCGGGGTCCGCGCCGCTCTGGCAGTGGTTAGGCGCGTCTCCCGCGCCGACAGGGCAACCCGCCAGGCGTTCTTCGACGACAAGATGTCTTTCCTATTGCCGGCCCTGCGCGAGGCGGGGTCGGACGGGTCGGTGGTCGAATTCTCGGATCGCGTCATCGGCGTCGTGCCGTGGGAACGTGGTTCGAATCTCGGCGGCGGCGACGGGGATGACGAATGGTTTCCCGACGTCGAGGCGACGACCTACGTGATCAGAGACGCCCTCGGAAAGGATTTCATCCTGACGGGGAAAAATATCGGCGAGCAGGTCGCGGCAATCAAAGATGCAATCGCCGCTGGACATCCGACCGTGGAGATTGACGGCCAGACCGTTCATGTCGACCCGAGCATGCTTGTCGATCTGCCGATCATCCCCGTCGTCGAACGGCCGACAGACAAGGACGGCGACGAAATCAAGCCAAAGCGTCCCGCCAAGACGTATTTCTACGTAAAGCCGAAAGCGAACGTCGACGCCCTGACCTACGTCGAAGGCTTGGGCAAGGCGCGTCCGTCCGACATGGCTACGATGTTGGGCCTGAAAAACGTGCCGAAGGACTATCAGGTCGAAGGCATCGAGTGGCTCCAGCGCGGCTACTCCACCGGCATGCGAGGCATGCTGATGGCCGACGACATGGGACTCGGCAAGACCTTCCAGGTGCTCGCGTTCTTGCGTTGGCTGGAAAAGCGGTTCGACGGTCGCCGCAAGCGCGGAAGCGACCCCATGTTCCTAATCGTCGCTCCGAAGACACTCCTGGGAAATTGGCGCGACGAAGTCGAGCTTCACCTTCCAAAGGACGCGCTTGGCAAACCGGCGCTGCTTTATGGCGAACACCTCAAGAAGTTCCGCAAGATGAAAGGTCGCGACATCCTCGAAGGATGCGAGGTGCTCGATCGCGAAAAACTCAAGGATTATGATTGGGTTCTGACGACCTACGAAACCCTGAGAGATTATCAGATTTCGCTGGCGTTGGTCGGCTTCGAAGTCGTCGTCTTCGATGAAGCCCAGAAGATCAAGGAAAACGGCGCGATGGTCACCGAGGCCGCGCGATCGCAGAAGATTGCCTCGCTTCGAATTCTGATGACCGGAACGCCCGTCGAAAACAGCGTCATGGATATTTGGACTCTCATGGATGTCGCTTGGCCCGGGCGCCTCGGATACAGCGGCAAGGATTTTCGGAAGAAGTTTGTCGGCGGGGCAATCGAGGATCTCGATGAACTCAGGCGTCTTCTCACGCAGCCGCAGCAGGACGCCGAGATCGTCGTTCCGCAGTTGATGATCCGACGCATGAAGAGCGACGTCGCCGATCTCAAGCCGAAGACGTTCAAGGCGATATCCATAGACATGGACGAGGTCCAGGCGAACGCCTACACGCTCGCCTTGCAAAGTCAGCAGGGACAGCCCGGAGCCGCGCTCATCGCCCTCCAAGCCATCCGCAACGTGTCGCTGCACCCCGATCTGGAAGCCAAAATCGATTATAGAAGCCCGAAATCGGTGTCGGCGTTCATCGACATGTCCGCGCGGTTCAAGGCGCTTTTCGAGATTCTCGACAAAATCAAAATCGACGATCAGAAGGCGCTCGTCTTCTTGGATTTGCGGCGCGCGCAGTCCGTCGTCGCCGAACTGATCAAACATAGGTACGATCTCGAACTGCTTCCCTACGTTATCAATGGCGAAACCAGCGCGGAAAGCCGCGACACGATCCGGCGCGGTTTCCAGAAGCGAAAGGGCTTCGAAGTTCTGATCCTCGCACCGCGCGCCGCAGGCTTTGGCCTGACGCTCCACTCGGCAAACCATGTCATCCATCTAAATCGTTGGTGGAACCCGGCCGTCGAAGACCAGTGTACCGATCGCGCCTATCGGATCGGGCAGAACATGGAGGTGTTCGTCTGGGCGCCGATCGCGCGACACAAGGAATACGGCGAGAAATCCTACGACGTCATTCTGGAGGCGAAACTCAAAAAGAAACGGGACACGGCCCACGACGTGATCGTGCCTATCCGTTTCGACGCGGGCGAGATGGCGCGCCTCCACACCGAAATATTCGGCGGCGACGCTCTTCACGACGAACTAGCGAGCATGGACTGGAAGCGCTTCGAAAACTGGACGATCGAGAAAGTCGCCGCGGCCGGACTGAGCGCCAACAAGACGCCTCTATCCGGCGACGGCGGTGCCGATACGGTCATTCGGCTCGCGTCCGATCCGGCCCGTGGCGGGCTCATGCAGGTAAAGCACCGGTCAAAGGGCAAGATGGGAATCGTTTCCGAGGTGGACGTGCTGGATGTCCTTCGGGCAAAGGATCGCTACAAGATCGAAAATCCGCTGTTCTTCCTGGTGACCAACGGATCGGTCGAAACGTCAGGCATTCGGGCGGCGAAAGCCAATCGAATTCACATCATAGATTACAGCCGGGTCGCGAAGCTCGGAGAGACCGTCAGGAGAGCTTTCGACGCCCGGCCATAGACGCGTCGGAGAATTTCCGACGCGTCGTCACCCCGTTATACCGCCAGCGCACCGCCCATTCGCCGGATGCCTGAGCCAACGAGCGTTCGTCAATCCGTCCCGCGATCAGTCCTCCAGAATACGACCGAAGGTCGGCGTCTCCGCATACTGGGTTCCGAAAGGTCCATCGGGAATCTGAGCAAGCCGAGCCGAAAACTCCGGCGCGTTTCCGTGATGCTCGGCGAGTATAGGTTCGCAAAGGTCTGGATTCTTCATTCCGCTCCGCCCATCCCCAACGCCCTCTCCACCTGCTTCCGGTTCCAGATCAGCATCATGATGTTGATAGCCCGGTGCTGCGGGTGCACGCCCATTTGCGCGAGCATCGGCTTGACCTGATGGGCCAAGCATCCGCAGCGGATCGCGATCTCGTTGGAGAGCATGTACCGGCGCCGAAACTCTTCGACATCTGCGCGGTTCAATTTCCATTTGTGGTCGCCGTTCGTCGGCAGAATGGTGAGATTGACGAACTGAGTGATCGCGGACTCGGTGCACCCGAGATAGACGGCGGCCTCATGCGCGTTGGTCTTGTCCGGGCGAGAGAACGGGGACTGCCCCGCGCCGACAGCGAGAAACGGCTTGAGATCCGACGGATCGGCGACGCCCACGGTCTTGGTGAACGCGGCGCCTGACGTTCACGATCGGATGGACGCCGTCGGGAAGCCCCTCCTTGGCCGTGATGCCATCGCACCAATCCGTGATTATCGTCGACTTGCCCGATCCGGTAGGACCGATGATCGGCAGAATCTTCTGCTGATGGCCCTTGGTCAGCACCCCTGCGCGCCGCATGACGTTGAGCGAACTCTGCACGGCGTCGAGTTGTGGTCGAGGGATGCGGAACTTCAGGAACTCGACGTAGGCGTGGACCAGCCTATCCTCGACATTGCCGTTGCAGGAGTTCGTCGGTTGCGCTTTCGACTTGCGGGCGGGGAGACTCATTTTTTGTCCTTTCGATTGTCCATCGGGCCCTTGACCCAGGAACTGTTGAGAATCGCCGCGATCTCCGCAGCGGAAGGCATCACGGCGCTGGTCGACGCCGCGGGCTTCGGCGTCGCCGGCTTCGTCTCATAGGCGCCCCTCGCGTAGGACGAGTCGGGCGGCGGTGGTGGCGGCTCGGGCGCCTGGGCGGCGGCGCGAACGGTCTCCGCAGCCGCCGCCTTCTTTTTGGCGACCGTCCGCTTGGCCTTCTCGATCGCCTTCTTGCCGCCGCGCTTCGAGCCCTTGGCCATCACGCCGTCCTCGACGTTGGTGCGCGCCGCGATCGAGGCGACGATGTGGGCGGAGTGGACGGGCTTCTCCGCGTTCTCCTGCGGATCGGCCGGCGCGTTGCCCTGCCAGTTGCTAGTGTCTATTCCAGTAAGTTAACGAGATATTAACCATCTCGGCGCAAACCGATGCCACCCTGTTTCATGGGAGCATGGCATGGGAAGGCGGGCTCGGCAACTCTCTTTGAGCGATGCGGATCGGA
>Ga0302320_10013472_pt1 | contig 17085 bp, 17 predicted proteins | sample Bog_T0_3_FD_202130 | JGI IMG/M metagenome (GOLD analysis project Ga0302320, IMG submission 202130) | Peat permafrost microbial communities from Stordalen Mire near Abisko, Sweden - Bog_T0_3 | ecosystem: Environmental > Terrestrial > Soil > Wetlands > Peat | place: Sweden: Abisko, Stordalen Mire... | reverse complement strand
ATACCACTTCTAGTAAGTAATTGCATTATTCTCCGTTACGGTAGCGTTTACTTGGTCAAGCAGCCAGCCATGTGAAACCAAGTTGCGCACCCGCTCGGCGGTCTCATAGATGGGTTTGAGTTCCTCGCCGATGGCCGTCTCCAAGGCATCCATTGTCTCCCACAGGGTGTTGGCGATGCGGTCCTTGATGACATCGCCGATGGCTTCCACCGGGTTTAATTCCGGGCTATAGGGCGGCAGCGGCACCAGATGCACGCGGCCCGGCAGCGCAGGCAGTTTTGGATCGGGATGAAACCCTGCCTGATCCCAGATGACGACATGTTCGGCTGCGGGATCGCTGGCGGCCACATGTTCCAGGAACAGGTGGCTCAGCGCCAGATCCACCCCCGGCAGACACAGAAAACGGGCCGTATTTTCGCCGTCCACCTCCAGGGCGGAGTAAAGATAGCCTCACTCATACTTGGTCTGGTACGGTGCCGTCGGCCGCTGCCCTCGCAGGGTCCAGCACTTGCGCACCACCGGGATCAGCCCGTAGCGGGGTTCATCGGCCACCCAGATGCGCACCGGTTTGCCACCAGCCACGGTCAAGTTCCTGAGCTTTTCGCCCAGCGTCTGCTGAAACTCGGCCGCTTGCGCCGCGTCTTTTTTGGCGTGGGTCTTGCGCGGCACTTTCAAGACCCCGCCCAATTTTCCCAGCCAGTAATACACTCCTTTCAACCCCATTTTAACCTGGTGCTGGCCGGCCAGCCACTGCTGAATTTCTTTGGCGCGCTTCCAGCGGCCAGCTTGCAAGCCGGCTTGCAATGCCGCCAGCGCCCGGCCAGTGACTTTGGGCTTGGCCCCGCCGCCATGGTCCCGCCGCAACAAGCCGGCCACCCCATCGCTCTTAAGCGCCTTGAGCCAGTTGAAGAACTGGCGACGGCTGATCCCCACTTGCTCGGCAATCTGTTCTGCGGTGAGTTGGCCGCTGCATGCCAGACGCATCGCCAGCAGTCTTTGGTGATCCCCAACCTCTTTACAACCCGCCAGGGCTTCCATCACTGCCTTGGCCAAGTCCGGTCGTTTCAAATGAAATCGTTTCGGCATCCCCGTTTTTACCACTTCGGCCAGCTAATGCAATTACAAACTAGAAATGGTATCAGGTATGGTCAGAGGTCAGCAAAAAGGCGGCGGAACCTTCAGGTTCCGCCGCCGTGAGATTGAGGGCCGGTTATTTGAGGCCGACGAGGTAGCCGAAGCGGGCTTGGAATTGCTCGGGGGTCAGGTTGACGACGGCACCGAGTTTGGCGAGCTGCTTGGGATGTTCGAAGTCTTCGCGTTCGAGGCGGATCATATAGGCCAGGGCGCATTCATAGGCTTCGCCATCAACGTTGACCTTGCGGTTCTGCATGCGGCCGGTCTTGGGGTCGAGCATGTCGTCGAAGGGGAGCGGGTTCATCTTGCCATCGACGAAACTGATGATGGCGCCGAATTTTTCAGCGGCGGGGGAGAGGAGGAATTTGACGGCGGCGTAGCCGAGGTCGCGGGTGTATTCGGCATCGAAGGGGATGGGGTCAGCGCAGCGGAGTTCGTAGCCGAGGTCCTTGTCGATGAAGGTCATGTGGATGCCGAGTTTGTCGAGGCGCTGGGTGAGGAGCTCCTTCATTAGGCGGCCGAACTCGATCTCACCGAGGCGGAGGTGGCCGTGGTCGTCGCGGACGACTTTGCCGAAGCGTTCGAGCTGGCCTTCGGGGAGGGCCTTGACGAGGCCTTGTTCGCCCATGGATTCAATGAGGCCTTCGGCGAGGACGGCAATGCCGTAGAGGCCGCCTTCGGCGCGGCGTTTGATGATGGAGCCGATGATGATGTCGCAGACTTCATCGACGGTGACGGTGCGGCCGCGGAATTCCTCGGAGATGATGGCGAGGGTGGCGGCGGCGGCCTTGGTGATGCCAAGGGCGAGGTGACCGGCGGCGCGGCCCATGCTGACGATGAGGTACCAACGGGAGGTGGTCCGGGCGTCTTCCATGAGGTTACGGACGAGGTGGACGCCGTAGTGGCGGGCGGTCTCGTAGCCGAAGGTGGGGGTGGAGCCGGGCAGCGGGAGGTCGTTATCGATGGTCTTGGGGACGTGGGCGACCTTAATCTTGCCGTTGCTGCGCTTGGCGACGACGCTGGCGGAGAAGGCGGTGTCATCGCCGCCGATGGTGACGAGGGCGGTGATGCCAAGTTTTTCGAAGACGCTGAAGAGGTTCTTCATCTGTTCTTCGGACTTGGTGGGGTTGGTGCGGGCGGTGCCGAGGATGGAGCCGCCGCGGAGGTGGATGTCCTTGACGTCGCGGATGGAGAGGGGCCGGCATTGCTGGGTATCGCCGGCGGCGAGCCATTTGAAGCCATCGCGGAAGCCGATGATTTCGTAGCCTTGGTTTATGCCTTCAATCGTGGCGGCGGCGATGACGCCGTTGAGGCCGGGGGCGGGACCGCCACCGACCAAGATTCCCAATCTGCCTTTGCTCATGTCGTTAGTCTGTTTATTGGTTTATTGGTTTACCCTGCGAAACCTCGCAGGAAAATTAAGATTCGTTAATTCTGCACGACCGGAGAAAAAATTCAATTCCATTCTGAACGGATTCCGGACAGTATGTGGTGAATGAAGCGAGCCGTGTTTTTGGACCGGGATGGCACCCTGATTGCGGAGAAGCATTATTTGAGCCGGACGGCAGAGGTGGAGATCCTGCCAGGGGCGGGGGCGGCGCTGCAATCGCTGCAAGCGGCTGGGTATCAATTGTTCATGGTGACGAATCAATCGGGGATCGGGCGGGGTTATTTCACGTTGGCGGAGGCGGAGGCGGTGAATGTGCATTTGTGCGAGGAGCTGGCGCGGGAGGGGGTGCGGTTTGAGAAGATTTATGTTGCACCGGAGGCGCCGGATCAGCCGAGCCGGGGCCGGAAGCCATCGCCGCAGTTTCTTTTTGATGCGCGGGATGAGTTTGGGCTGGATTTGGCGGAGTGTTTCATGATCGGGGACAAGCTGATTGATCTGGAATGTGGCTGGAATGCGGGGGTGAAGTGTAGTATACTGGTGCGAACCGGTTATGGCGCGACGCTCGCGGAGAGCGGGGCGGCGGCTTTGCAGCGGGCGGTGGTGGTGGATGATTTGGCGGGAGCGGCCCGAAAGATTGTGGGCGCCGCCTGAAAAAAGCAGAAATCTGAGCGGGGGGGGCGTTGGTAGTCGGATGATTGGTTTGCAATTTGGGCGGGCGTTTTGTGGGTGGATTTCAGCGCCACCTATGCCCACTGCCCTCTCCGCCATTTATTCAAATGGCAGAGAGGGGGTTTCTGGGTTCGTAATCGTAAGGTGTTGGTGACAGGGTTTAATTAAGTTTTTATATTTTAAAAAATCATGTGTGGAATTATTGGTTATATCGGGAATAAGAATGCGGCGCCGATCCTGTTGGAAGGGTTGCGGCGGCTGGAGTATCGCGGTTATGACAGCGCGGGGGTGGCGCTGGCGGATGACGGAAAGCTGGTGCTGCGGAAGAAGCTGGGCAAGATTAATGAGGGTCTGGCGCCGCTCTTGAAGGCGCAGCCGGTCACGGGGCTCTACGGCATCGGGCACACGCGCTGGGCGACGCATGGGGTGCCGGCGGACAAGAATTCGCATCCGCACCTGAACCAGAATGGCAAGATCGCGGTGGTGCATAACGGGGTGATCGAGAATTATGCGCCGATCAAGAACCGGCTGATGCAGTCGGGCTATACGTTCAAGTCGGACACGGACACGGAGGTGCTGGCGCATTTGATCAGTGATTATTATTACGTGAAGAATCGCGGGGTGAAGGGGGCGACGTTCACGCGGGCGGTGTGTGATGCGCTGGGCGAGGTGATTGGGACGTATGGGCTGGCGGCGATCTGCGCGGATGAACCGGGGGTGTTGATCGGGGCACGGCGGGGGTCACCGTTGATCATCGGGCTGGGGCAGCATGAGAATTTTTTGACGAGCGATGCGAACGCGATCGTGGCGCACACGAAACGGGTCGTGTACTTGAATGATTACGACGTGGCGACGATCATGGATGAGCGGTTCGAGGTTCAGAATCTGGGGGCGAACACGGCGGGGGTGCAGATCAGCAAGCTGGAGTTCGCGGCGGAGGATGCGCAGCGCGGAAAGCATGCGCATTTCATGCTAAAGGAGATTTATGAGCAGCCGCAGACGGTGCAGAACGCGTTGCGCGGGCGGCTGGACATGGAGGGAGCGACGACGAAGTTCGGCGGGCTGAACATGACGTGCGCGGAGTTGCGCGGGATCGACCGGATCATCATCGCGGCGAGCGGGACGAGCTGGCACGCGGCGCTGGTGGGGGAATATTTGATCGAGGAACTGGCGCAGATCCCGGTGGAGGTGGAGTTCGCGCATGAGTTTTGTTACCGGAATTGTCCGTTGGAAAAGAATACGGTGCTGCTGGTGTTGTCGCAGTCGGGCGAGACGGCGGACACGCTGGCGGCGTTGCGGGAGGCGCAGCGACGGGGGCATCGGGCACTGGCAATTGTGAACGTGGTGGGCAGCACGATCGCGCGGGAGGTAGACGGGGGGATTTACATGCACGCTGGCCCGGAGATCGGGGTGGCGTCGACGAAGGCGTTTGTCTCGACGTTGACGGTATTGACGATGCTGGCGGTGCATCTGGGCCGGATGCGGATGCTGTCAGCGAAGCGGTCGCTGGAGATCATCCATGGTTTGCAGGCGATTCCGCAGCAGTTGGAATCGTTGCTGGCGCAGAGCAAGAATATCCAGCAGATCGCCAAAAAGTATGCCAAGGCAAATGACTTTTTCTTTTTGGGCCGCGGCTATGCCTTTCCGATGGCGCTGGAGGGGGCGCTGAAGTTGAAGGAGATTTCCTACATTCATGCGGAGGGTTATTCGGCGGCGGAGATGAAGCACGGGCCGATCGCCTTGATTGATCCGAAGACGCCGACGGTGTTTCTGGTGCCGCAGGATTCGATGTATGAGAAGACGATGGCGAATCTGGCGATGATCCGGGCGCGCAAGGGTCCGATCATTGCGCTGGCGACGGAGGGGGACACGCAGATCGCGAAGGTGGCGAATGATGTGATTTATCTGCCGAAGACGTTGGAGCTCTTGTATCCGATCCTGGCAAGCGTGCCGTTGCAGTTGTTCGCGTATTATATCGCGGTGGCGCGGGGTTGTGATGTGGATAAGCCGCGGAACCTGGCGAAGAGTGTGACAGTGGAATAGGGACGGAGAGGGAAGAGAGAAGAGGGCAGAGCGAGTTCGCAGGGGTGCGATGTGGGCGGCTCACAATCGGTAACGATAAAGCTTGTAGGTTATTTCTAACTTTTTCAGGGAGATTGAGGTATTTAATCCGAGAAAAAATTTTTTGCAAGATGGGGGCGGGAGTTCCGTAATGGTCTTGAACGGCTGGGGTACCTTGCAAGGGCTGGCGGTTCATGGTAGCGTAATTAGTGGAACTGAAACGGAAATGGATAAATTTATGAAAACATTCAATTGGCAGTCAAAACTGGCGACGGTGGTGGTCGCCGGGCTGGTGATGTCGGCGGTAACGGTGCCAGCCCAGTCGTTGGCCACGAACCCGACGCCGGTGACCACGGTGGTGCCCGTGAGCGCCCCGGTGCCGCAACCGGCCCCACCGCTGGCCTACGGGGTGCCGCAAATTCTGCAACTGGCGCAGGCGAAGATCAGCGATGACACGATCATCGCGTATATCCGGAATTCCGGAACGAGCTTTGGCTTGAATGCGGCGCAGATCATTTATCTGCGGCAGGCGGGGGTCTCGGACGTGGTCATCACGGCGATGCTGAACCAACCGGGTCCGGCGGTGCTACCCCCGCAGCCATCGTATGCCGCACCGCAGCCGGCCCCGCAAGCCCCTGCCCCAGCTCCGCAGCCGACGTATTCGGCGCCCGCGCCGCAAACGGTTTATGTGCCAAGCACGCCGGCACCGGAACCGACGGTGACTTATATACAATCAGTGCCGACGACGACTTATGTTTATCCGACGTATTCCGACCCGTATTATTATCCGCCGGTGTCGTTGTCCTTTGGCTTTGGCTGGGGCGGGTGGCATGGCGGCGGCTTTGGCGGCCGCGGCGGGCACCGTTAAGTGGCGTGTTTTTTATCAGGCCGAGGGTGGCGGGCAGACAGGGACGGTCACGGGCAGGGGCCGGGTCGAGATACGGCGGATGGGGAATCGGGGCCAGGAGGGGCCAACCCTCAACGCGCACTAAACCGAGGGTGGTTTATTAGTTGCAGCCAGGTGTCGTTTACACCTGATAATGATGCCCTTCCTGAATTCATCAAGGGTCGGTTTGGGATTTTGCAGGTTGTCATACCAATTGGCCACATCGTGCATGAACACTTTTTCCGCATGGTCGCGTTCGGCGGAGAAAGGATCCAGCGCGTGGGCAAATTGATCGTAAAGCTTTGCCAGTCCGGGAATTTCCGGCAATTGATCCGCTATTCGTGAAGGGTCTTGAGGCGGTTGCATTTGTTCCTTAGATCAAGGACCCGATCATAATATGAACCCGCGCCACATTGGGGATGTTTTTGGGCAAGATTATTTAAAACTGCGGCAACGGTGTCGCACAATCCAATCATTCCACCCCAAATTTGAGCAATTTCCTTCAAATCCTGTTCCTTGCGGGCAAGCATGGCACACAGGCGGTAAATCGTCAGGAGATTGCTTTCAAGGTCCCGGGCTTCGGTGTGAAATGGGGCGCAGAGATCGTCAGGAATAGAGGCAATCCGCCGGTTTGATTCTGAAACCATCGAATCTCCTAATTCCTTTAATTCCAAACTGGAAAGGCAGTTGCTCATGCGCAAAAAACATACCACTCACTTTTGGGTTTGTAAACCGGCATTTTAAAAGGTGGACGGGGAACCGGGACCGGGAAGGACGGTTATTTACCGGCGGGCGGGTTTTCGTATTCGTTGGTGAATTCGGCGAATTTGCCGCCGGGGCCGCGCGGTATTTCGGAGCGGTAGGCAAGGCGCACCCAGTGGGCGCCGCCCAGGGCTGTGGTCGCGGTGTCGATGATGAATTTCTCCTCGGCTGCGGTCAGAGGTCGGCGGACGACGAGACGAATTTCCACCTCATCCAGGGCGGTCTGGACGGCTTGCTGCTGGACGATGGCACTCATGATGGCATCGTCCTTCATGATCGTGCGATGGCCGTAGAAGGGGAACCGGCGCTGGCCATCCGGGAGGGTGAGCATGTCGCGGGCGCGGCCGGGAATGGCGGCGAGCACGGGCAGGGTGCGTCCGCAGGCGCAGGGCGTCCCCAAAATGGCACGGTCGGTGATCTCGTAGCGGATGAGGGGCATGGCAAAATTGTGGAGGGAGGTCAACACCACCTGTCCTTCCTCGCCAATGTCGCAGGGGCTGCCATCAGGACGTAAAATTTCCAGATGGACACCCTCGGCCTGGACGTGCAGGGCATTGTGTTCCAAGCAGGGAATGGCAATGGCGCCAAATTCGGCGGAGCTGTAAGCCTCCGTGACACGGAGCGGAGGGCGGCCGGCTTCACTCCAGGCGGCAATGGCGAGATCGCGGAGTTCGAGGCTGAGGGCCTCGCCCGTGGTCCGCACTTCCCGCAGACCTTGGGGCCGCCGGCCGGTGGCTTGGCCTTCGCACAGGAGTTCCCGCAGCAGCGAGGGAAAGGTGACGAGATAAGCCGGTCGTTCCGAAATGATGTTGGCAAGCAATTCGGCCACCGGGGCGCGGTAGTCGAGAAAGAGACCCGGTCCGGTGGGGTAAATGGCGGGCAACGGGCCGCCCCAGTTCGCCATCCGGCGCAAGGGCCCCTGCTTGGCGGCATCGCGCTCGCTGTCCCGGAGCAGCGCCATCCAGGTGGCGCCGAAGTCGCGGGCCTGCCATTCGTGGTCACGGACGACGAGGCATTGCCAGTAGAATTGATACAACGCGGACTTGCGGATGGTCACGGGGCGGCCGCTGGAGCCGGAGGTGGTGGCGGTAGCCACGGCACCGTGCCCGGCGGGCAGTTCGCGGGCGTGCAACCGGTCGCCGGCCTCCTGCACTTGGACGCGGGTGAGGACGGGCAGACGCGCCCACGCTTCCGCCGTGAGGGGTTCGCCGGGACGGAAGCCGGCCACACGCAGAATGGGCTCGTAGTACGGAACGGTGCGGGACGCGTGCGCAAGCAATTCCCCGAGCTGGCGGAATTGCAGGGCCTGGAGTTCCGCCGGCGGCAGGCGCTCGGTGACCCGGAACTGGTGCAGGACGGCGAGCATCGTGGCGGCAGCCTTGGCGGGGACGGCCGGAAAGACGGCGCCGGGAATGCTGGAGTGCGGCAGGTTGAACATGGGTCAATCGGGCCCAAGACCGCGCGGAAGGAACCGCTGGCGTCAGGAACCGGGCGGGATTGTTACGCGTCAGATTCCCGGGGTCAAGCCTGTGGTGGCGGGGTGGCGCCGGGGCCGGCCAATGGTTTACAAACTGTCGACAAACGAGATTGACACACCCCGGCGTTCGTGTTCTATTAAACTAAGTTAACATCCGTACTGTGGCATTGCGGACCGGGGATGAGGAAATCGGAAACCAAGAAGCAGTGGCAGATTGCGCCCACTGCATTTCCAACGATTCAGAAAAATAATACGTTAAAAATCATGAAGAAAATCAAAATGTCGTCGGTGCTGGCGGCTGGTGTGGTGGCGGCCGTACAAATGAATCAAGATCAGGCGCTGGCCAATGCCAACCAGGTCACGTTTACGAACGAAACGGCGATCAACCTATCCCAAGGGAGTGACATCAATACGACCATGACTATCTCGCCGGCAATTTCGACGGCGGATGAGCTGGTGTCCATCAGCGGAGGCAGTGCGTCAGGCTTTGAGGGGGTGCTGACGATCACGGCGGATTATTCAAACTTGTCAACAGATCCCAATATTAATGGCAGCCCCTCCGATTGGGGCGGTATTAACCTTGACACTACGTCCAGCAAGCCATTTACCGAAGGCACGCTCGACGGCCTGACTTTTGATGTCAGCGCAACCACTGGAACCAGGGATTTGAGCATTCCTGCCGGCACGATCTTCACGTTTGATGTGGTGACCCTCCCGGCACCGGAACCAACCTCGGTGGCGTTGTTGGCCGTGGGTGGTGCGGGGGTGTGGCTGGCGGCGCGGCGGCGCGCAGGCAAGCGGAGCTAGGCCTTCATAGTTTTATTTCAACAGGCGTTCCGGAACGTGTTTCCGGGACGCTTTTTTGTTTGGGAGATGCCTCCCGGGTGTTGTCTCAGGAGATGAGAAACGGCGGTCTTTTTCTGACGCCCCGGACTGGGCTTGGGGGTATTTGTGGGCATTATTCCCATAGCTGTTACCATGGACTACTGGCTGACGCTGCTTAGCAGCTATCCGAGGGGGGACCCAGAGAGCACGGTTATTTACCGACGGGCGGGTTCTCGTATTCGTTGGTGAATTCGGCGAATTTGCCGCTGGGCTGGCGCGGGATCTCGGTGCGGTAGACGAGGCGTACACGGTGGGCACCGCCCAGGGAGGTGGTCGCGGTGTCGATGATGAATTTCTCCTCTTCCGCGGTCAGGGGGCGGCGGACTACGAGGCGGAACTCCACTTCGTCCAAGGCGGTTTGAGCGACCTGATGTTGGACGATGGCGCCGATGAGAGAATCAACCTTCATGATGATGGGGTGGCCGTAGAAGGGGAACTGGCGCCGGCCATCGGGCAGGGTGACCATGTCGCGCGCGCGGCCGGGGAGGGCGGCGAGCACGGGGAGGGTGCGTCCGCAGGCGCAGGGCGGGCCAAAGATGGCGCGGTCGGTGATATCGTAGCGGATGAGGGGCATGGCGAAATTGTGCAGGGAGGTCACCACCACCCGCCCTTCCTCGCCGATGGCGCAGGGGGTGCCGTCGGGGCGCAGGATTTCCAGATGGACGCCCTCGGACTGGACGTGCATGGCATTTTGTTCCGGGCAGGGGGAGGCGATGACACCGATTTCGACGGAGCTGTAGGCATCGGTGACGCGGAGTGGAGGATGGCCGGCTTCACTCCAGGCGGCGACGGTGCGGTCACGGAGGTCAGGGGCGAGGGTTTCGCCGAAGGACCGCACTTCTCGCAGGCCCTGGGGACGCAGGCCGGAGGCGTGGGATTCGTGGAGGAGTTCGCGCAGGAGCGAGGGAAAGGTGATGAGATAAGGCGGTCGTTCCTGGATGATGATGGCCAGCAATTCGGCCACGGGGGCGCGGTAATCGAGAAAAAGGCCGGGGCCGGTGGGGTAAATGGCGGGCAACGGACCGCCCCAGTTGGGGAGGCGGCGCAGAGGTCCCTGTTTGGCGGGATCGCGCTGATTGTCGCGCACGATGGACATCAAGGTGGCACTGAAATCGCGCGCCTGCCATTCGTGGTCGCGGACCACGAGGCATTGCCAATAGAACTGAAAGAGCGCGGTCTTGCGGGCGGACACGGGGCGGCCGCTGGAACTGGAGGTAACGCCGACGGCCACGGCGCCGTGACCGGCGGGCAAATCCCGGGCGTGCAACCGGGTACCGGCTTCCTGCACTTGCACGCGGGCGAGGATAGGCAAACGGGCCCACGATTCCGCCGTGAGGGGTACACCCGGCCGATAGCCCGCCGCGCGCAAAACGGGCCCGTAATAGGGAACGGATCTGTATGCATGCGCGAGCAATTCGCTGAGCTGGCGGAATTGCAGGGCCTGAAGTTCCGTCGGCGGCAGGCGTTCGGTGAACCGGAACTGATGCAACACGGCGAGCATGGTGGCGGCTGCCTGGGCAGGCACGGCCGGAAACATGGCGCCGGGGATACTGGAGTGCGGCAGGTTGAACATGGATTTATGATGGTCCGAAGCCGGGCGAGATTATTAGGCCCCAAATTCTTCGGGTCAAGCCCGGGCTGACAGGGGTTGCAAAAAACAGGGGATACCACCGGCACCGTTACCCTCCGGCATTCAAATATCTACATAACACCTTGACACACATCGGTATTTGTGTTCTAATTCAAACCAGTAGCGTTCATTTTATGAAGAACGCCATGGCAGCAGTAATAAGAAGGCAGGAATAACGGTCAGGATTAATTAAAACCATGAAAAAAATCAAAATATCTTCAGTTCTGGCGGCCGGAGTGGCGGCGGCCGTACAAATCAATAATAATCAGGCGTTTGCCACTCCGCCCCCCGATACCACAACGTTTACCACCTCATCGGACTACTCCAGCGGTTCCTCATTTGAGGTGCCAATCTCGCCGGCCATTGTGAATGCGGATGGGCTGGTATCCATCAGTGAAGGCAATGCAGGCTTTGAAAGCGGGTCCTTTACGTTGACGGTGGATTTTTCGAACCAAGATCCACAACAAATCTATAGTGGCGAATTGCCGGTTGATTTCGTCGAGATTCCCACCGAGTCTTTTGGCACCGGTGATGTTACTGGTTTGACGTTTGCAATCACCGGAGGAGGCAATAATGAGTCCCTCCCCTCCGGCACGGTCTTCACCTTTGATGTGCCAGAGCCGGCTTCCCTGTCGATGATTGCCGTAGGTGGTGCGGGGGCGTGGCTGGCGGCGCGCCGGCGCACGGGCAAGCAGGGCTAAGTTTTCAATCATTTTATTCACGGGTGTCCCGAGACATGTTTCCGGGACACCTTTCTGTTTGCATGGCCAAGGTTGAGGGAGTGAAAATATGGCTGGACCAAAGTGATTTAGAATCTAAAGATAGGGGGGAAATCGAGGCCGGGCCAAGTTGTAAACCATGCCAAGGCAGACATTAAACCAGTTATGAAGCGCGCACTTATATAGTGTTGGTTGGCGGGACTGTTGCTGGCGGGGGCGGGTTGCAACACGGAATCGGGTTTGCTGAAACGCGCCGATGCCAAGTTCAAGAAACATGATCTGAACGGTGCCATCACGGATTTAAACGATCTAATTGTCCGCCAGCCGGATTCCTGGAAAGCCTATCTGGCGCGGGGTGATGTCCGTTGGTTGAACGGCGCCAGACCGGGGCGCTGACAGATTACGGCGAGGCCACCAAGCTCAATCCGAACGATTGGGTGATCTATTATAACCGCGCCGAGACCGAGGCCAGTGACCGGAAATATCCGGCGGCCATCGCGGATTTTGGCCGGGCCATAATGGTGAGCACCAACGTGGCGTTGCCGTATTTTTACCGGGGGTTGGCGGAGGAAAACATGGGCGACCAGAACGGGGCCATCGCGGATTTCACGAAGACGATCGAGCTCAAACCAAATTTTAGCGATGTCTACGATTGCCGCGCCCGGATGGAGGCGGTGAAAGGGGATTGGAATGACTCGGTGGCGGATTGCAACGTGGCCATCAAGCTTAATCCAAAGGAACGGGCGACCTTCATCCATCGTGCCAATGCCAAGGAATTGGGCGGCGATTGGGCGGGCGCGATCGCCGATTTGGACCAGGCCATCGCATTGAACACACGGGTGCCGGACTCGTATTATAGCCGGGGACTGGCGAACGAGACCCTCGGCGACCGGGCCGGGGCGATGGCCGACTATTCGAAGGCGATCGCGATCGAACCTGATTTTGGCAATGCCTACAACAGCCGGGCCAATTTGGAACGGGTGAACGGGGATTGGAAGGCTGCCATCGCGGATTACACGGCGATCATCGGGATGGATGCCGTTTATGGAAACAAGGCCCAGGCTTACATCAATCGGGCACAGGCCAGGGAGATAATCGGCGATCGGGAGGGCGCGCAGGCGGATTTTGCGAAGGCGGCTGAACTTAAACCGAAGTAAGATTGGGCCGGGCCGGCGCAGCCACATTTTCACAGCGGGTTCAAAATTCATCACCGAGGGGGCGGATTTCGGCAGGCAAACTTCGTGATTCTGCTTTTAGAACGGGCTGACTTTTGGTAATTTTTACTTATGTTAATTGGCGTTATTGCTAGTATAATTAATGTTTGATTTAACCAGAAAGGCAGCTTATGCGCGTGGAAAAAGGTTGGTTCATGGTGTGCGGGAAAACGGGACGGATCGTGGGCCTGAACCGTCAGCATTGGTGGGGGCGGTGGCTGTTGCCGTTGGTGGGGGTGGCGGCGCTGATCTGGTGGGTGGTGCGGGTGGTGCCGAAGCCGTCGCGGGCGGAGTATCCGTGCCAGCAGGTGGGAGCGCCGCTGGCGTTGGGCGGGCTGGGGTATTTGCTGAGTTTGTTCGGGGTGGTGTCGGCGTTCCGGCACGCGCGGCGGTTCATGCGGGAGCATCGGTATGCGGTGGCGGGCATGTGCCTGGTGCTGGGCACGGCGTGCGCGCTCACGGTGCTGCGGCAGAACGAGGAGAATGCGCTGGCGGAGGACACGGGGATTTTCACGTTGGGCCCGGGCGACGGCCCGAACCAGCCGATCGGGGTGGCACGGGGGATTCATCCGGGGCGGGTGGCGTGGAGCTATGACCTGAGCGCGTGCAATTGGGATGGGAAGTCGAAGTATTGGTTTTCACCGCAGTTCAATGATCAGGCGAAGATCACGCAGATTTTGAACAACGTGATCTGTTCGGTGGCGGGGGAGGCGACGGTCAGCAATGCGTGGGACGCGCTGTTCCGGTCGAAAAACGGGGGGCCGTCGTATGTGAAGGGGGAGAAGATCTGCGTGAAGCTGAACTTGAACAACGGGGGGAAATACAGCAATCAGATCGATGCCTCGCCGCAGTCGGTGTATGCGCTGCTGGACGGACTGGTGAACCAGTTTGGCGCGGACCAGGCGGACATCACGTTGTGCGATCCGGACCGGGAGAACCAATGCTCGGTGATCTCGAATTATTGTCATGCGGCGTTTCCGAACGTGGATTATGACGCGCATCTGGGCGGGTTTGTCCCGAACTCGTTCCAGTATTCGGCGAGCGGACCGACGGAGACGTCGCTGGCAAAAGTGGTGGTGGACACGAAGTATCTGATCACGATGGCGGTCTTGAAGCGGCATTGCACACCGTCGGAAACCTATCATGCACCGGGGGACAAGACGGATTATGGGAATGCGTCGGTGACGATGATTTTCAAGAGCTGCTGGGGGATCATTGGGAACAAGCGTTCGAGCCAGCATTGGCTGCTGCATGACTGGAATTTTACGGAGGACAGTTATAATCAATTGGTGGATATTTTTGGAAGCAAGAACATCAATGGGAAGACGGTGTTGAACATCATCGACGGGCTGTATACGGGGGACCGGTGGAACAGCCAGCCGCACAAGTGGGCGATCGCGCCGTTCAACGGGCACTGGCCGTCGAGTTTCTTTGCGTCACAGGACCCGGTGGCGGTGGAATCGGTGGGGCTGGATTTTCTGCGGACGGAGATGCCGTTGATCAAGAACGCGGACCGGCATTTGCGCGAGGCGGCGCTGGCGAATGATCCGCCGTCAGGCACGGTTTACAAACCGGACGGGGTCCGGTTGCCGAGCCTGGGCACGCAGGAACATTGGAACAATGCGAAGGACATGCAATACAGCCGGAATCTGGGCACCGGCAACGGGATTGAGCTGGTGAAGATTCCGGTGGGTACGCCGGTCACGACGACGACGGTGCGGGCGGATGGGCCGGCGGGGGGCACGGCGGTGGCGGCGAATCCGTAGGGGTCAACTGTACGGAACGTTTTACCAGCTTTCCATGATCAACAGCAGCCAGGCGTTGCGGCTGGCACGGACCAACAGGATGGCGATCACCGGCATGGTGCAATAATACACTGGCAAGATATTTTCCTGAAAAATCCCAATGCCCGAGGCAATCAGCCCCAGGATGCTGAAGATGGGCAGCAGATATTCCATAAGCCAACCGCCGGACGCGGCGGGTTGACCATCCCGGGAGGCGGTCAGGATTTCGACGGTCAACCGCCGTATACGGAAGGCGGCGAGGCCGATTAATTAAAACGCCAGCGCCCGGCGGCCCTCCCCGGGGATGAGGAAGAACAGGGCGACGAGCAGCACGATGATAAAATCGGAGAAGCTGCGCTGGGCGATCCGTAATAACAGGCGGTTCGATCCGGCGGTAATCTTATCGCGGTTGATCGAAAGGGAAACGAACAGGAGGCCGACGAGGGTGGCCGCCACCGTCGCCACGGTGGTAAAAAAAGGCTGCCACAGCACGATTTGTTGTTCGAAGGTCATAGTGGATGGATTTTAATGACCGGCGGCGACGGCGGCAACTTAGGGTTTCGGCATGACGCCATTATTCATGGCGGACCGTTCCAATTTCTCCCATGCGGCATCTTCCTGGCTCAGGGCGTCGAGCAGGTATTGCCCCAACTCCGGGCTGCCGACGGCCACTTTGATCAGCCCGGGCAAATTGGTCACCGGCTTGCCCGCCGCGGCTGCAAACAGGGCCACCCGATCCGTCCGGCGGTGCAGGTTTCGGACCTGGACCAAATAGTCATACCAGGCGGACCGGAAATCCGTCGGGCAGCCTTGGACATCGATCGCCATCAGGTTGGCCACCCGCTGATCACTCAATAGATTGGCCCGCTCACCCTGGGTATTGAGCCGGGCATGTTCACTAAAAACGGCTTGAATGGCAGCCTGTTGGGCAGCGGGAGCGCGGTTCGGGAGGCCGGCACAACCAGCCAGCAGACACGTGCTCACGGCGAGCAGGATGGCGATGGTTTGACGCAGTCCGGGTATTTTCATGTGTTTTGGTTTAATCCCCAATGATCACCGGCCGCCGAAGCGGGGACGGATGGGCGACGGGAGGGGTTTCTTGGCGGGCAGAGCCGGGGCCTGGGCTTCGGTGCGGGCCCAACTGGCGGTCGTGGGCGGCACATCGACCTGCGCTGCAGGGATGACGGGCGGCGGGACCGGCGGTGGCATGCTGCGGGGGGCGACGGGCGTGGGGCTCGACGCGATGGGTTTGATTTCGCCGAGGTCTTTATGGCCGCCGGCATCGCCGATTTTCGAGTCGGGAAAGGTCATTTCACCCAGGTCGAAGGCGGCTGATTTGCCGAGGGAGCCGATGGCGGAGATGGCGCCCTGCCCTGCCCCGGGCGCACCGGTGGGGGCGGCGGTCCGCCAGACTTCGTAGCCGTTGACGACCCATTCGAGGCGGCCGGTGAGGATGTCCACAAGGAGGCCGTGAACGGGGATTTGGGGGCCGACGAGGGGGCTTTCACGGGCGAAGGCGCAGGATTTGATGATGTTCTGGCGTTCGGAGGCGAACATGCCGAAGAATTCGTTGAGGTTGTCGGGCAGATGGCTGCGGTCGACGCCGAGGCGCTGGAGTTTTTCGAGCAACTGGAGCGAGGTGGTCTGGCGGACATGGCAGTCGGTGTGGCCGATGATGGCGATCTCGCGGCCTTCCTTGACGGCACAGGCGAGCGCGAGGGAGCGCATGGTGCTGGTGAGCGGGCCGGTGATGATGTTACCGGCGTTGCGGAGCCAGATGAACTGGTCGGCGGGGATGCCGAGGACGTTCGGGAAGAGGGCGTTCAGGCGCGGGTCGATGCAGGTGAAGGCGATGAGGGGCAGTTCGGCGGCGAAATCGGCGGGGTGCAGACCAGCTCCGGCATCACCGGCGGCGGCCCGGTTATTGGCGTCCACAATGGCTTCAATCAGGCGCATGGGTCAGGCCGGGGTTGTCTGCTTAGGTTGGGGTTTGCTGCAATGCGGACAGAATTTAAAATCAGCCCGGACGGATGCCCCGCAATATGGACAAAACCCGGTGGGATTTGCTTCCGGGCTGGCGGCGACCGGAGGTTCACCGGCGGTCGGAGCGGCGTCTTCCCGGGCGAAGTTCTTAAAACGCGTGCCTTGAAAGGTCAGTTGTCCGACATCGTTCTCGGCGAGGAGTCCATACTGCGATGCGGAAAGGCTGTACTCCTTCCGGTCGCCGGTGGAGAACTCAAAGGTGGCAAAGTAACTGGTCGAACTTCTGGTCCCAAAATTATTATTGGCACCCTGCATATGGGAATAAACCGAGAGGGCAGTCCGTTTGGTCACCACACGGGCGGGAACGGTGAGCACCGGCTGTTGATTGTTCTCCGACCATTCATTCAGTCCACCCACGACCCGGAATAAAATGGTGCCGATGATCACAATAAAAACGATGACAAATAATGTCATGAAGATGGCCGGTGGCC
>Ga0302320_10013471_pt1 | contig 17085 bp, 15 predicted proteins | sample Bog_T0_3_FD_202130 | JGI IMG/M metagenome (GOLD analysis project Ga0302320, IMG submission 202130) | Peat permafrost microbial communities from Stordalen Mire near Abisko, Sweden - Bog_T0_3 | ecosystem: Environmental > Terrestrial > Soil > Wetlands > Peat | place: Sweden: Abisko, Stordalen Mire... | reverse complement strand
CCTCGAATGGCGTACCCGTTCCCGGCCGGGTAGGACCTCCAACGATCTCCGTCAAAGGTGGTGAGGCTGACATTCCCGCCAAAATAGAGCACCCCGTTCGGCGCCTGTCTGATGACCCAAGCCTTCGCATTTGGACCGAGCTCGGATGACGAAAACGAGGTCACCAAGGGCATGCCGAACTGGTCCGCAAATCCGGCGGCATTGAAGACGCAAAGCGCCAGCGCTGCGATGGCAGCGAGCCTCAACGCATGTTTGGCTGGGAGGGGCTGGCGCAAGAAGGCCGGGAACATTACAAGTATAGCAAGCCGGGGATGGGCTCCTCCCGCGGGGAGGATCTTTCGCCTAGCAGCCCCGGCCGGGGGCGCAGGGCCGTGGCTTCGTGGTGCGCTGGAGGACCTTCAGGTCCCCTCGTGCCCGCCACCCGCCGCGCTGCCAAAAAACCGCGCCCTTCCTATTGTCGGCAAAAAGGAAAATATTGCACTTTTGGATCCCTGCGAGCGAAAGGCACCTGAGGCAGGCCGCCACCATCCGCCGGCCGGTTCCGCGGCGGCGGTATTCCGGGAGCACGGCGAGATGGTGGAGATACCCGCGGCGCCCGTCGTGTCCGCAAAGGACCGCGCCGACAATCCGCCCGCCTTCCGTCGCCACGAGGCTCAGGCCCCGGTTGCGCCGAAGGAAGTCCGCGATGGCGGGCCGGGTGTCGGACTCGTTGAGGCCCACGCCGGCCATGCCCGTCCACAGCGCATGAACTGCGGGGAAGTCGCGCAGGACGAACGGGCGCAGGTGAATCTTTCCTGATGTCTCCACCCTTCCGAGGCTTGGATCGCCGGGCCCGCGTTCCAAGCGGAATCTCTCCATAATTTTGGTGACGCCCCTCCGTGCGGCCGCCAGGATTCGGTCACGACGATGGGCATCTCGATCAAGGAAGTCGCATTTATTTACCACCCCGTCACAGACGTGGGCAAGGCGCGGGACTTTTACGGAAGCCTGCTCGGGTTGAAGTCGGGCTTGGAGTTTGAGTTTGCCCCGGGCCAGTGGTGGATCGAGTACGACATCGCGGGCGTCGCTCTCGCGATCTGCAACGCCATGCCGGGCGTCCCAGCGTCCTCTCTTGTGCTCGAGGTCGCCGACCTGGACGCGACGCTCGCCTCGTTTACGGCCGCCGGACTCGTCCTGAGCCAGCCCATGATGGAATTCTCCCCGTGCCGGATGTTCGCGGTGAAGGATCCGGACGGAAACGAGATCCGCTTCCACCAGCACAAGTAGCCGGAGGCAGTCGATCCGAAGAAGCCATGCCTCAACGACTCCCCTGGGGGCTTGGAATTGCCGTCCTCCTGGCGGTCGCTGCGCCGGCCGCGAGGGCGGGCGCGCCCGCGGCCGGCCGGGCCGAGGCCCGGGATCTCGGGGCCGTGGGGGACGGGAAATTCCTGAACACGGAAGTCCTGAACCGGGCGATTTCGATTCTCTCCCGATCCGGCGGCGGAACGCTGCACTTTTCCGCGGGCGTCTACAGGACCGGGACCCTGTACCTCAAGTCCGGCGTCACGCTCTACCTGGAACCGGGCGCGACAATCCTGGGGTCCACCCAGCTCGCGGACTACCCTGAGAACCCGCCGCCGCGGCCCACGAACCGCCTCGAGTTCGGCCGCTATGCGCTGATCAGCGCCGAGGGGCAGCACGACGTCGGGATCGCGGGCCGGGGGCGGATCGACGGCCAGGGATCGAACCCGAATTTCTCGAAGAAGGACCTGATCGCGCGCGGCTGGTTGCCGGTCGACGCCTACCTCAAGCGGCCCTACGGCCTGTCGTTTGTACATTGCCGGGGCGTCTCGGTACGGGACGTCGCCCTCGCCGACCTTGGCTTTTGGTGCGAAGACTACCTCGACTGTGACAACGTGGCCGTCGTGGGCGTGACCGTCGACAGCTGGAAGCCGGATTGGAACAACGACGGCATCGATATCGACGGCTGCCGCAACGTTCGGGTGAGCGGCTGTTCCTTCAGGTCGGGCGACGACGCAATCTGCCTGAAGGCGAGCTACCGGGACTGCGAGGGCGTGACCGTCACCAACTGCACGGCCTCCTCCCTTGCAAATGGAATCAAGCTGGGCACGGCCTCGAACGGCGGATTTCGGAACATAGCCATTTCGAACATCGCGCTCGATGGCGTCCAGGAGTCCGGCATCACCCTCGAGATCGTGGACGGTGGCACCCTGGACGGCGTCACCGTGCAGAATATTGCGATGCGCAACGTGACGGCGGCGATCTTCGTTCGCCTGGGAAACATGGCCCGTTCCTGGACCCAAGGCGCCGGCAAGCCCGGCGTCGGGGTGCTCCGCAACGTCGTGATCAGCGACATCGTGGCCGAGCTCTCCCCGCGCGGCAAACCCTCCACGGGGGGCTCGATCACCGGCCTGCCCGGGCACCCGGTGGAGAACGTCTCGATCGGCAACGTTCGCATCGCCCTTCGCGGCCCTGCTCCGCCGGGAGCCCGGATCGACCCCCGCAGGGTTCCGGAGGCCGAGGCGCACTACCCGGAGCACTCGATGTTCGGCCCCCTCCCCGCCTACGGGCTGTACGTCCGCCATGTTCGCGGACTCGCGCTCCACAACGTTGTCGTTACAGGCGGGGGCTCGGACGGCAGGCCCTGCGTGATCTTCGACGACGTCGGGGAACTCGACGTCGATGGGCTCCGGCCACCTTCGACGGTCACACTGCCCTGACCGGCTCTCAGGGCTGGAACGAGGGCGGGGCCGAATCCGGGGCGGTGCCCCAAGCCTTGTCCGGCTGGGGACCCATCTCAAAGCGGACCTCCATGTCCTTGGCTGCGGTCAGCTGCGCCAAACTGAGCCAGGTGGAGTTGGACGGCCTCCCGTCGACCAGGAGACCCCGGATGTACGGGTTGCCGGCTCCAGCCTCCGGGGCCTCCAGGGTCAGGGTGTGACCGCCGCCCAGGTGGAGTACGGCCTTCGTCACGCCGGGCCCCACCACGACAAACCCGCCCACTCCCGGGATGGCCGGATAGAGACCAAGCGCATTGAACAGGTAATACGCCGAGGTGGCGCCCACGTCATCATCGCCGGGAAGCCCGTCCGGATCGGCCGTGAACAGCGCGCGAATCCGCCCGGCAAGCCCCTGCGCCTTCCATGCGCCGCCTGCCCAGCAGTACGCGTAGGGCGCCTCAAAGGAGGGTTCGTTGCCGGGCCAGAAGTACGGTTTGTCCGTGTTCCACCCATCGAGCAGGATCTTGGAAAAGAAGCCGTCGAGCTTCCCTGAAGCCGCCGCGGCGCCGCCCATTCCCTCGACGAGGCGGGCCATGTTCTGCGGGGTGCACCAGGTGTACTGCGCGGAGTTGCCCTCGTTGAATCCGTCCTCGCCTCCGGGCGAAAACTTGACCGCCCATGCGCCATCGCGGGCCCGCGGCCGCAGGTACCCGGTCTCCGGGTCGAGAAGGTTGAACACGTTCTGGGAACGCACGAGGAAACGCCGCGCGTTTGCCGCGTCGCCCGCGCCGAGGCAGAAGCGCGACACCGAGAAGTCGTCGATCGCGTACTCGAGCGTCATGGACGCGGAGTAGTTCCAGCTGCCCTTGAAGTTCGGGACGTAACCATAAAACAGATACTCCGACCCCCGTTCGTACCGCGTGTCGGCGTCGGTCACCAGGGCGGTCCTCATGGCCGGCACGTCGACGTCCCTTCCGCCAAAGGCCCAGGTGTTCACGACAAACGGGATTCCGGAGTATCCGTTCATGATGGCCGCGTCGTGGTTGAAGTAGCCCCAGAGGGGGAACCTCCGGTCGGGGCCCTGCTTCCGGTTGATCAGGAGCGTCGTCGCCATGTCCGACGCCTCCCGCGGGACCAGCATCGCCCGGATCTGGGCCGAGGTGCGGTAGGTATCCCAATTGGAGTATCCCGCATAGATGTGGTGGCCGGCAGGGATCCTGTGGACGCGGAGATCGAAGCCGGTGTAGTCGCCGTTCCCATCGTCGAACAGGCTCGGCTGGAGCAGATTGTGGTACAGCGCCGTGTAAAAGGCGCGCTTCACTTCCGCAGGCGCCTCGATTGCGGCGCGCGCCAGGAGTTCCCCCCACCTGGCCCCGGTCCGTGCCCGAAGTCCTTCAAAGTCCCAGTCGGGGATCTCCGACCGGAGGTTTTCAGCCGCATTTTCCACGCTCACGTAGGAAATCCCGATCTTCATCCCGACCGGTCCCGTCCCGTCCGCAGGAAACGAGACGTAGGCCGCGATGTCGGACCCCTCCAGGAAGTCCACGCCGTCCCGGCGTTCCTTCGCCTTCCAGAACCCGTGGGCCGAGAGCGGCTGGTTGAACTCCACGGAAAAGTAGAGGGTGTAGGGATTTTCCATCGGGTCCCGGTTGCAGAACCCGCCCGATTTCAACCAGCCGCTGAGGCTTCTCCCTCCTGCGTCAATCCGGATCAGGGCGTCCGAGACCGTGTTCGCGGTTTCCGTCGGTCGGAACAGGAGCGACCGGGCTCCCCTCCCTCCGAACGTAAACCGGCCGAATCCGGCCCGCTCGCTTGCGGCAAGCTCGACGTCCGTGTCGGCATCGTCGAGGTGCACCCTGTAGTAACCGGGATGGGCCTCCTCGCGGCTGTGGCTGAACCCCGACTTGTAGGCGTCGGGGGCGCCCACGGGCGACTTTCCGAGGGTGCCGGCGACCACGGAGATAGGCATGTCCTGGGCCGCAAGGCATCCCACCCCGGATATGTGCGTGAGCGAAAACCCGTAGATGGCCGTCCGGTTGTACTTGTAGCCGGGGCGCGCATCGGGCGACCCGTAGTCGTCGAACGTCGTGTTCGGGCTCCAGGAAATCATCCCGAAGGGGGCCTGGGCTCCCGGGTAGCATCCGCCGGCTTTGCCGGTGCCGATGAATGGATCCACCGAGTCCAAGGGCGTCTGGGCCCGGAGCGGGCCTGCCGAGGCGGCGATCAGGGCGAAAGCGAGGCCGGCCGCACACAGGGGGTTCAGGTGCATAAGTTGGTCACTCATCCGCCGGCAAAGACGGGCCGGAACCCGGACTCGGAAAGGATGCGCGCGAGGGTCTCGCGCTGGTCGCCCTGGATCTCGATCCGGCCGTCCTTTACGGTTCCGCCGCAGCCGCAGGCGGCCCGCATCTTCTTTGCGAGCTGATCCTTCTCGGGCAGGCCGATCCCGGTGAAGCCCGTGACCACAGTCACCGTCTTCCCGCCCCGGCCGCCGGTCTCCCGGAGGATGTCAACCCGCCCGCGCGACGGCTTTCTCGCTGCGGGAGCGCCGGGCGATCCCGCTCGTCCCGCCGCGCTCTTCGGGGATGCGGCGGGCAAGCCTGCGCCGCTCAATGCCCCAAACGGATTCTGGATGAGTTCGCTTCCGCCGCTTGTCCCCACTTTCCCATCGGCACTCATCTACTGCGCCTCCTCCAGGAACCTCAGCGCCTTCGCATAGCTGCGCTTCTCGAGAAAATGGGTCAGCTGCGGATGAAAACGGCCGCGGCCGCCCGCAAGGAGCTCCTCCAACCGCCCCATGTGCTGCGAGACCCCCGGAGCATCGGATCTTTTGATGCTGTCCAATAACGAGATAAGCGATTCCTTGATCTGGTTTTCCATGGTGACGGGAGCCATCTCCTAATCCCGGTTCTACCCAGGTTAAGGCGTTTTGCAAACCTCGCCGGGCGCCGTCGAGGGGCTTGAGTTCGACGGCGAGGCGGGTATGTTGCCAGCCAAACCCTTTTCGTGAGTGTGCGCCCCAAACGAGCTCGGCTTCGGCCCGCCCGGTTGTCGGCGTTTTTTAATCTCAATTTCCAATGAATTCCATTTCCGTGCCCACCCGGGCCAATGCGGACCTCCTCGAGGAGATGCACCGGGTGTGGCTGGACAACCCCGACGCGGTGGATCCCACCTGGCGTGCGTTCTTCCAGGGCTTCTCGCTGGGCAATTCCGGGACGGCCCTGGGAGGGGCGCTCGAGGGCGAGGCGGCCGCTGGCGTTTCCATCGTGGACAGCCTCCGGCAGTCGCACGTCCACGCCCTGGTCAACACCTACCGGTCGATCGGCCACCTTCAATCCAACCTGGATCCGCTGAGCGGCCCGCCCCCGCCATCGCCCAAGCTTGCCCTGGGCGAATTCGGGCTCGAGGAGGCCGATCTGGAAACCTCGTTCGACATCGGCAGCTATCTTGGTGGAGGCCAGATGAAGCTTCGCGACATCCTTGCGTCGCTCCAGGAGACGTATTGCGGGCGCGTCGGCGTGGAGTACATGCACATCCAGGACCAGGACTGCCTGCGCTGGCTCCAGGAGAGGATCGAGTCCACGCGCCTGAGGCCCGTCTTCTCCCAGGCGCAGAAGGTGCGGATCCTTCGCCGGGTGCACAAGGCCGAGCTCTTCGAGAAATTCCTTCACACGAAGTACGTCGGGCAGAAGCGCTTCTCCCTGGAGGGCGGCGAGACCATCATCGCAGCCCTCGACACGGTGATCGACCACTGCCCGGCCGTGGGCGTCGAGGAAATCGTGATGGGCATGGCGCACCGCGGGCGGCTGAACGTCCTGTGCAGCGTGATGCGCAAGTCATTCGACGAGCTCTTTGAGCAGTTTTCGGAAAACTACATTCCCGACACGGTCTCGGGGGACGGCGATGTGAAGTATCACCTGGGGTACGAGTCCGTGCTCACGACCAGCTCGGGGAAACCGGTCGAGGTGAACCTGGCCGCCAATCCCTCCCACCTGGAGATTGTGGACCCGGTCGTCGAGGGCCGCACACGGGCCCTCCAGCGCAAGAGGGGCGACACGGAGGATCGGCGGCGGGTTCTGCCCCTGCTGATCCATGGCGACGCTGCGCTCGCCGGGCAGGGCATCGTGGCGGAGGTCCTGAACTTCTCGCAGCTGGCGGGCTATCGGACGGGGGGCACCGTCCACTTCGTCATCAATAACCAGATCGGGTTCACGACCAACCCCAGCGACGCCCGCTCCTCCCGCTACTGCACGGACGTCGCCAAGATGATCGAGGTGCCGATCTTCCACGTCAACGGGGACGACCCGGAGGCCGTGTGCATGGTTTCCCAGCTCGCGCTCGAGTTTCGCGTTCGGTGGAAGCGCGACGTGTTCGTGGACATGTACTGTTTCCGAAGGCACGGCCACAACGAGACGGACGAGCCCTCGTTCACGCAGCCCCTTCTCTACCGGCAGATCGCGGGCCATCCCTTGGTGTCGGTCACGTACACGGCCAAGCTGGTCGCCGAGAGGAGCATCACCTCGGCACAGGGGGAGGCGATCACGGCCGAGTACTCCGCCAGCCTCGAGGAGAACCTGGCCAAGGCCAAGGCCCGGGCCGCGGGCAAGGCCTCGCGCCACTCCGAGCCCATCGACTCCTTCAAGGGATCGACCGCCGTGTTCCAGCCGAGCTACCGGCACAGCGTTGTCGAGACGGGTGCGCCGGCCCCGGAAATCGAGCAGGCGGTTCGCGGGCTTACCACCGTCCCCGAAAGCTTCAGGGTCAACCCCAAGATCAGGCGCCTGCTCGACGGGCGCCTCCAAGCCTGGAGGGACGGCGGCCCGGTGGACTGGGGGCTGGGTGAGGCGCTCGCCTTTGGAACCCTCCTGCTCGAGGGCACCCCCATCCGCCTCAGCGGACAGGACTGTGAGCGCGGAACCTTCAGCCACCGCCACGCCGTGCTGTTCGACGCGGAGACCGGCGAAAAGCACACGCCCCTGAAGAACCTCTCTCCCGGCCAGGCCCGATTCTGCGTCTACAATTCCCTCCTCTCCGAGGCGGCCGTCCTCGGCTTCGACTACGGCTACTCGGTGGATTGCCCGGAGATGCTCTGCATCTGGGAGGCCCAGTTCGGGGACTTCGCAAACGGGGCCCAGGTCGTCATCGACCAGTTCATCGTGAGCGGGGAGTCCAAGTGGCAGCGCAATTCCGGGATCGTGCTCCTGCTGCCTCACGGCTACGAGGGTCAGGGGCCGGAGCACTCGTCGGCCCGGATCGAGCGGTTCCTCCAGGCCTGCGCCGAAAACAACCTCCAGGTGGCGAGCCCCACGACGCCCGCCCAGTTCTTCCACCTCCTGCGGCGCCAGATGAAGCGGAAGTTCCGGAAGCCTCTCGTCGTCATGTCTCCAAAATCCCTGCTTCGCCATCCGGCCGCCGTCTCGCGGATCGACGAGTTCGTCGCCGGGTCCTTCCAGGAGATCCTGGACGACCCGCTCTTCGCAAGCCCGGAGACCCGGCCCGCCGCGCCCGCCGAGCGCATCCTCCTTTGCACCGGCAAGGTTTATTACGACCTGGCGGAACACCGTGCCAGGAACAACATCACCGACACCGCGATCGTCCGGGTCGAACAGCTCTACCCGCTGCACCGCAACAGGCTTGCCGAGCTGGCCGACGCCTATGGGCACCAGGCCCGGATCGTGTGGTGCCAGGAGGAGCCCGAGAACATGGGCGCCTGGAGCTGGATCGAGCCCCAGATTGAGCAAATCTTCGGGAGGAAGGCCTCCTATGCCGGCCGCGAGGCGGCCGCATCGCCGGCCGTCGGGGTGCTCGCCCTGCACAAGCTGGCGCTTTCCGCATTCCTCCAGGCCGCCTTTTCGCTCTGACAATCGACCCGACCGCAAACTCCGCCATGCCTCTCGAAGTAAAGATCCCCCCGATGGGAGAATCCATCACCTCCGGTGTGCTGGCCAAGTGGCATGTTGCGGACGGCGATCTTGTGAGGAAGGACCAGCCGCTCTTCGAGTTGGAGACGGACAAGATCACCTCGGAGGGGACGGCCGAGGCCGCAGGCGCGATCTCGCTCAAGGTCCCCGCGGGGGCCGAGGTCAAGATTGGCCAGGTCGTCGCCCTCATCGAGGAGGGCTCGCAAGGGAAGGAGGCGCCCAAGGCGCCCGCTCCGCAGTCCCCGGAACCGGCTGCTCCGCCTCCCAAGCCGGCCGCGCCAGCACCAGCACCCGCGCCCGCGCCCGCCCCGGCACCCCGCGCCGCACCGCCTGCGCCTTCGCCCGCCCCGGCCACCGCCCGCCCTGAAATTCCCTCCTCGGCCAGGCAGACCCGCCGAAAGCTCTCGCCCCTCCGCCAGCGGATCGCCGAACGCCTCGTCGCCTCGCAGCGCGAGGCCGCCATGCTGACAACGTTCAACGAAGTGGACATGTCCGCGGTGATGGCTCTTCGCGCAAGGTACCAGGATGACTTTGTGAAGCGCTACGGCATCAAGCTCGGGTTCATGTCGTTCTTTGCCAAGGCGGTGGTCCGGGCCCTCAAGGAGGTCCCCGCCGTCAACGCGCAGATCGACGGCGACACGATCATCGAGAACCACTACTACGACCTCGGGATCGCCGTCTCCACCGAAAAGGGTCTCATGGTCCCCGTGGTCCGCGACTGCGACCGCCTCGGGATGGCCGACATCGAGAAGGCGATCGCCGGCGCCGCGAAGGGCGCCCGCGAGGGGAAGATCGCCCTCGCCGACCTCGAGGGAGGCGTCTTCACGATCACCAACGGCGGGATCTTCGGATCGATGCTCTCGACTCCGATCATCAACCCGCCCCAAAGCGCAATCCTCGGCCTCCACGCGATCAACGATCGGCCCGTCGCCCACGACGGCCAGGTGGTGATCCGGCCGATGATGTACCTGGCGTTGAGCTACGACCACAGGATCGTGGACGGCCGCGAGGCCGTCACCTTCCTGGTCAAGGTCAAGCAGGCGATTGAGGACCCCACGCGGCTCCTGCTGTCCGTTTGAGCCTGCGGCCCCGGGACCGCAGGGTCCCGGTTTCATCCGCCACTGGCAAGGGACCTGCTAATCAGGGCGGGTCCGGGCAAACCCCTCATGTCCATCCTCAGTTCCACGTACGATTCAGGCGCCTTCTTCGACGAAATGTTCACCGGGGGCGGCGAAGTCCGTCCCCATTATCGGCGTCTGGCGGAACGCCTTGGGACTCTTCCCGAGTCGGAATTCGACCAGCGCCGGGCGGCCGTGGACCTGGCCTTCCTGCGCCGGGGGGTGACGTTCACCGTCTACAACGACGCCGAGGGCACGGAGAGGATCTTTCCCTTCGATCTGATCCCCCGCATCATCCCGGCCCAGGAATGGAGCCGGATCGAGGCCGGGCTGATCCAGCGGATCACGGCCCTCAACCTGTTCCTGCACGACCTGTACCATGGCCAGAAGATCCTCAAGGACAAGGTGGTGCCCGCGGCCCAGGTGCTGAGCGCAAAGCACTTCCGCCGGGAGTTCATGAACTTCTCGGTGCCTCGCGACATCTACGTGAGCATCTGCGGCACGGACCTGATCCGCGACCACTCGGGCAACTACCTTGTTCTGGAGGACAACCTCCGGTGCCCGTCCGGCGCCTCGTACATGATCGAGAACCGGGCGGCGATGCGGCGGGCGTTTCCCAACCTCTTCCAGAGCTATGGCGTGCGCCCGGTGGAGGGCTACGCCGACACCCTCCTCAAGTCGCTCCTCCACCTCTCGCCCCGCAGCGCGGCCAAGGCCAACGTCGTCCTTCTCACCCCGGGCGTCTACAACAGCGCCTACTTTGAGCACACCTTCCTTGCGCGCCAGATGGGCATCCCCATCGTCGAGGGCCGGGACCTGCTGGTCCGCGACGCGCACGTGTTCATGCGGACCACCGCGGGGCTCGTGCGGGTGGACGTCATCTACCGGCGAATCGACGACGACTTCCTCGACCCGTCCGTGTTTCGCGCCGACTCCCAGCTCGGCGTCACGGGGCTGGTCGCGGCGTACCGCGCCGGCAACGTGGCGCTCGCAAACTCCATCGGCACGGGCGTCGCGGACGACAAGGTGATCTACGCGTACGTCCCGCGCATCATCAAGTACTACCTCGACCAGGAGCCCATCCTGCCGAATGTGAACACCTACCTCGCCTCCGATCCCACGGAGCGGAAGTTCATCCTCCAGAACATCGCCAAGCTCGTCGTCAAGTCGGCCAACGAGGCCGGCGGCTACGGCATGCTGATCGGGCCGGCCTCGACCGCGGCCGAAATCGAGGACTTCCGCGCCAAGGTCGCGGCCAACCCGCGCAACTTCATCGCCCAGGACCCGATCATGCTCTCCCGCTCGCCCACGTGGTGCGAGCGCAGCCTCCAGGGGCGCCACATCGACCTTCGCCCGTACATCCTCTGCGGCGCGAAGACGGTCGTGACCCCGGGGGGCCTCACCCGCGTGGCCCTCCGGAAGGGCTCGCTCGTCGTGAATTCCTCCCAGGGGGGAGGTTCGAAGGACACCTGGGTCCTGGGAAGCAGCGGGTGACAACCGACGCCATGCCGACCGACAAGACACCGCCCGCCCGGGCCCAGGCCACCGTCATGCTCTCGCGCGTGGCCCACTCGCTGTATTGGATGAGTCGATACATCGAGAGGGCCGAGAACATCGCGCGCCTCCTGGAGGTGAACCTCCAGTTCCAGCTCGATTTCCAGGGGATCAACGACGATCCGGTCAAGGAGCACTGGGGCTCGATCCTCGCCAGCTCCGGGGACGAGGAGCTCTTCGACACCCTCTACGACACGGCGGACAGCCGCTCGGTCACCGAGTTCCTTGCGCTCGACCTGCGCAACCCGAGCTCGATCCTCTCCTGCGTCTTCACCGCGCGCGAGAACGCGCGGATGATCCGCGACCAGATCTCCGTCGAGATGTGGGAGACGATCAACGAGCTCTACCTCTTCCTGAAGAGCCACAACACGACCGAAATCTGGGCGGCCGGCCCCTACTCCTTCTTCAACGACATCAAGAGGAACTCCCACCTGTTCCAGGGGCTGACCGACTCCACCTACCCGCGCAACGAGGGGTGGGAGTTCATCCAGTTCGGCAAGCTCCTGGAGCGGGCCGACAAGACCACGCGCATCCTCGACGTGAAGTACCACATCCTCCTTCCGAGCGCGACCGACGTGGGGGGCGCGGTGGACACCGCCCAATGGCAGGCCGTCCTCCGCTCCGCGAGCGCCCTGGAGGCCTACCGGCGCTTCTATGTCCGCGAGATCCTGGCCTGGAAGGTCGCCGAGTTCCTGGTGTTCTCCGACTCGTTCCCCCGCTCGCTCCACTACTGCGTGGCGCAGATCGACGACTTCCTGCGGCGCATCCTGGGCGAGACGGGCGCGCGCCCCCGCTCCGAGGCCGCGCGGGTGGCGCGCCGGCTCCTGGCCGACCTCCAGTCGCTCACGATCGACGAGGTGCTGGAGCGGGGCCTGCACGAGTTTCTTCTTGAGGCCCAGACATCCCTTGATCGAATCGGCGACGAGGTGGTCCAGACAACCATGTTCTATCCCGTCGAGACCGAACAGGAGCAGCAGCAGCAACAGCAATAGGCTGGAAAGCCCGCAGGACCCGCATGCTCCTACGTCTTCTTCACCGCACCACCTTTGTATACGCAGGCGAGGTCAGGGACAGCTACAACGAGGTCCGCCTGCGCCCGGTGGACGACCCCACCCAGGCCTGCCGCGACTTTGAGCTGGTCCTCGACCCCGGGGCTCCGACGTCCGAGTACTCCGACCTGTACGGCAACACCATCATGTACTTCGACGTCCCCTCGAAGCACCGCAGGCTTGTCATCGAGGCCCGGTCCGAGGTGGAAACCGTGCCCAACGCCTCCCGTCCGGCCGTTTCCCGGGTCCCGTTTGCCGAGCTTGCGGACAGTTCGGAGACGGAGATGCACGCCGAGTTTCTCACGGCTTCGCAGTACGTGCCGACGGAGGTGGAGCTCTGGCGCGAGGCCCAGGACGCCCTTGACGGCGGCAGGACCGACGTCTGGGGGGATGTCGGCCGAATCGGACGGCACGTGTTCCAGATCCTCGCCTACAAACCCAATGTCACCGGGGTCTCCACGCACGCCGGGGACGCGCTCAAGCTTCGGGCAGGCGTCTGCCAGGACTTTGCCCACGTGATGCTGGGCATCTGCCGCTCGGCAGGGATTCCTGCGCGCTACGTGAGCGGGTACTTTCTGAACACGAACCGCCGCCCGGGGGAGACCGAGGCGTCCCATGCGTGGATCGAGGCCTTTGTGCCGGGCTACGGGTGGGCGGCCTACGATCCCACCCACAACCGGGCGGCCGACGACCGCTACGTGAAACTCGCCGTGGGCCGGGACTACGCCGACATCCGGCCGGTCAGCGGCACCTACCGTGGTGCGCCGGCCAAGGACCTGAAGGTGGAGGTGACGGTGAACCGGGAGGCCGATCCGGACGAACTCCATCCGCGGCTTGCGGGCTGCGGGCCCTCGGGTGGGCCCTGATGGACGGTCAAGGCGCTCCCAACGGGGCGTCCTGTTCGATCGAGACAACCTTGCCGGCCCTGAAAACGATCTGGAAGCGGTCGTGAACGTGCCTGTCCGGGTAGTCCAGATAGTAGGGGTAACCCTCCTCGCCCCCCCACCCGCCCCATGCAAACCCTCGCCGGTGGTAATAGCCGGCGTACAGGATCACTCCGCCCGAGGACTCATACGTGACGTAATGCCAGATCTGGACCTGCCCGGAGGCATCCGTGCGCAGGGTGACGTGGTCGGGGTCGCCGAGGGCCAGCTTCACGGCGTCCATGCTGAAGCCGAGTCCCACCTGGCCGCTCTTGACAAGCGCCTGCTGCGCCGGGGTGAGGCTTGCGAATACCTGCGGTTGCGCGTCGATCCGGGACTGGGGCGTTGTGCAGGCAGCCAACCAGAAAGTCGCGGCGGCGCCCAGGAGGCAAAAGTTGGTGTACTTCATGGTTACGATTTCCTTGCCATGGTGAGACGCATGCCTGAGGACTTTTGTTTCGTTGAAAACACTCTTTCTCTGGGACATCGACGGCACCCTGATCCTTTCCGGCGGAGCGGGGGTGCGGGCGATGAAGAAGGCGCTCTATAACGTATTTCAAGTCAATGGCTTGATAGACGACATCGACTTTTCCGGGCGCACCGATCCGTGGATCATCCGGCAGATCTTTTCCCGGTTCGACGTACCTGCCACGCCCCCCAACTTCGCCCGCTACTTCGAGGCGTATCTTGAGGCGCTGCCCGCCGAGATGAAGAACCCGGAGGCCAGGGTCCTGCCGGGCGTGCGGACGATCCTCCAGGAAGCCGCGGAGCGCGGCGAGGTCGCCCAGGGCCTGCTCACCGGCAACCTCCGGCGGGGGGCTGAGTTGAAGCTGGGCCACCACGGACTCTGGCACTATTTTCCATTTGGCGCCTACGCGGACGACAGCGAGGTGCGCAACGAGCTCGGTCCCCACGCGCTGCGGCGCGCGCGGGAGAGGCACGGCGTGGAATTTTCCCCGGACCGTGTCTGGGTGATCGGCGACACACCCCGGGACGTGGCGTGCGCGCACGCATTTGGTGCAAACTGCATGGCCGTCGCCACCGGCGGGTTTTCCTCGTCCGACCTCGCCGCCCACTCCCCGGCCGCGGTGCTCCCCGACCTCTCCGACCCCTCCGCCTTCTGGGCGGCCGTGGATCGTTAGCGGTGGGCCCGTCCGTGCCTGCGACCTTCTCATTCCCTTTCTTGACGGACAGAGCCCGAGAGGCGAGGGTTTCGGCCCATGCCCTTCACGATTGCGATCGGGTCCGACCACGCCGGGTACAAGTACAAGGAAGCCCTCAAGGGGATGCTGCTCGCCGAAGGGCACACGGTGCGCGATTACGGCACCGACTCCGAAAAGGCCTGCGACTACCCGGACTTCATCCGGCCCGTCGCCGAGGCCGTGGCGCGCGGGGAATTCCAGCGGGGCATCGTCCTCGGCGGCTCCGGCAACGGCGAGGCGATCGTCGCAAACCGCGTGATCGGCATCCGCTGCGGGGTGTGCTGGAACGAGCAGGCCGCAATCTGGAACCGCGCCCACAACGACGCCAACTGCATCTCGATCGGACAGCGCCTGATGTCCGAGGAGGACGCCCTCAGGATCGTCCGCCTCTGGCTCGCCACGCCCTTCGAGGGCGGCCGCCACGTCGAGCGCATCGCCAAGATCGACGCCCCCTACCTTTCCGACAAGTCCCGTGTCTCCTAGCCCCCAATCCCATGCTCTACCGACCCCTTGGCAAATCCGGCCTCAAGATCAGCGCCCTTTCCTTCGGGGCCTGGGTGACCTTCGGCAAGCAGATCGGCAACCCGGTTGCCGCGAAGCTGCTTCACACGGCCTATGACGCCGGCATCAACTTCTTCGACAATGCCGAGGCCTACGCCGACGGCGCGGCGGAGACCGTCATGGGGGCGATCCTGAAGAAGTCGGGCTGGCGCCGCAGCAGCTACCTGGTCTCGAGCAAGGTCTTCTTCGGCTGGGAGGACGACAGGCCCAACCAGACGGGTCTGTCCCGCAAGCACGTGATCGAGGGCTGCCATGCGGCCCTCCGGCGGCTCCAGGTGGACTACCTAGACCTTTACTACTGCCACCGCCCCGATCCTTCCGTTCCCATCCTGGAGACGGCGTGGGCGATGCACGACCTGATCGTCCAGGGGAAGGTGCTCTACTGGGGGACGAGCGAGTGGAGCGCCGCTGAAATCTTCGAGGCCCACCGCCTCTGCGAACAGCACGACCTGCATGCGCCGATCGTCGAGCAGCCCGAGTACAACCTGTTTCACCGTGCGCGGGTCGAGACCGAGTACGCCCCCCTCTACGGATCGCCCGGGCTTGGCACGACCATCTGGTCCCCGCTGGCCTCGGGCCTGCTGACCGGCAAGTACAACGCCGGAGTCCCCAAGGGCAGCCGGCTCGCCGCGCCGAACATGCAGTGGTTGCGCGACGCGATCCTCAAGGATCCGGCCACGGCAAGGAAGCTGGCCGCGGTTCCAAAGCTCGCGGCGATCGCAGGCGACCTCGGCACGACCCTTCCCTGCCTGGCCCTCGCCTGGTGCCTGAAAAACCCGAACATCAGCACGGTGATCCTCGGCGCCTCCAGGGTGGAGCAGCTTCGCGAAAACCTGGGCGCCCTCAAGGTGCTGGACTCGCTCACGCCAGCCGTGATGAAGAGGATCGAGGCGATCTCCCGGCCGGTGGCGAATTGAGGCCCGGGCTTTCAAGCCGTCGTTCGTTTTTTTTCGAAGTCGGCCCGGGAGCGCGGCTCCGCTCAACTCTCGCTTGCCCACGGGCCCGGGTGTCACCAGCGTCGGGACTTGGATATGGCATTTCCCGAACCGCCCGGCTCCCTTGCGTCGCGCACCCTGCGCGCCGCGGAGCTCGACAAGAACCCCGCCGAGGCCCTCCTGCGCATCTATTCGTGGATGCATTTGGCGCGGTCCACGGACAACCGCATCCTTGACCTCTTCCGGCAGGGCCTGGTCAAGGGCACGGTCGCCGGGGGCCAGGGCAACGAAGGGCTGGTCGTGCCCCTCGCGCTCCTCGCCGACAAGGCCATCGACGTGGTCTGCTTCTCGCAGCGCGGGCTCGCCGGCCACCTGATCTGGGGCGGCCACCTCTGCCGCCACCTCAACCAGTATTTTGCGAACGCCGGCAGCCCCACCAAGGCCCGGGAGGGCAACATCCACCGCGGCGACCCCGCGAACCGCTCGCTCCCCATGATCAGCCACCTCGGCATCATGGGCTCCTCCGTGGCGGGGGCCGCCGATTCCCAGCGACGGCTCGGGAGGAAGGCCGTGGGATTCACGTTCTTCGGCGACGGCGGGTCGAGCACGGGCGATGTCCATGAGACCCTCAATCTCGCCTCCCTCCTTTCCCTCCCCGTCGTCTTCGTGATCGAGAACAACGAGTACGCCTACTCGACCCCGGTCAGTGAACAGTTCGCCGCCGGCACCGAGCTTTGGAAGCGCGCCGCGAGCTACAACATGGAGGGCTTCGCGCTCGATGCGACCGACATCGAATCCTGCGTGCGCAAGCTCGACGCTGCGATCGCCAGGGTCCGGGAGACCTCCCGTCCCGTCCTGATCGAGGCCCGCACGCTGCGCCTGCGGGGGCACGCAGCCTACGACACGTGCCATTACCTCAAGCCCGGCGAGGGCGACTCCTTCTTCGCGCGCGACCCGCTTCCGAAGCTCCGCGCCCGGCTCGTGTCCGAGCTCGGTGCCGCGCGGGTCGATGAGGCCGACGCCGGGCTGAATGCCTTCCTTGAGGCCTGCGTCAGCGTCTCCCTGCCCACCGCCAGGCCCGACCCGGCCGGCATGGAGTCCG
>Ga0302320_10013470_pt1 | contig 17088 bp, 9 predicted proteins | sample Bog_T0_3_FD_202130 | JGI IMG/M metagenome (GOLD analysis project Ga0302320, IMG submission 202130) | Peat permafrost microbial communities from Stordalen Mire near Abisko, Sweden - Bog_T0_3 | ecosystem: Environmental > Terrestrial > Soil > Wetlands > Peat | place: Sweden: Abisko, Stordalen Mire... | reverse complement strand
ATTTGCAGAACCCGAATCCACGTCGCACAGCGCGACAATGTTTTCGCCGGCCCGGGCACAGGCATCGGTGTCGCTCCGGCCTTTGCCACCTATTGCGCCGATGCAGGCGATGTTCAATTTGCTGTTTAGATTCTGGCCGCGCAAAAGAGCCGGCACGCCAAACGCGAGCGCACCGGCGGCCAGAGAAGTAGTTTTGATGAAATCGCGGCGGTTGACACGGGAGGACGAAACGGGTTCCGAAGAATTCCCCAGGAGTAACTTTCTTGACTGATTGCGCATGCGCAACAGCATACACCGGCCGGGGGTAGGCATGGCGAACCTAACGCCGAGCGAGTCGCCTCCAGCGCAGCCCGGAGGGTGCTGGAACTGCTGATCGGGACCGCTCGGAAACTCCGGGCTTGGGCCGGGCATCCTGGCAAGCTTACCTGGCTTCGTTGCCCGTCCCTCTGCACGAACGATTTACGGTGCAGGCCATTTACGATTGCTAAAATAGATGCACAGTCAGCTCTTGACAGCAATATAATTTAGAAAACCAACTTCATTAAGAAGAGCGAAATCTTCACTGACAACGCATTCAGCAGTGTGCCAGAGTGCGATCGTGCTGCTTTCTTCTATACCTGCAAGTCGAAAAACGGATGGAATCATGATGCGAGCTGATGATCGTGTTGTGCGCTTTCAAAGGGGAGCGCGATACCTTTTCGTGTTCGCACCCATGGTGCTCGTTTTCAGCGGCATCTTTGCGCAGTCGAACGTACCCGAAGGCACCGCTTCCAAAGCATCCTATCTGGATACCACACTGCCGCTCGATGCGCGTGTGCACGACCTGGTTTCCCGGTTGACTCTCGACGAAAAGATTTCTCTTCTTGGTGAGACGGAGCCGGAGATACCAAGGCTCGGCATCGGGAAATATCACTACGGGAACGAGGCGCTGCATGGCGTCATCCGTCCTGGGAAGTTCACGGTGTTTCCCATGTCCATTGGACTTGCCAGCACGTGGGACCCGGACTTGATTCACGAGATGACGACGGCAATTTCGGATGAGGCCAGGGGACGTTATAACGCGGACCATGGAGAGATGGAGAGCATCCCCCCTCCACATGGGTTGTATAACGGGCTGCTCGCGTTTTGGTCGCCGAATTTGAACATGGCGCGCGATCCTCGCTGGGGCCGAACCGGAGAGACATTCGGAGAGGATCCGTTTCTCACTTCGCAGCTGGCTGTCGCGTTCGTTCGCGGATTGCAAGGGGACGATCCTCGCTATCTGAAGGTGGTGTCGACGCCGAAGCACTTTGCGGTCCACAACCAGGAGAAGGATCGAATGCAGGGTCAGGCCAATGTTTCGCTGAAGGCCATGCAGGAGTACTACTTCGCAGGGTTTCGGGCGGCCATTACGGAGGGCAAGGCAGATTCGATCATGACGTCGTATAACGCGATCAACGGCGTTCCCAGCACGGCAAATCATTGGCTTCTTGGCGACGTTTTACGGGACCAATGGAAGTTTCAGGGATTTGTTGTGACCGATTGCGGAGCGGTATCGAACCTGGTGAAGGGTTTTCATCTTGCCAAAACTCCGGAGGAAGCCGCGGCGATGGCGATCAATGCGGGAGTCGATTTGGAATGTGGAGGCAACATGCAGAAGAATCTGGCCAAGGCACGGGAAGATGGCCTGGTGACCGATGCTTCCATTGACCGCGCCGCCGGCAACGTACTCACCAGCCACTTCCGGTTGGGAATGTTCGATCCGCCCGAGATGGTGCCTTACAGCAAAATCAGTGCGGATGTGATTGGCTCACCAGCGCACGAGGAGATTGCCCTGCGAGCAGCGCAGGAGTCAATGGTCCTGCTGAAGAATGCGTCAAATCTGGGCAAGCCTCTTTTGCCGTTGAGCCGGAAGGCGGTGCGATCCATTGCCGTTGTCGGCCCTTATGCGGCAGCGGCTCAGTTGGGCGACTACAGCGGAGAGCCGTTTCATGCGCCGATTGCTCCGCTGGACGGGATGCGCACCGAAGCGGGGAATGTTGCAAAGATCGAATATGTGCCCTATACGCAGCCAGATCCGAAGCAGGGTTCAGGAGCCCGGTCATTTGAGAAGGAGACAGCGGCAGCTCGCAAAAGCGATGTTGCAATTGTTTTCGTGGGATTTGGCACCGAGGCGGCGAGGGAGGGAAAAGACCGCGCAACTCTCGATCTCGACGTCGACCAGGAACAACTTGTCGAGGAAGTAACCGCCGCGAATTCCAGAACGATTGTCGTGCTTATCAACGGCGGCCCCATGGCGATCGAGTGGATTGACCAGCATGTTCCAGCGATCCTTGAAGCGTGGTACCCCGGTGAGCAGGGAGGGACGGCGATCGCGGATGTGCTGTTCGGAAAGGTGGATCCATCGGGGCGACTGCCTCTCACCTTCTATCGCTCGACCGATCAGTTGCCCGCGATGAGCGATTATGAGGTCGAACACGGAAGGACCTACCAATATTTTCAGGGCAAGCCTCTTTATCCATTTGGTCACGGACTCTCGTATACGAAATTCAACTACTCCAATTTGAGTTTGGACAAGCGCATTGCGAAGCCGGGGGACGTAATTCACGCAAAAGTCGATATCGCCAACCGAGGCGCATTCGATGGCGACGAAGTCGTGCAGCTTTACGTCCACGAAGACAGTTCCCTTCCGAACCCGCCGATTCGCAAATTGGCAGCCTTCCGCCGAATTCGAATCCCGAAGGGGAAAACGACGACTGTGAGTTTGGATCTGCCAGTGGATTCGCTGAAGGTTTACAGCGAGGAACGGAAGGACTTTGTTTCAGTGCCCGGAACCATTCGCGTGGAAGTGGGCGCTTCATCCGGCGACATCCGCTTATCTTCCACGTTCTCGCTCGAAGGCGCATCGACGCACGATCGATAACTGCTGCACCAGCATCTCTCTTTCAGCATGCCTCTAGCGCGGGTAATACTGAGATTCGTCGTCGGCTGTCCGTAGTGGTGTGGATCCGTTGCGATCGAAGTACGTGCGGCGAAAGGGCTCGCCAGGTTTGGGATCCCAGTTACGCCACGATGCGGGGTTTGTATCCGCAGTCTGAGATCTGGGGCTTTCTCCGTTGCCATTGACCGCGGTCACGAAATATTCAATGATGCCTGGTTGCCTGGCCGCGCTGTTCTCACCGGGGTTGGAAACGGCAGCCTGAATGCTATCTCGAAGGTCGTGAAAGATGCGATCGAGACCACGATAGACGACGCGGAAATCTTTTTCATCACCGGCTCGCGCGTAAAGCCGGTACTCGCTAACCCCGAGTACCTCGCCCCAACTGACCGCGGCAGCGCCATCGGACAAATCGACGTGGATCCCATCGGGCGCCGGTGGCGGATTCTTCGTGACGTAAAGGGGATACTCCGGGCCTGGTGGACTTTCATGCAGGGAATTCAGGGCCACTACGCGTACATGCAACTTTTGTTCGCCGGCAAGCCCACTCACTGAGAATTCCGGGGCGGTTTCGAAACCGATCGTGGCCCAGGTGGCGCCTGAATCCTTGCTGAGTTCGAATCGGTATTGGGTTGCAGAGGCAACGGCTGAGGCAATCACCTGCGCGCCTCCTGCATGGTTTTCGGTTCGTACGACGCGCGGCGCAATGGGAACTGGCAGCTTGTCTGTCAGCTCCCAATGGTGACTTCCCTCTGGAAGGTCGATGAACAGCGTATCCGCTTCCAGTCTTCCCTTTTGAGATTCACCGTCAACATAGAATGCCATCCGGGGTGGAAGGGACGGCATTGAGATGCGGACTGAAGATGCCTTCGGCGCGAAATACTCACCGCTTGGCATTTGTCCGGCAAAGATCGATCCTCCGATTCCAAGATCCGTATCCGCTGTCGTGAAGGAAAGCCCTGAGACGGAGATATGCGTGCCGTGAAACAGGGCGAATTCAATGCCCTCTTTTCTTGTTCGGATCAGACCAGATGTCCCTTCAAACGCGGTCGTACCTTCATTCATATGAATCGGCTGGGCAGCTCGGAAGACGACATCGTCGATGTCAACCGAGCGTACACGGCAGCCAAACGGCGTGGATTCCACCGACAGATCTTTGCGGTGGCTGACCACCGCCATGGAGTCCCCGACACCATCGAACCAAACGCCCGTGGTTGCGGCCGTTTGAATTTCTGTGCGCTGTGTTTCTCTGTCTTTGGCCAAAGCGCCGCGCACCAATTGAATGGAGGGAAGTTCGCTGCCGCGGCGCACAAACCACGAGAGCCGATGAACAATCGACTGGGCTTGAACGGCGTCGTAGAGGACGAAATAGTCGTTGCCCGCGAGCAGAATGCTGCGGCTGACATATTCCGGAGCCGAATACGGCGAATCTTGGCGCGGCACGATCTCGGCAAACTGGCCGCAGGCCAGATTATAGAGAGGGCGGGAGAGCACGTTCTGACCAATCGAACGGAAGTGCTCATCCTTGTAAATGCCAAAAGTGGTGCAGAAATCGGTGTCCTGATCTCTCCGGTCTCCGACATCTTCCGATCCATTGAAGCTATATGCTTTCCCGGCGGCGAAGAAATATAAGACACCGCATCCGCCCTCGGCTGCCCAACCCCAACGATAGTTTGGACCTTCGTCAATCTGCTGGAGATGAATGGACAGTTCCTTCGAAGTGTCCACTGCAGCCCGGAGAACGATGCCGTATCCCGTATGCTTGCGGCTGCGCAGGTGCGGATTGGTGCCGCGGTTATCGGGCACGCGGTACATGATGTCATCCCACGGCGGCGGGTTTCCGGGAGACGTTTCCGCGTCCTGGTCTGTCGGACGTGAGACCCACATGGCGTGTTCCGCCGCAAGCGGCGCATAACGCTGCAAGCAGGCGCCGAGATACCACAAACATCGCGGCGGCATGCGCTGTTCTGAATGAGCACCAATCGGCGGATAGACACGTCGCGGACTCTCGCCCGGCCCGATCACGCCCCACTCACGTCCATCGTCAACCGCCAGGAGTGTGCGGAATCCTTCTTCAGTCTCGCCGGAGAATGGCGCGGAAAGAGCGTTGACCAGCCACTCGGCCATCTCCGCAAGTTGAGGCGTCACGAACCGCTCGACGCCGTCGTGCTGCCGTAATAGGAAACCCGTTCGCAGGGACGGCCGGAGAAATGCCCAGACATACGTGCCAATATCCTCAGTCCATCGGCCTCCATCCGCATCCCAGGTCTTCACCGATGGGCGCGTATTAAAGCGCGTGTTGATTTCGACGCACTTCTGCCACATGTCGACCCAGGCAGAAGCCATCGGGTGCTCCGGGAACAAAAACGACATCGCGGGCGGTGCAGATTTTACATCGGCGAAAAAATTGGGGTGACCGCCGAGCATAGGGACCAGCGGCATGAAGTCATCGCCCGCATGCACGTAGGCAATGAGTAAATACATCGCAGTAAGCCGAGTGCGCTGTCGAGCGCTCATGGTTCCGCTGAGTCGATTGAAGCCGTCGATCCAATAACCCATGATCTGCCTGGTTGGAACCGGACTGAAGTTCACTATGCTCCTGCCGGGGATGGGACCGTGCCCGTCCATCTGCCGATCACCCGTTAACGGAAGCGTGCAGACAAAGGGTGAGGTCATCACCCGGCGCTCGAGATCCGCTGGCGTTTGGACATCTCCGCCGGTGAAAATAACCGTGGGCCGGCGCGAATTTTCGGGATACTCAAGTACCCAATCCTTCACGCGATTGAGATTTAGGGTGCCATAGCGATTCTGAAGAAACAGCGCATGCGACGTAAAGCTGAGGGGCGCCTGGTAAGTGAATTCACCCTGCCGGACGGCGTTGAAAGCTTCTTCGAGTTGGCGCATGGCCAGCTTGTCCTTCTCGTGATCGTAGAAGGCAATGCAGGTTGAACGAGACCCGCGGGCCAGCGGCCATTTCCAAAAGAACTTTCCATCCGCATAATAGGTGCGCACTTGTAACTTTGGTGAACCGACCTCATAGGCATACTCGTGGTCCTGCCAGTCGCTCACGTTATCGATGAAAATGGCCATGGCATCGCCCGAGCGCTGATCCCAGAAATTTGCCCAGGTACCGATGGTCGTATTTCCCGGCGCAGGCTCATAAATTCCCAGGATGATTGGCAACTGGCTTTGGGGCAACAATTCCGGATAGATCGGCCGGCTTGCGCCAAACCTCACATCGGGTTTGCGCCATGGTTCATCAATGCGTTCCCATGTGTAGTCATCGTAGCCGGAGACTTGATCGGGCAAAGGAAAAGGATGATTGGGAGCTTGGCGATGGGTCACGCTAAATCCACTCCAGGTTGTTGTAATCTCGCCCTGCGCGCCGGGGATCAGGCCATCCATGTTCTCGGTGAAACGAACAAAATCGAGGCCGGCATTCGACTGAACCTTCGCGACATAGCGAGACCCTGCTTCCGTTTGATATGTGAGCTCATAGGCAATCAACAGTGGCCCACTCTCAACTCGAGTTGAAGTAATGCGCGTCACCCGATCACCGAGAAGACTCAAAGTGGAAGAGCCAACCCAGGGACCACCGCGCGAAATCTGCAAGATGGGTCCGGGAGCGTCGCCCTGGACCTCCTGGCTTGCGGGAATGCGAATTCGCATTGGGCCCGAATCCAGAACAATCGTGTTGCCTTCCTGGAGTTCGTGAACCTGCGGCTCAATCACAACCGGCGCGTTAGCAACTGACAGGACAAACTCGAAATGGGCGCCGCTCGGAAGATCGGAGAAAAAACTCAAGGTAGCGGAGCGAAGCCCGGCCTGATCGTGTGCGACCTCAGAAAACTGAAACGGTACCCGTTCGCCGGTGTCTGCACGGCTGAGCACCAGGCGATTGAGACTGATCGGGCTCTGAAACTCGATTGGATAGCTGAGAAGAGTTCGCGGCCACCAGTAGAACGGATGTTCCAGAGAATCCTTCAGCACGAAGCGAAGCTCGCGAGTGTGATCCCATACTGCGGACTTCGAAGAAGTTGCAAATAGCTGCTTTGTGGAGGCGGCTGACATCACCGTTGGAAGGGAGAGAACGCCAAGACAAAATGATCTACGATTCACGAGCGACACTCCGATTTCAAGCTTTGATGGGCCTCAAAATGTTTGCACTGCCATTTAGAAGGTGGTTATGTTCGATGGAATGTCTGATTGAAGGCCCTTCAGTTCGCCGCACGATTGTTGCAGGACTGGCCCCTTGATCCGTACTTTATCCCTGGCTTTGTCGCGCGAAAGTATGCTCGTTGCCTGCCGATTCTGCTTCTGGACAACCAGTTTTCCGCATCTTGATTTGAACTTCCGATGAGCTTGGTGGAGTATCGCTATCGCGAAGAATAAGTCGCAAGTGAATTTACCGTAAGGCATACAGTTAGGTGCGGTTGCCGCGGAAGCATGAAGATCAAGCATCACAATTCGCAGCCTAATTCGCGCCGCGGCCGATCACGCTAAGGAGAAGGCACGATTCTCAGATTCATTCCGCTGATCGCGGAATACGTTATGTCCACGAAGTCGGACTCTCGATTCAGGGCGAATTTGCCGGCATCGCTCGTGACATGAACAGCGAGGCCCGGCAGAATCCAGTCCGACTTCCTCAGATCATCAATTTCCATGCCTGGCGCGTGTATCCTGAATTTCACATCTCCCGCACATGAGATTTGCAAGCCGTTACGATCAGCCCGCACGTCAATCGGAGGTGATTGCATGAGTTCAATCCATCCGATCCTGCCGTCTGGCAATCTCCATTGCACGGTTGCCGGATGAAACTGGCTGTGCCCATCGACGCCTTTGCTCTTGTGTGTCGCTTCGCCACCGTATATTACATTGCTTCCAATCCACGCCGTGGCGATGCGGTCTTCAGTAATTTGCTGCTCGATCAGGTGCTCTCCTTGAAAGCTCCGGAACTCTTGCAAGGCATCCGGTGGAATCCGCACTCCCACAATTGCAAAATGCAGCGCATACCATGCGTCACCTCCATGGTCCACGCCCGGATCGAGCCTGGGGATCGGAGCCAGGCGTTCGCCAAGCTCCATGCGGAGAGCAACCCCGACGACGCTCACATAGCTGTCCATGTCCATGCCGTAGGCGCGATCGAAGGGGCCCGAGATGTTGTGCAGGTTCGCATTATAAAGCGCCGCAAGGTCGCGCCAGAGCGCCGTCTCCATTTTCGCTCCCATGTCCCGCATGGACGCCGTGGATCCGTAGCTTCTCCAGAGCCCCAGGGCAAAAAGATCGACGCCGCTATAGGTCGGCGAGTTGAACTCGTCGAATGCCCCAAATCGACTGAAAGATGCGTATATTCCTGCTTGCCATGCTGTCCCTTGCGCGACCCATTCGGGCCGATGGCTGCGCACACCGGCAAAGTCCAGCAGGAATCCAAACATCAGCGCAGGGTTGGTGTATGCCGGCGCCAATCGGGCATTATGGATTTCGCCCGCAATGGCGTGAGCAATCGAATCCTCAAGCCTGTGCTGCATCTCCTGCGGGATTCTGTCGGGGAATTCTTCGAGAATCATCGCAAAGGTTGTCCCAATAAACTCTCGCCAATTCGGGTCGTAATCCTTCCACATCAAGGCATCGATAGGGGGTTCGGGCTGCGCAGGGCTGGTGCGAAAGGTTCCATCCCAGAGCTTCCCTGGTTCGTTGTACTGCTGAGCCAGCACCACTTTCAGAACATCGATCGCGCGGGCATTGTCCGTACTGCCGTTGCGTAGAAGCAGGCCGAGCGCATACCAGCTCAATGCGCGCACCGAAGAACCCCGCGCTGTCGCCAGTGTGGAACCTGATTGCGTTCCCGGCGCAACCAGGAACTTCGCACTCGTGTCCCAATTGCGATCTCCCCATTCCATCGGGATCGAGAATGTCGCTCGTACCTCCGGAGTCATTGCCGCGAGACTCGGATCCTCTGCAAGAGCCGGTTTTGACTGGCCAATCGCAAATCCCGAAAGGGAAAGCAGAACGAATGTGCGAAATCGAGAAATCAAATGGCCCCTACTCTTTCTTGTGAAGGTCTCAAGAGCATTGCTATTGTGAACTTTGGCGATTATCGCGTTGCGCTCGCCGGCGAGAATTTGAACGAATAGTCCCGACCGGCCAAGGCATGCCCTCTACCTTTTTTGCCCGAGAAAAGATGCCGACGATGAGGTTGAACCGACCTTCAGCTCGAGGCAACATTGTGCGTCCGCCAGCGGAGTAGCGATCGCCGCTGCGAGGGCAAGGAAGTCGACGGACTGCGACGGGAGAGAGCACGCGGTTGGTCCTCTTGACTGGGATTTCTGGATGGTCTGAGGCGAGTGTCATCGGCGCCTCCACAGCTTGCAAGTGAATTTACCGTAAGTCATACAGTGAGGTCGCGTACTACACAGACAAATGCGCTGCTTCACACCCGATCTAAGTTTCGTTTCTTCATATCGACAGAAACACAGAACAAGCGGACGGAGATTGGCAAATGGCGCTTTGTACCCTTGGACGCTGTGGCCCTGGCTGCGCTCAGAGAATTGCGGGAGAGAAGCCCGATGTCTCCCTGGTTTTTTGTGAACAGAAAGGGAGAGAAGCGACGCGGCCAAAGGAATTGGTTCGAGCCAGCCGTCAAAGCGTTTGGAGTCAAAAGCTACACTTGGCATTGCAACCGGCACACGTTCGCCTCTAGACTGGTGATGGCTGGAGTTGTTTGCTCATTATCGCTCAACTCATGGGCCGCCGGACGACACAGATGACGATGAGATATGCCCATCTCGCCCCCGATCACCAGCAGAGCGCCGAGGAGCGCTTGGTGATGGGCGGCGGCGCTGGGGAGGCGAAGGGGAGGCAAAGTGCCACTGGATGTGCCACCGATTCGGGAGATCGTCGTTAAGTTGTTCATGCGAAAGTGGCGGAATTGGCAGACGCACCAGACTTAGGATCTGGCGGGGTAACCCATGGGGGTTCGAGTCCCCCCTTTCGCACCAAACCTGTAGTGTCTTCAAAGACCCGATTCGTCGCAGGAGTGGAAAGCACTGCGCCTGCAGCGGCGGGTTTCCTCCTACGCGCCAGGCGATTGCCTGCGCGCCCACGCGATCACGTTGGCCGGCGGCCGCTCATGTTTCAATTCATTGGCCATGAAGCGCATGTAAGGGTCGATGTGATGAAAGAAGTGCTTGTATCCAGCGCATAGGTAGTTCAATCCCGGCTCACCATCCGGTGTTTTGAGAAACCGATGCTTGGGACATTCGCCGTTGCACGCAAACCGCACATCGCATTCAATGCAGAACTTCGGCAGCCCAGCTTCCTTGGCATTGCCAAAGCGAACCTGCTGCGGCAACACAGCCAGGGTAGCGAGCGGCCGCTCGAGGATATTCCCGAGCTTGTTGTCTGGATACACAAAATGGTCGCAGGAATAAAGGTCTCCGTTGTGCTCCATCACCAGCGCCGAACCACACGTGCGCGCAAAGACACAAAGGCTCTGCTCCATCCCCATCCACGATTCCAGCGCCACATCGAAGAGGTTCACAAACGTCCGTGCCACATCCGATCGCACCCATTCGTCGAAGATCGTCTGTAGGAAGATTCCATATTGCAACGGCTCGACCGACCACTCCGAAACAGAAGCCTCCCGACGCGAGTAAGGCTTCAGCAGGCGCAGGCCGTTCGTGTCCGGTTCGGCAGCCATCTCTTCGACAATGGGAATGAACTGCAAGTATTGGCTGCCGATTTCCTTTAGATATCTGTAGATCTCAAGCGGCTTGTGCGCGCTTTTTCGGTTGACCACGGTGAGCGTGTTGAACTCAACGCGATACCGTTTCAAAACATCCAGGCCGCGCATCACGCGCGCGTGAGTCGGCTGTCCGCCCTTGTCCACGCGGTAGGCATCGTGAATCTCCGCCGGCCCATCGATCGAGATGCCAATTAGAAATCCGTTCCTGGCGAGGAACTCTCCCCACTTGTCGTCAAGCAGCGTGCCGTTGGTTTGGAAGGCATTCTCAATTCGCTTGCCGCCGCACAACTTCGCCTGCAGTTCGACCACACGCTCGAAAAATGGAATGCCAAGGAGAGTCGGCTCGCCACCCTGCCAGGCAAAGGTGATCGTCGGCGAAGACTGCGACTGAATGTATTGACGAATGTAGGATTCGAGAAGCTCATCTCTCATCCTGAAGTTCTTCTGGTCGCCGTACAGATTCTCTTTTTCCAGGTAATAGCAATAGGTGCAATCAAGATTGCAGATGGGCCCTATGGGCTTGACCATGATCTGAAAATTCGCCATAGCGGGGAAGAGCCGTTCCCGATCATTGTACTTTGTGAGCCTTCTCGGCAGATTAGTGCGGTGCGGCCCAGGCCTGATAGCTGTTGAAGAGAAACTGGCTGCCGAGAATCAGAAGCCATATCCATAGCGCGAAGCGCAACTGCCTGCGCGGGATGCGGTTGCTGAGCAGCGTTCCGGCAATCGCTCCGCCAACTCCGCCGGCGATCAGTTCCATCAGCAAATCCGGGTTCGTTGCATGCGAGAACCAATGGGCACCGCTGCCGAGCAGCGAGACGATGAAGCCGAAAGTGATATCCGTCCCGACCACTTGCGCGGGAATCAGCGTGGTAAGACTGAGCAGCGCGGCGCTACCCAAGGCTCCAGCTCCAGCCGATGAAAATCCTACTTCCGCGCCCACCGGAAGCATCAGCCAAGCGAGCAAAGGACTGCGATCTTGCGCATCGGGCTTTTGCTTGATCGGCCGCAGGGAATAGAAAATCTGCCAGCTCGCGGTGCTCACCAGGATTGCGCCAAGCAGCGCATTCAACAGGGTCTGCGACCCGGTCGTCACCAGGTGCTTCAGCAGCAGCGAACCCACGAGAACACCGGGCAATCCGCCGAGCAGCATGAACCCAAGAGTCCGCCAGGCTACATTGCGGCGCAGAATCTGTGCCGGCACGAGAATCAGTTTCACGGCTGCGGAAAACGTGAGCCCGATGCCGACCGCAACGGGAGCGGGCACTTTAAGAAACAGTACAAGCACCGGCACCGTGATGGTGCCCGCGCCTACGCCGGTGAGTGCGATCGATAGTGCAATGAAGAACCCAATCAAGTAATGCATGCTTTGCCTTCAGACTCTGTGAACCCAATTCAACGTGAAGGTGCTGCTTCAATGTGAATGCCGCACTCGACTTTGCGGCCTGCCCAGCGGCCGGAGCGCGGATCGTTCGGGTCAAGAGGTAGAGACGTACACGGCTCGCAGCCGATCGACGAGTAGCCACGCTCATAGAGCGGCAACAACGGAATCGAAAGCTGCTCGCACGCGTACCACACATCGCGCGTGCTCCACGCAGCCAGCGGCGCCAGCTTCAAGACCTGCTTTCCTCCGGGCAGCGCAAAGAGAGCTTCTTCTTCAAGCGCTGTGCGGCTTCTCGCCTGCTCCCGCCGCAACCCCGTAAGCCATACGCGATACTCCGCGACAGCCTTGAACAGCGGCTCAACCTTGCGCAGCTTGCAGCATTGGTCAGGCGCGGACTGATACAGTAGGCCGTGGTCCGCCTCCTGCTCGGCAACCGTCTTCTCCGGTATCAGGTTTGTGAGGTTGAGATTCCATTCGCGCGCGATGCGATCCCGATAGGCATAGGTCTCCGCGAAGTGATAGCCCGTCTCGAGAAAGAGAATCGGGATGTTGGGATCCAGATCGATCGCGAGTTTGGTCAACAGTACGTCTTCGGCTTGAAAGCTGCAAGTCAGACACACATCGTTCTTGCCTGTGACGACGCGCGCAAGAGTTGCGCGCACGAGTTCGAGCTGCGCGTTCACCTGTGTATTGATTTCGAAAGTGCTCATTACAAACCCGCCATTTCCGTGGAAATAAAAATCCCGATCTTGTGCAGCCACTGGTGGAGGGCAGTGACCGCCCTGACAGATTCTTCCGCGTCGAGAAGGATCTCCTTACCCTCGAAGCGCGCCTTGAGCCTATCGCTCTCATTGGCGTGAACAACCAGAACCAGCAAACCAGCCTTCACCTGTATGCTGGTCACGATTTCCAGCAAACTGGGGTAACGGCGAAAAACGTCTTCGTCCGACTTCAGGCGGCTTGACACGACTCCGACAGTAAACAGTGAGCGCTCGACGGCATCAATCACTTCCGTCGGACCACTGAGTTCGAGAACACCACCGCGGTGTCCCCAGCGTGCTTCGCGCTCGCCGGACGTCACAGGCCCCCACTCAACAGCCTGGATGGGTTCGCCGCCTGTTGAATAACCCGGCGCATCGGTGATCATGCCAGCTGCCACTGTGCTGTTGCTCTCGGCGTCAATCAGGATGAATGCGCCCGTGCTGCGATTCTCGCCGTAAAGGTCAAGAGCGATGGGGCGCAGCAAGTTGATGTGGACGACGCCAATGCCATTCATCTCCAGCGTCTCGGCCGGCTCGTGCGCCAGCGTGGCAATATTTGTGCGGTGCTCGATCGACGATAGGAATGCAGGAACTGTTTGGCTGGTGTGTTTGAGAAGATAGCGACGATGAAGTTCGAGCGGGCGCTGATCCATCCATACCAGCGCGGCCTTCATACTCCTCGTCACCGTTGCCGGCGCTTGAGCGGCGACGATGAGATCGCCGCGGCTGATGTCGAGTTCCTTCGTCAGCACCAGCGTGACCGAGAGCGGCGCAACCGCCTCTTCAAGATCTCCATCCCAGGTGACGATTCGCGCAACTTCGGCGCTACGGCCAGAGGGTAGCGTTGTAATCGTGTCGCCGCGACGGACAGTGCCGGAAGCGATCTGGCCGGCGAATCCGCGAAAGGTATGATCAGGGCGCAGAACCCGCTGCACGGGAAATCGGAACGCATCCCTGCGCATGTCGACCGATGAGGGCAATGACTCAAGCAACTCCAGCAGCGACGGACCGTTGTACCAGGCCATTGCATTCGAACGGTGAACAATGTTGTCGCCCTTCAGCGCGCTGACGGGGACAAAGATCGACTCGACAGGCGAGCCGGTGTCCGCCGCAATCTGGGCGAGGACGGACGTGAAGTCGGCTTCAATCGCACGGAATGCCGCTTCATCGTATCCGATGAGATCCATCTTGTTCACAGCAACGAGCACGTGCCGCACGCGCAGCAGCGATGCGATGTAGGCATGGCGGCGCGACTGCACCAGTACGCCCTTGCTCGCATCAATCAGCACGACGGCCGCATCGGCGGTGGATGCGCCTGTCGCCATGTTCCGCGTGTACTGCTCGTGGCCCGGCGTGTCCGCGATGATGAACTTGCGCTTCGGCGTCGAGAAGTAGCGATAGGCAACATCGATCGTAATGCCCTGCTCCCGCTCGGCACGAAGGCCGTCGGTGAGCAGCGCGAAATCAATCTGTCCCGGAGCGGTGGTTCCTTTGCCCTCGATCGACTTCACCTGGTCTTCATAGACCGATTGCGTGTCGTAAAGCAGCCGGCCGATGAGCGTGGATTTTCCGTCGTCTACGCTGCCTGCCGTCGAAAACCGAAACAGATCCTTCTCGCGTTCTTCGGTGAGAAACGATTCGATCGAAAAATTGGGAGTAGCAATCGCAGCCATTTAGAAATATCCCTCCCGCTTCTTGATCTCCATGGAACCTTCCTGGTCGTGATCGATCACGCGGTTGGCGCGCTCCGATGAGCGGAACGAAAGCAACTCGGCAATGATGGCCGGAATTGTATCGGCATCGGAACGAATGGCGCCCGTGCAGGGGCTGCATCCCAGCGACCTGAGCCGCGACTTCACCATCTGCGGCTTTTCGCCCAGGCGCGCGACAAATGACTGTTCGATGGGAAGAAGCGCATCGCCCCGCAGGTACATGGGCCGCTCTTTCGCAAAGTATAAATCGACAACCGGGATTTTCTCTTCGTGGATGTATTGCCACACGTCCATCTCCGTCCAGTTTGAAAGCGGAAAGACGCGAATGCTTTCGCCTGGATGAATCCGCGCGTTGTAAAGGTTCCAAAGTTCGGGGCGCTGATTCTTGGGGTCCCACTGCCCTGCGCTGTCGCGGAACGAGTAAATCCGCTCCTTGGCGCGAGACTTCTCTTCATCGCGCCGAGCGCCGCCGAATGCCGCATCGAAGTTGTAGTGCTTCAGCGCATCGAGCAGTGCCTGGGTCTTCAGCAATCCGCAGCAGCGTTTGGTATCGAGCGCAATCGGGTTGGTGCCAGCCGCAATCGCGGGCTCATTGCGCCATACCAGCAACTCCGCGCCCACGGAGCGCGCCATCTCGTCACGAAAGGTGAGCATCTCCGCGAATTTGAAACCCGTGTCGACATGCAGCAGAGGGAACGGAATCGGCGCCGGGTAAAACGCCTTCTGCGCGAGCCTCAGCATTACAGAAGAATCCTTGCCGACGGAGTAGAGCATCACCGGACGCTCGAACTCCGAGGCGACCTCGCGCAGGATATGGATGCTCTCTGCCTCAAGCAGCCGCAGATGGCTAAGTCGCCGCGGAGCAACGGGACTTGTGGGGGGCGATGATTGGATGGACTCGCTTACGGCAACCGGCATTCGTGACCTCTTTGCAAGTGACGCTGAAGGCCGGTGCATAGGGACACAATCCCGGCTGTTCAGCTACGGGTGTGTCGTCTGAAGTTGTTGTTGGGATCAGAGACTAGCGGCTACACCCGTCGAAGATGTTCGACAGGCGACAACAAGAGCGGCTTTGGGAGGCGCGGACCATGTGTGAATTCATGGTAACAAAAAGCCGGGGCGGGCACAATGGTGCCCGCCCCGTCTTTCCGGGTTCCGTCTTCCCAAGATTGAGATCCGCCCTAAAACAAAAACTTCAGCGCAAACTGGAGTTGCCGCGAGGTGGATGCTGTAGCCGTCATGACGCCCGCCGTGGGCGAAAGTGCCGGCGCTGTCGTCGGCGCAGAAGGCGTGGGGCCCGTGCTGAAGACCACCGCGTTCGGCGTGCTGAAGTTCGTATGGTTGGCGATGTTGAAATACTCCACGCGGAATTGCGCGTGTAGCCGATCGTGAAGGACTGCGTTCTTGACCAGCGAAAGATCCACATCTGCCTGGCGGGGCCCGGTCAATGAGTCGCGGCTGGCGTTGCCGAAGGTGCCTTGATATGGCGCCAGAAATGCGTTTGGATTGAACCACTCGGAGGCTGTCTTGGGATAAAGCGTTCCGGTAAAGGCAGGGTTCAATTGCGGACGCTGCGGGTTGCGCGAGTCTCCGTCGCCGGTTGGGTTGTAGCCGAGTTGCGGAGAGAACGGGAAACCCGTCTGGAGGGTCGCAATGCCGCTCAGGCTCCATCCGCCAGCAATCTCCTGTACAACCGGAGTTGCATTTGCAAGCACGGCGCGGCCCTGTCCGATGGGCAGCTCCCAGGTTCCGTTGATGGCCGCCGCGTGGCTTATGTTCGTAGCGGCAAGCCCGTAGTCCACCTTGGGATTGCCGGTAAACTCCACGAAGGCAGGCGTGTTCGCGGACACGCTTGTATTCCAAGCCGAGCCGTCATCGAGGTTCCTCGACCATGTGTACACCGCGCGCAACTGCAAGCCGTGCGCGAACTGGCGCCGCACATCGACCTCGAGCGCGTTGTAATTGCCGATGCCCTCAGAGACCCACGAGGTCGAATTGGCGAGGTTCGGGTTGGCGTAGGTAGTCGAAGTGAAGTACACCGTTCCCGCAGGTAGTGTCGCGGGGCATGGCGACGCGGGGCAGACCAAGGATGGCGGTGTGTTCTGGTCTTCGGACAAAATCTGGTGATAGCTGTGCGAACCGACGTAGCCAAGCGTGAGCGTCGTGCTGGGAGCGATCTCCTGCTCAATCTTCACGGTCCATGCCAACACGGTGGGCGTCTCGATATTGCTCTGCACGTTGCTGGGAGAAACCAGCCCGCCTGTCGCAGAAGCCAACGAGAGCGACTGCAACTTGCTCACCGTCGTCTTGCTGTAGGAGAGCGTGGTGTTGTAAGGCGCGGTTTGATCGAGCCGATAGTCGAGCGTGTCCAGCAGAGCGCGATGCACGCCGAAGCTGGCCTTGATGGCTGTCTTGCCGTCGCCGAACACATCGTACGCAATGCCGACGCGCGGCTCCGTCAGAAACTTTGCATTGTTGGTGGAGAGCGCCGAACTGCCCACTGTAGGCGTGCTGTTCATCACGCCGCTTGTGAAGCCGTAGTTCGAGGCGCGGCTCTGCGCCTCATTCCA
>Ga0302320_10013466_pt1 | contig 17091 bp, 13 predicted proteins | sample Bog_T0_3_FD_202130 | JGI IMG/M metagenome (GOLD analysis project Ga0302320, IMG submission 202130) | Peat permafrost microbial communities from Stordalen Mire near Abisko, Sweden - Bog_T0_3 | ecosystem: Environmental > Terrestrial > Soil > Wetlands > Peat | place: Sweden: Abisko, Stordalen Mire... | reverse complement strand
TTGGCACGTTCTGCATCGGCGAACTCCTCAGCCGCCTTCCAGGATCGCGTCTTGGCGGAGACGTTGGTTACCTTGCCATCCTCGTATATGTAAAGCGACTTGCGGCAGTTGCACCGCTTCCAGGTACGGTCCGCCTTTTTGGGGCATTCATCAGTATGCCGAGTGAACACCGTGATCGTGGTTGTCTTCAGGTCGATTTCGGTTGCCATGTACCGACAGTATGCTTTTAGCGATTTTTTAGCAAATAGGCTTAGACTCACGGTAACTAATTGATTTAATTAGTCAATAGACGATCAACATGATCCACTAATCGTGAGGCGGGGTGGCTTGTGGCTGCCCCGCTGAACTCTCTGCATGCGAAGACGATCTTGCGAATGCGAACGCGAACTATTCGGGACGAGGCGCCCCTTCCGATCAGGCACGTTCTGGAACCTGCATTCATCGCACATCGGCGTTATTGTTCACAGATAGCATTCTTTTTAAGCTCTCTGAGCAGCGGCTCGGTGTGGAAAAGGACAGCTTCTGGATCTCCTTTAGCGGGCTTGGCGTAGCTGATCTGAAGTCCGTGATAGGACTTGAGAATGCTCATGAATAAAGATAGAGACTCAAGGTTAGGGCTATGCCAACCTGGGTTGCGGTAGCGTAGTTCGCCCGTGGACAGTAGCGTCCAGCTCCTAACGTAGGGCTTCCATTGCGAGCTCCCCTCAACAAAGCTCATTTTGAGGTCCACGTCCGTTTCGCTCAGGTGGTAGGGAACGCCGGGCGTTGGGTGGAACGGCGGCAGGAATCGATAGTCCGTGATACCGCCGAAGCTGACGTACCACTTAAAGTCCGGCTTGCCATCCTTCTCGAGGCATTCAAAGGTTAATCGAGGTGGGGTCTTGGCAGAATCCGTTGAAGTGGGCTGAGAGAGAAGCAGACGGATATAGTGGACATGCGTTTCGGGATCCACTCCTTCAAGCCGCAATAGATTCGGCGCTTCGGGGACAGATTGCGGAGTGGGCAAATCCTGCGCTAAAAGCGTGGCACCGAAGATGAGGAACAGGAGAATCGACAAGTCCGCTGGTCGTGAAAACTTCCATGGATTCGTTCGATTTGCAGGGCGTACCTTTTCGAGGGGCATGTCACTAAAATTACAGGAAACTGCTTTGCGCTCATCTCATTTTGAAGGGGAGATTATCTGGAGCCGGTCTTCTTCGGAGAAGGTCGAAAAGAAATCCCGCAACCTGATAGGGTGAGAACAAAGAATTTGAAAGCAGAGCCAATTCAGGAGTGCCTTTCATGCGTTTCCTCTTTCTTGCGGTTCTTGCCGTTTCTGCAATGTCTGCAACTGCGCAATCTGTTCCCGCAGCCATCTATACTGATCCCCCTGTCGATACTGCCCACCCCGCGGGCATGACCGTGCTGCACATCCCCAGCCACGGAGTTCTGATTAATGGGCTGGTTTATTCTCCGGCCGGAGCTGGGCCGCATCCGACTCTTGTTATCTGTCATGGGCTGCCGGGAAACGAAAAGAATCTTGACCTGGCACAGGCGGTGCGGCGCGCCGGTTGGAACGCGGTGACTTTCAATTACCGCGGGTCGTGGGGCAGTCCGGGAGTTTTCCGTTTTGCGCAGAACCTGGAGGATGCGGATGCCGTGTTGGCGTATCTGCGGGATCCCGCGAACGCCGCGCGACTGGGAATCGACACGAAGCGGATTGCCATTGCCGGACACAGCATGGGCGGGTGGGTGACAGCGCTGACAGCTTCGCACGATCACGCGTTGATGGGGGCAGTTCTGATCAGCGCGGCTGACATGGGACACCTTGGAATGGCTCCGCGCGACAAAGTCGTCGCCGAGATGGCTAGCGACATGGAGAGTCTCGCTGGTGTCACTCCGCAAAGCATGTCGAACGAGGTAATGGCCAATTCCAAAGCCTTTAGTTTTGCGGGTGTTGCGGGCGGCCTGACGGGCACACCGCTGCTTGTGCTCACGGCGAATGACGGATTAGCGCAGGATGCGGATGCGCTTGTGACAGCGATTGGGGCGGCCGGCGGAAACAAGGTGCAGGCGATTCATGTGGCGACCGATCATTCATGGTCGGATCACCGGATTTTTCTTGAGAGCACGATCATTACATGGCTTGCGGGGCTGAAGTGAGCCTGCGAGGCAGTGGCGTGGGAGATGCCGTTAGAGGGGAAACAACTGAATGAAGAGCGCTTTGCCGGTGGCAAGTGTTTTGCCTCTGGAGTTGAGGATTGTGGCTTCAGTCCAATGTTTACGGCCTTCGCTGCGGACGACGCGACCCTCCAGGCGAATTGCCTCGAGGGAAGGGACAGGGCGCTGGTAGTCGACTTCCAAATTGCGGGTCATCGCGGTGAGGCCGCGCGCGCGGACGGCTTTGCTCATTGCTTCATCAAGAAGGGTTGCGATGATGCCTCCGTGGACACAGCCGACTGGGCCTTCAAAGGTGTCGGGCACGATGGCATTGCAGACGACCGATTGATCCTCGGCAAGCAGGAAATCCAGAAGCAGACCGGTGGGATTTGCCTTGCCGCAGCCGAAGCATCGGTTCTGTGCAGCGTGGGCCATGGGGGTAAGGTTTTCGCTGGGGATGGTCATTCTCAGTTCTCGTCCTTATCTGTTGCGGAAAGTATGTGGGTGTACATGTCCCGATCAACGTTGCCGCCGGTGAGGACGATTCCGATGCGCTTGCCATTGAGGGATTGTTTTTCTTCGAGAGCACCCGCCAGGCCCGCTGCGCCGGCACCTTCCGCCAGATTGTGGGTATCCACATAGAACGCGCGCATTGCGGCGCCAATCGCGGCGTCGGATACTTTGACGATGCGGGATACGTTCTCCCAGATGACTTCCATGGCGAGTTGATTAGGCTTGCGGCAGGCGAGTCCGTCGGCGATGGCCGTGAGCGACGGAGCCTCGATGACTTTGTGCTGAGCAAAGCTTAAGGCGTAGGAAGGAGAGTCTTCGGCGACGACGCCGACGATCTCCGTAGTGAGCCCTAAGGCATTGCGCGCAGCAGAAACGCCGCAGATGGATGAGCCGAGGCCGATAGGGACGTAGACGATGTCGAGCGGCGGCACGGACTGAAAGAACTCCAGCGCGTAAGTTGCGGTGCCCATGACCAGGCGTTCGTGGAAGGAGTCGACCATGACAAAACCGCGCTGGTCTGCGAGGGTGCGCGCATACTCCAGCGACTCCTGAAAGTCGTGACCGTGTTCCACCAGTTCGACGCCCTGGGCGACCATGGCACGGTTTTTCTCTTTGCTGTTGCCGTGGGGAACGACGATGACTGCTCTCAGGCCGAGCAGGCGCGCAGCCATGCCGACGCCCTGACCATGATTTCCTCGGGTTGCGGCGACGATGCCGGTCAGGTTGGGATGCGTCTCCTTGAGCCAGTAGCCGTAAACCAGTGCGCCGCGGAGTTTGAACGCACCGACGGGACCGTGGTTTTCGTGCTTGATCCACGCCTCCACGCCAGGCTGTTTGCCGCCGGAAAGACGCTGGTTGATGAGCGGCCACGTATATTGAGGCGTGGCCGGCATGTGGCGATAGACCACGGATTGCGCTTCTTGAATTTGTTCGAATGAGGGAAGCTGCATGAACTTAGCATACGTTCCCGAAGGCTCAAGATTAAAGCCGAGAATGCAGTTCGTCCCGTTTTGCGAGAGTCGTGCTCTTGACCTTGCCGCTTCATCCGCTCAGACTGGTTTTGCAATCCTTATCCCTGCGAAGCACACTCTCGCGGGCTTCCCAACCAATAAAAACCAACTGGAGGAATCTGAATCCCATGTATTCAATTGACCGCAGAACCGCTTTGCTGCAGATGGGCGCCGTGGCCGGCGCTGCTTTCCTCACCGAAACCGTGCGTGCCGAGGGTTCCCCGAACGGCCAGGCACCCGCCGCGCCGGCTGCGGCTCCGCCAACAGGACCGTTTACGCTGCCGGCTTTGCCCTATGCTTACGACGCGCTGGAGCCGAGCTTCGATGCGGAGACGATGCATCTGCATCACGACAAGCATCACCAGGCTTATGTGAACAATCTAAATACTGCGATAGCCGCGCATCCGGAGCTGGCTGGGAAGTCCGTGGAGGACTTGCTGAAGAGTCTGGGCACAATACCACCGGCGGCGATGAATGCGGTGCGCAACAGTGGAGGCGGTCATTTTAACCACTCGTTCTGGTGGCCGACACTTGGGAAGGGCGGAGCAGCGCCGACTGGGGAACTGGCAAAGGCGATCGATACGAAGTTTGGTTCGTTATCAGGTTTTCAGGACAAGCTGACTGCGGCGGCCTTGAGCGTGTTTGGAAGCGGCTGGGCGTGGCTGGTGAAATTGCCGGACGGGTCGGTTTCCATCCAGACGACTCCGAACCAGGATGCGACCATCAGTGCGGGACTGAACCCGGTGCTGGGTGTGGATGTATGGGAGCATGCTTATTATCTGAAGTACCAGAACAAGCGCGCTGACTACGTGAAGGCGTTCTTCCAGGTTGTGAACTGGGATTACGTGAGCGGGCAGTTTGCGAAGAAGGCGTAAGGTTTTGCGATTGCCGTTAAGGCCAGACGTTTGGTTGGTAATTTGGATTGGAATGGCGGCCAGCCTTGGTATCGGGTTGGCCGGCTGCCATTCAGCGCCGAAACTGACCGCGCAGGAGCAGGAGGGGAAGCATCTTTACCAGGTGCGCTGCGCGCATTGCCACGAGGACAACGACCTTGCGCTGAAGAAGGTTCCTCCGGACCTGCATGGCGTGTTTGATCACAAGACGCTGCCCAGTGGGATTCCGGCTACGGACGCAGCGGTGCGGCAGAATGTTTTAACCGGCAGGGGACTGATGCCGGGGTTTGCGGGCCGCTTCGACGACGCGCAGATGGCGGCGCTGCTGGCTTACCTGCATACCGGGCTGCGGTAGGTTCTTGGGCCCCCATTCGCTGCACAACCTTACTCGTAGCGGATTGCTTTCATGGGATCGACTCCTGCAGCACGGCTTGCCGGAAGTGCGCATGCTAACGCCGCGACGCCTGCGAGCACGAGTGTTGCGCCGATAATCACCAGAGGGTTGAATGCACTGGTGCTGTCGGTGGCCCAAAGCGCCATCAGCTTACTGAGCGCGAGCGTGAGCACGATTCCTGCCAGGACACCGCTGCCCACACTGGCAACCGTAGATCGAAAGACAATGGCAAGCACATGTGTACGCTGCGCTCCGAGCGCCATGCGGATGCCGAACTCATTGGTACGCTGGACAACTGCATACGAGACCACGCTATAGAGACCCACGGCAGACATGGCGAGCGCCAATGCAGCAAATGCGCCGAAGAGCCAGGTAAGCAGGCGGCCGCGAGCCCATTCCGGCTGATCCTGAATCCAGTGCTCCAAATCTTGAGTACCGCTGTTGGTCTGCTGATCGTGGTCGATTGAGTTGACTTTCGCGCTGACAGCATGGAGCAGTGTGAGCGGAGACACTTCAGAGCGGACCAGTATCTGCGTACCCATGCGCAGGCCGAGGGTGTAAGGGACAAAAGCTTCGGGCAGAATGGGTTTCGCCAGTCCGTCGTCGAGCTTATCTTGAATGATCCCGACAATCAGCAGGTTTCCGTTAGCGCCTGTGGCCGCCAGATTGAATGGAGGTTCGTCGCGCATTTCGGGAAATTTGATGGATTGCCCAATTGCGTCGCCATTGGGGAAGTACCGCTTGGCGAGCGTTTGATTGATGACGACCACCGGGGCCGCATTGTGATTCTCGGTCTGATCCCATATACGGCCTTGCGCCATGAGAATTCGCAGTGCCGGGAAATACTCCGGACTGACGAAGTTCAACCGCGACGGCTGTTCCGTGCCGGAGGGCCTTCCGGCTATCTCAAAATGTGTCTGGTTGCCATTGGACGGCGGCGTCGCGTTTGTGGAGATGGCCGTCATGGTGACGCCGGGGACTTCGGCAGCCGCGGAGCGAAGCCGTTCGAAATAGGCGACTCGCTCTGGCCATGTTTTATAGGTGCCCTCGTGGACGGGAATGCCGACGGACATGATGTTATGTGGATCGTAGCCGAGGTTCATGTGCAACATGCGCAGGAAGGCTTCGATTGCGACTCCCGCAGTGGTGAGCATGAGCAGCGTGAGAGCGAGCTGCCCGGCGATCAATGTGCCGTGGAACCTGCGCCCACTGACGCCGCCAGCCACCTTGCGCGTGGCCGCCTGCATGATCTGGCTGACGTTGGGCTTTGAAACCTGGATCGCGGGCCAGAGGCCAAACAGAATCCCCGTGGCGACCGCGACGGCAATGCAGAAGAGCAACACGGGAAGATTAATGCGGATAGCCGCCTCGTGCGGGAAGGAATTCTGGGGCAGGTTGGCGACGATCAGGTCCAGCGACCGGTACGCGATGAACAGGCCCAGCGCTGCGCCTGTAAGCGAAATCAGTAGAGACTCGGTGAGCAGTTGGCGGACGATCCGAGCGCGGCTTGCTCCGATTGCCGAGCGCACCGCGAATTCGTGATTGCGCGAGGTGGCGCGGGCCAAAAGAAGGATTGACACGTTGCCGCAGCCAATCAGAAGCAGCATGGAAACTGCGCCGAAGAGGAGGTATGGAATTCCTCCGAGATTTTGAAGAAAGTCGTCGTTAAAGCCACGAAGCTTGAGATGAAACGGAACGGTCGGGAAGTGCTTTGGAGTCTCCTTGGCGAATTGGTGAATGAGTGGGTCGAGTTGCGACTGAGCCGCGGCTTTGGAGATGCCGGGCTTCAAGCGGACGCCAACATAGAAGCTGTGGCTCAGATCCTGCGTGATTTTTTGTGGGACATACACATCGGCGTCATCCCAGGTAAACCGGGGAGCTGCAACACCCACGATCGTGTAATTCTTGCGGACCATCTGAATGGTCTTGCCGAGCACACTGCGGTCAGAGCCGTAATGGCGCTGCCAGAATTTGTATCCGAGTACGACCACGGGTTGCGGATCCTGGCCGTCAATTGCGTCCGAGGGTCGCAATCCGCGGCCAAGCGCCGCAGGGACGCCGAAGTATTCAAATGCATTTGAGCTGAAGTAGTCGGCCTGAACGTCCTCCGGCAGGTCGGCTCCGGTGACTGTGAGGTTCCATTCATCGGCTAGAAAGGCGTCATCGACGACGGGAGATTTGCGGATCTGTTGCCACTGACCGGCCGTGAGCCCCATACCGTTGGGTTCGCCCTTGCCGGTGTCGAGGCGCACATGCACCATGCGATCCGCAGCCTTATAAGGATATGGATCGATGAGGAACCCGTAGACCACGCTGAAGACAGCCGTGGTGGCTCCGATGCCGAGAGCCAGTGAAAGGACGGCCGTGAGTGTGAATCCGGGCAATTTGACCAGTTGCCGGATACCGTAGCGGAGGTCCTGAAACAGAGTCTGCATGGCCGCTCCTTTGTTTGCAAGGATGGATCGATGGGGATGGATTGCCAAGGGAGGCAATCCCAATCAGAGAATGAGCAAGCCGGTTGCCATCCTCTCCACGTCTAAGTAATTGAATCCAATGACAGAAATGGGAAGTCATCCCCAGCAGGTGTCCATTCCCGCATTCTCCTGTTCGATTTTGGACAGGGAGCGATGAATCGGGTGACCGCAGCTTCAACCCCGAACGCGGCGTGACCCAAATCACGCTATACTCAGGATTATTATGGCGACCGAGAAAACCTTCTATCTTGAGACCTTCGGCTGCCAGATGAATGCTCATGACTCCGAAAAGGTGATTGGCACATTGCAGCATGAGGGCTACCGGCAGGTTGAGAACGAGGAAGACGCTGGCCTGATCCTTTACAACACCTGTTCCATCCGAGACAAAGCCGAGCAAAAAGTTTTTAACCGTCTGAACGACTACAAAAAGCTGCACAAGGCCGGGAAGCGCTTTGGCGTGCTGGGATGCGTGGCGCAGCAGGAAGGCGAAAAGATCTTTGAGCGGGCACCTTATGTCTCGCTTGTCTCAGGATCCGCCTCCTATCGCAAACTGCCCGAGATGCTAGTCAGGCTGGAAGCCGGTGAAAACCGGATCACCGGGCTCGATGACCGGCAGACCGACGAGACCTTCGAGACCGAGTTCACCGCACGGCAGAACCAGTTCCGCGGATACATCACCATTATTGAGGGCTGCGACAAGTTCTGCTCCTACTGCGTGGTGCCCTACACGCGAGGCAAGGAACGCAGCCGAGGATCTGATTCTGTTTTGACGGAGGCTCGCCGGATCGCCGATCAAGGCTACACAGAGATTCAGCTCCTGGGCCAGAACGTGAACAGCTATCGGGATCCGGAAGGGAAGCGCAGCTTCGCGGAGTTGCTGGCTGCCGTTGGCGAGGTTGGAGGGATTAGGCGCGTTCGCTTTACGACCAGCCATCCGCGGGATTTCACGCGCGACATTGTGGATGCGATCGACTCGGTTCCAACGCTTTGCGACCATGTCCATTTGCCGGTTCAATCCGGGTCGGCGCGCGTGCTGAGACAGATGGCACGCGAGTACACTCCGGAGTGGTACCTGGAGCGGATCAGTTGGATCAAGAGCGCACGGCGGCCCATTTCGCTTTCGACTGATATTATTGTGGGTTTCCCGGGCGAGACCGGGGACGATTTCATTCAGACAATGGATCTTCTGGCGGAAGTCGAGTACGATTGCGTGTTTGGGTTCAAATATTCATCGCGTCCAAATACACCGGCGTTGACAATGATCGATTCCATTTCCGAGACGGAAAAGGCCAAGCGGCTTCAAGTGTTGCTTGACCGGCAGCGGGAGATTCAACGAGTCAATTATTCCAAGCACTTGGGGCAAATAATGGAAGTGATGGTCGAGGGCCAAAATCCTGCGCGCGGACAGGTGACTGGCCGAAGCAGCCAGAACAAGCCAGTGAACTTTACCTGCACCCAACCAATTGCTCCCGCTCCCGGCAGTTACCTTCAGGTAAGAATCACCGACACGCATCCAAATAGTTTGGTTGGGGAATCCGTCTAAACAAGTTAAGCTGGCAAAGGAAAGGGAAACCATGGATATTGAGGTGCGGATACGAGGTCTGATGATGGATCCGTCGACCAACATGCCCATCGTGGTGCTCAAAGACGTTGCCTCAGAGACGGTGATGCCCATCTGGGTCGGCAACTTTGAAGCAAACGCCATATTTATAGAAATCGAGAAGGTGGAAGCGCCTCGGCCCATGACGCATGATTTGCTTCGAAACTTAATCAGGCACATGAATGGCAAGTTGGAACGTGTTGTAATTACAGAGCTTAGAGATGATACGTTTATGGCTGTGCTGTGGCTTCGCCAAGGGGATGAAGCGGTGACGATTGATGCCAGGCCATCGGATGCAATCGCATTGGCGTTACGAGCGGATTGTCCCATTTACGTTTCCGAGCAGGTGATGCAGGCCGCCAAACTGAATACCTCGGGCCCACCGGACGGTCCCACCGCTGAGCAGTTGCGCGGATGGCTGGAAGGATTGAACGACGAGGATCTGGGCCGCTACAAGATGTGAAAAGTCTCCCTGACAGGGAAGACGCCAATCAGGAGCCAGCCTTTTATTCGTCTCCAGGCGATTTCTGCTCCAGCGTCGGAGTATACAGAATATCCGTTATCAGACATTGGATATAGGTAGAATGCGGCATCTACTACAGCTAAAAAAGGCTTTTCTATCGCAATGCCGGTTCCTGGCGGTGAGTTCTCGGGATTTATCTGGAGTGGGCAAGGTGGCACGATCCGCGCGAGAAATCGACAGAATCAGGCACCATACCCCAAATAATAAGTCCTCTAGATTTAAGTGTTTGCGCCAATCATCTTGACCGGTTGTCAAGTCTGTGGAAATTAACACGAAAGACGTATGGACTGCCATGATCCTAAACGTGTTACCTTTCCCTTTCTTATCTTTGATAAGAGCTATACAAGCTTTACTCGTTGATGACCCTCCTACATTGAGGCAATCCGGCGAAGCAAGCCGGAGTCGACTGGTGGAGAGGACTGCTGATGGCCGCCAACACGCTGCTAAGTGTCGACACGAAGCATCCCGAACATTCCAACGCCCTTCATGTCAGGAATCTGTCTGTTGCATTGGTTGGCCCGAACGATTTTCTCCGTTCAGCAGTGGCAACCGCTATTGCTGACTGCCACCCCGGTGGAGAAATCCGCCAGTTCTCCTCGTACCCTTCGACGCTCGACGATGCTTCCCGATTGCTCGAACAGCGTTACGACGTCATAATTATTGATCTGCAGAGTGACCGAGAATACGCGCTCGAGCTGGTTGAGCGTGTCTGCGCCGATGGCGTTGCAACGGTGATGGTCTATCTCGAGCGAGAAGATCCCGAACTTATCATTCGGTGCATGCGGTCAGGTGTTCGCGATATTCTGACATTTCCCTTCCCGCAGAGCACCACGGCCGACGCGCTATCTCGTGCCGCTGCCCGGATCCCCGCAGTACCTGAATCCAAACAGACAGGGGGGCGGCTACTTGCTTTCGCAGGCGTAAAGGGTGGGTCCGGCGTCACCACGATCGCATGTAATTTCGCCGTAGCACTGGCCGAGGATACCTCCCAAAGCACCCTCTTAATTGATCTCGACATTCCTCTTGGATCCACTGCCATCAACCTGGGACTTGAAGCGGAGTACTCAACAATCGACGCCCTTCAGGAGTCGAGTCGGCTCGATTGGAATTTCCTATCCCGGCTCCTTGTCAAGCATAGCTCGGGGCTAAAGCTGCTCGCAGCACCCGGAAAACTGCCCATTTACAAGGCATCCAACGAATCTGTCGATAAACTGTTGTCGATCGCGCGTCAGAACTTCGATAACGTAGTGGTCGATATAGGGTCCTCGGTTGATTTTGACAGCATCTCCCTATTCAAAGAAGCGAAAGCGTTCTACCTGGTCGCTCAAGCCTCCATTCCCGAATTGCGTAATGCAAATCGAATGATTGGACAGTTCTTTAGCGGAAACCGCCCCAATCTTGAAATAGTGATTAATCGGTATGAGGCTGCGGCTCTCGGAGTCGGGGATGGGCAAATAGCCAAGGCGCTCAACAGGCCGGTAAAGTGGAAAATCCCCAACGACTACGCTGCTGTACGGCATATGCAGAATACCGCCACCCCCTTGGTGCTGCAGGATTCGTCGATTGCGCAACGGATCCGCGAAATGGCAAGTTCCATTTCCGGATTGCCTGTGCCATTGACCAAAAAGAAGGGCTTCAGCTTGAGAAGCCGCATCAAGGGCGATTCAACAATGAGCGGTGCCTCGGAAGAACTTTCTGGTATTTCGCGGCTGACTCCCAGTAGAATCGGCACAGAAACCTTCTCTAGCGCCACGCAGCCCGATGCAAGAAAAGACGTAAGCGAGTCGTACCCCAATGGCCCGCCCGCGCGGACGTTCATTCCGACGGATCCTGTGACGTTTACTGGAGCGAGGACGCAATCGGAAGGATTGAGCGACGAAGAGAGTATGAACAAGACCCGAGATGTATTCCGATGGTACAAAAAGAACGATGCGGACCTTGCGCCTAACCCTGGGATCGCCGATTCGACTAAAGGAGAAGAGATAGAAATGCTGAAGATCGAGGTTGACGAACACCTGGAGTTTGAAGACGATCAATCGTCACTGGAGACTCCCGAAATCGAATGGCAGGTCCCTGCCCCAATCGCTTACGGCACGCCACTCGGCGCTCCCCAGCTCAATGCCACCTCTCCGATTCCGGGGAAATTTGCGTATGTTCCCGCAAAGGGTTCCAAACTTCCTCCAGGAACGCATAGTATTTGGGTCACGTTTACTCCAACGGACGCGAAACGCTACGCTTCAACGCAGTACGCTGTGGCGCTGACGGTGACATTGGCGACGCCCGTTATTCAATGGCCGACGCCCGCTGCTATTTCCTACGGAACCCCACTCAGCGCCACGGAACTGAATGCAACAACAGCGGTCCCGGGAGTCTTCACCTACTCTCCCTCCGAGGGGCATGTGCTTGCGCCCGGAGTCCAGACGTTGACCGTGAACTTTACCCCGGCTGACCCGTCAAAATATACCGCGAAACAGGCTACGATCTCGCTCAATGTGACGAAGGCGACGCCTCTGATCACCTGGCCTACTCCGGAGCCCATCGTCTACGGCACTGCACTGGGCGATAACGAACTGAAGGCTACGGCGTCGGTTCCCGGAAGTTTCGTCTACGCCCCCGGTAAAGGCGCGGTGCTTTCGGCCGGGACTCATATGCCTTTGGTCACCTTCACTCCCTCTGACAGCACCAACTACGCAACGGCGCAGACTCCGGTGCTACTCAGTGTGACCCAAGCCACGCCGGTCATCTCATGGCCAACACCCGCGTCGATTGAGTATGGCACTGCGCTTAGCGAAGCAGAACTCAATGCAACTGCATCGGTCCCAGGAACATTCGTCTATCTGCCCGCGATCGGCGATGTACCAAGAGCAGGCGATCAGAAGCTTTCGGTGACATTTATTCCGTCCGATTCCGTTGACTACACAAGGGCAACAGCCACTGTGAACCTCACGGTTGCCAAGGCATCGCCGACCGCGATCAACTGGCCTGCGCCGCCCGCGATTCAGTTTGGCGAAGCGCTCGGGAACGCTCAACTCAATGCAAAGACTTCGGAGCCTGGCACTTTCACCTACTCTCCTTCCGCCGGTGAAGTACTTTCGCCCGGAACTCACACCCTTTCGGTAGTTTTCACTCCGACAGACGAAAATCTGTCCTCGTCCGAGGCATCCGTTTCCCTCGTTGTCAGCAAGGCAACGCCGACCCTTAAATGGCTGGTGCCACCTTCGATGCCCTACGGCACCGCGCTGAGCAAGACTCAGCTCAATGCCACTGCATCTGTGCTGGGAATCCTGGTTTATACGCCTTCCGCAGGCGAGGTCCCTCAAGCTGGAAAGCAGACTCTCGCGGTTGATTTCGTTCCGGAAGATTCCAATAACTACACGGACGTACGGACCGAAGTATCGATCATGGTAACCAAGGCAAACCCCACCATTACATGGCGTAACCCGGCTCCCATCCCGTATGGCACGCTTCTCTCCGAGTCCCAATTCAATGCTTCGGCATCGATTCCAGGCACCTTTGTTTTTGCTCCCGCCAAGGGCACTGTACTAACCCCTGGAACACAGACGCTGGAGGCCATTTTTACACCAGAGGATGGAGCGAACTATGCGCCGGCGCAAGCCACTGTTTCGCTCCAGGTAACATCCTTGCCCTACATGGATTCATTCTCGAGCCTGACAGGCAATCGGCCGCTTCCAATTGCACCGCCCTATGCTTCGCAAGCACGAACTGGGTTTGAAAACCCGCCTACGCGCCAAGCATTCGATCCGGAACCTCAGAGCATTGCTGGGATATTCAAACCCGAAGGTGCGGTTGCCGGGGACCGCAAAATCAAGCACGAAAACAGTCCCCTTGCCAAGGAAACGGCAAATTTTGCTGAAAAGGTACAGCAATTCAAGACACACGACATATCGAACCGTGCTGAACGGGGCTCCTCGAACTCAGCTTCAGTTCAAGGCAACAAGACGGTCGAGTCTGGGAAAAAACAGGAAGAGAGAATTTACAAAGGCGCCACCTATGTGAAAGGCGAAGATGGCAAGTGGCACCTCAAGCAATAGTTGCAGTCAGACCCGAGTTGATCGCTCGGGTCGATCACATTGCGCGTTGGCGGCTTCCGGCCGCCAACGCCATTAGTACCTTAAATTAGACATTGCATATCTCGCAGAAACTGCCCGGCTAATTCCGGATGCCGGCCAGCAGTTGCTCAATCTCAGTCTTTTCTTGTGCGGTTATGGGCAAGAGCGGAGAGCGGGCTCGGCCTCCAAAATAGCCGTTGAAGTCGCAGGCATATTTGACTCCGCTGATTCCCAACTGTCCAAGGATGCGATTGCTAGGCATGGCAATGCGCTCCTGCTTTTCTTCCGCGAGACTCAGGTCGTGATCCTTCCAGGCAAGGTAGACCTCCTGGCACGCCTGCGGCGCGCAAGCGGCAAATCCGAGGATGGCCCCGGTCGCTCCTGCCTCGAGTGAAGCCAGCAGCCCTGCGGCTGAGCCGGTAAGTATCTGAAATCCAATTTCCCTGGTGCGGGTTTTGAGGGCCACCAGTGGCGCCGCTGTTGCAACGGCAGCCCCGCCGGCAAGATCTCCAGCGGAAACAAATGAGCCAGTGGACTCGCTTTTATGCGTCAGCATTCGACCGGTTACGGCTTCAAATACGGGCGTGACGGTGACGGTCCGTCGCGGAGAAGTGTGTGCGACCTCGACTTCAGCACGGATTCGATCAAGATTTCCGCTGGAATCCTTGATCCCAATGACATTTGGGTGCTGCGCCAACTCCGCGATCAGGTGAACGGGAATTTCAAACGGGACGAATTTTGGGATGTTGTAAAGCAGGACGGGGAGAGGCGAGCGATCCGCAACCGTGTTGAAGTAGTTCAAAACGGCCTTCTCCCCCATCTGAGGAGCGTAATAGGTGGGTGGGTGGACCAACACCGCATCATATTGAAGCCGCGCAGCCGCTTCCGCGATCTCAATGGTCGCCTTCACGCTCTGGCGCCCAACACCGGCAATCAGAACTTTTTGCGGAGCGGTAGCTTCGGCGGCGACACGCAACACCTCGACCGATTCCCTTTCGTCGAGCATGGCCGCCTCGCCGGTGGACCCAAGGACCACCATTCCGGCAAGGAGGCTGCGGGAATACCGCGCCATGTTGGCTTCAAGTTTACGGAAATAGACTTGCTCGTCAGGATAGAACGGCGTGGGGACGGCGGCAAAAATGCCCTCAATCAGCATGGTCCTATTGTAGAACGCAGACTACGGTGGAGCGCATTAGCTCCGGGCGGATCGAATGTACGTTACTCCGAAGGCCGCGGGATTTATAAAGAATCAGGCGACTCGCTGGCTTTGATCCTGCTCTTCTTCCCTCGAACGCTCCACTGCCGCGGGCTTGGAAGACTGTTCTACCCAGAGGCAGGTGAGCTTGTCATCGGAATGCAACCAGACACATTCCAAGACCCGCTTATGGGAATGATCAACAATTTGCGAAATGGTGAACATCACTCCCCCTTTCCAGAACACTTTCTGAATGTGCAATGGCCTCAATGGGCCAATAGATGACGCACGGACAATTCACATTGCCTGCACACCAAATTGCGCGTGGGCACATGCATATATGGAAGGGTTAGCGCGCGGAGCGCCGCACCAGATCCATTCTTGCTTTCACAGCCGTTCGGTTTAATCTCCGGGGCGCGGCAAGCAAGAAGGGATTGAACCTAGGTGTTCAGATCCTGGATTTGCTTACTACGCCACTGGTGCCAAACAAATCGGGGTCAACTGCAATGCAGTCGTCTGCCGGTGTCATTCGTGGCTTCCAATCCCAGCGCTGCGAGCGCCGGGGTTAAGCTTTCATTTTTTGGTTGGAAGGGGCTTTCCGGGCGCTAAAAGCGCCACCGGAATCAGTTCCCTTCTGCTTGAACTTTTTAAAATGTAACACGGCATTAACAATTCATTCGCAAGAAATACGCCTTTCCCGAAAGAATTAACAAAGCGGCGAATGAGCCCTGGAACGAATCCGGGGCTCGATAGAGGCGCCCTATTTGCTGAAGGCTTTGTGGAGCTGCTGCAGGTCGTAAACCGTGGTGCGATGCAGTTGAATGGAAGCGATACCTTCAACCGCGGCTTGGGCGGCAGCGATGGTGGTGATGGTGGGGATCCGAGCCAAAACGGCTGCGCGGCGAATCGCCTTCTCATCGAAGAACGTGTCCTGCCCGCGAGGAGTGTTGATGATGAGCTGGATGCGGTCGCCCTTGATCAGATCGACGACATTGGGGCGGCCTTCTTTCACCTTGAATACCCGCTCGATGGTGAGACCGGACTTTTCCAGGACACTTGCCGTGCCCTCAGTGGCTACTATTCTGAATCCCAATTCCACGTAGCGGCGCGCCAGCTCTAACGCTGCGGGCTTGTCGTGATCGTTCACGCTGAAGAAGATTGTTCCGGAAGTTGGCAGTACCTGACCGGCTGCAAGTTGGGCCTTGGCGAAGGCCTCGCCAAAGGTGGCGGCGACGCCCATGACCTCTCCTGTGGATCGCATCTCGGGTCCGAGAACCGTGTCGACGCCGGCGAACTTGGACCAGGGAAAGACGGGCGACTTGACGTAATAATGCGTACCGGTTTCGAGGTCTTTTCCTGAGGCGAGCTGGGCCGGCAACAATTCGCGGAGCTTGCGGCCCGTCATGAGGCGCGCTGCAATTTTTGCGAGCGGAATTCCAGTTGCCTTGGAGACGTAGGGCACGGTGCGCGAGGCGCGGGGGTTCACTTCGATGACATACACATGGTCCTGGCCTTCGGCGTCCCGTTGAATGGCGAATTGCAGGTTGACCAGGCCGATGACTTTGAGCGCGAGGGCCAGCTTGCGCGTATAGACGCGGAGTGTTTCAAGCGTCTCAGGGCGAATGCTGACGGAGGGTAGCACGCAGGACGAGTCGCCGGAGTGGATCCCGGCCTCTTCAATGTGCTGCATGATTCCGGCGATGACGACATCTTCTGAATCGCAGAGGGCGTCCACATCCACTTCGACTGCGCTTTCGAGGAAGTGATCGACGAGCACCGGCCGGTCCTGCGAGTACTCGACTGCTTCCCGCATGTATTGGGAGACGGCCTCAGCATCATAAGCGATGACCATGGCACGGCCGCCGAGAACATAGCTGGGCCTGACCAGCACGGGGTAGCCGATGCGGTTGCCGACGGCCAGAGCTTCTTCCACGCTGGTGGCGGTACCGCCTGCAGGCTGAGGAATTTCAAGGTCGTCGAGCAGTTTGCCGAAGCGCTTGCGATCTTCGGCCAGATCAATGGACTCCGGCGAGGTGCCGATGATAGGTACTCCCGCCGCGCGGAGGCGCTGGGCGAGGTTGAGAGGGGTCTGCCCGCCGAACTGGACGATCATGCCAATCTTCGCGCCGGATTGCGCCTCATGGTTGTAGACCGCGAGAACATCCTCAAGCACCAGCGGCTCAAAGTAGAGACGGTCACTCGTGTCATAGTCGGTGGAAACGGTCTCCGGGTTGCAGTTGACCATGATGGTTTCGTATCCGTCTTCGCGCAATGCGAAAG
>Ga0302320_10013465_pt1 | contig 17092 bp, 16 predicted proteins | sample Bog_T0_3_FD_202130 | JGI IMG/M metagenome (GOLD analysis project Ga0302320, IMG submission 202130) | Peat permafrost microbial communities from Stordalen Mire near Abisko, Sweden - Bog_T0_3 | ecosystem: Environmental > Terrestrial > Soil > Wetlands > Peat | place: Sweden: Abisko, Stordalen Mire... | reverse complement strand
CTTCTCCGGCGTCACCATGATCTTCGCCAGCGGACGATTCTCCTCCGCCTCCCGCGCCGCCTCACCCTTGTCAACAAACCGAATGCCTTCGTGGCTCATAGGTCCAGTTTACAGCCGGCAGCGAACAGCCGGCAGTTGTCCCCGGGAACTGTCCACTGTCCACTGTTCACTGGTGTAAAAAGAACCACGCCGCCATCCCCAGGCCGATCGCCACCACCAGCCCGCGCAGCACAGGCTGCGGAACCCGCCGCGCCAGGCTCGCTGAAACATACCCGCCAATCGCGCAGATCACCATCGCCAGCAGGCAATAGCGCCACTCCACCTTGCCGCTCACTGAGAAAATCACGCACGCAATCCCGTTCGCCGGCGTGGTCGCGGCCACCTTCAGCGCGTTGATCTCGTGCAGATCCTCCATCCCGAAAAGCGACAGCGCCGTGATCAGCAGAAACCCTGCCCCCGCGCCAAAGTAGCCGATATACGCACACACAAAAACCGTCGCCAGAAAGACGCCCATCCGATGCGGCGCATGCGTCGCTCCGGCAATCGCTCCCTTGCGCCGCGCCAGCCAGCGCGTCACCGGCCCGCTCACCGCAAAGATGCTCGCAGCCGTCAGCAGCAGCCACGGCACCAGGTGAAGAAACGTCATCTGCGGCGTATTCAAAAGCACGACTGCCCCCATCGTCCCGCCCAGCAGCCCGCCCAGGGCCATCAGCCAGGCCAGGCTCTGATGCTTGCGAATGTCGTCCCGGTACGCGGCAACCGACGTAATCTGCCCCGGCCAAAGAGCCACGGTGTTGGTCGCGTTGGCTTGGATGGGCAGCAACTTCATGCTCAGCATCGCTGGAAACAGCAGAAACGAGCCGCCCCCAGCCACCGCGTTCAGCAGCCCAGCCAGAAAGGCAGCCACAATCAGCCAAACCCAGTGCCAGTCCACCAGCGGAAACATGCCGAAAAAAGAAGCCATCTGGCCCTATTGTAGAGGGCAACCGAACCGTAGTGTCAGCAAGTGAAAGCTCAGAAAGTCCCGACGCCACCGGACCGGCAACTCGCTGCCCCCGGCCGGAAAACCCTCGACTCTAAGTGCAACTTTGGCCAGACTCCCCCCCCCGCCTACGCCGAAAATGCCTATAAAGCGGCTCGAAAGGCTGGGTGGCAATGATGACAAAACTCACGTACGCAGCACGGGAAGACCTCCCCAAGGCCGACTTCGTTTTTCCAAAGACCCGGCGCTACCCCATCGAAGACGCTGCCCATGCCCGCGATGCCTTGGCCCGCTCCAGCGGAAAACCCGAACACGCCGCAGTGGTCGCGGCCGTGAAACACAAGTTCCCCCAGATAGACATAGAGAAGTAGAAATTCACAGAGAACCGCGAATATGTAACCACCTGAGGTTAGTTCCCGGCACCCGCTTCCGCGGGAGCATACCCCGATTCTTCCTCCTGATGACATCGTAACCCCTTGCAAAATATATCGATACCGCTAACACATCTAAATCTTAGTGCGCAACGCGCAGATTTTATGAGATTGTTATACTATAGTGGCATCAGATTGGCTGAGCGGCTGGGACTCAGCTCCCGCCCCACCCAATCCAACAACCTCTGGAGGTAGAACTATGCCAATCACTCGTTGGGACCCCTTCCGGGAAGCCGTCTCACTACAGAACCGTGTCAATTCGCTCTTCCGCGACCTCAATGAGGGCGGCGAAGGCCCCTTGACCACTGCCAGCTTTGTGCCGGCGGTCGATATCTATGAGGACCCACGGAAGGTCGTCCTGAAACTCGAAGTCCCGGGCATCGATGAGAAAGACCTCGACGTCCGTGTAGAAAACCACACCCTGACCGTCAAAGGCGAGCGCAAGTTCACCCAAGAAGAAAAAGAAGAAAACTTCCACCGCATCGAGCGCCGCTACGGCAGCTTCTTCCGCGCTTTCACGCTGCCATCCACCGTCGATACGGAGAACGTGGCGGCCAGCTACAATGCAGGCGTGCTGAAACTGGAGCTTACCAAGAAACCCGAAGCCCAGCCCAAGCAGATCAAGATCAACGTGGCGGCGTAAGAACCAGGGATCAGTGAACAGTGGTCAGTGATCAGTTTTTTGGCGGCAAGGAGAGAGCGTTGCCGGTTCCGATGTTGAGTTCGGATGCGGGTTGCCCGACCGCAGGCGGAATCTCCAACGCTCTCTTGCCTCGCACCGTGACCGGCTGCTAACCACTGTTCACTGACCACTGACAACTTTTCACTGACAACTTGGAGAGATCATGGCAATTCGTTGGGACAAACTCACGGTCAAGTCGCAGAAGGCGATGGAGCAGGCGCAGGCGCAGGCCGCTGAACAAGGCAACCCCGAAGTACTCCCCGTCCACCTGCTGCTGGCCCTGGTCGATGACCGCGAAGGCGTGATCCCCGCCGTCCTCGAAAAGATCGGCGTTCCCACCGAACGCCTGGAACACGACCTGAACGCGCTTGCAGAAAAATTGCCCCGCGTCGCCGGCCAGGCCGTGGCCCCAGGCGTAGGCCAGGCTCTGACCAAGGTCCTGAATCAGGCCTTCGTTGAAGCTTCAAACTTCAAAGACGAATATGTCTCCACTGAACATCTTCTGCTCGGCGTAGCGCACGGCAAGAGCGACCCGGCAGGCGCGGCTCTGCTCGCTCTGGGCGCAACCCACGAAGCGATTCTGAAAGCGCTCACCGCGGTCCGCGGCTCGCAGCGCGTCACCGACCAGAACCCTGAAGGCAAGTTCCAGGCGCTTGAAAAATACGCCAAGGACCTGACCGAACTTGCCCGCCGCGGCAAGCTCGACCCCGTCATCGGCCGCGACGAAGAGATTCGCCGCGTCATCCAGGTGCTGAGCCGGCGGACCAAGAACAACCCCGTACTCATCGGCGAGCCCGGCGTAGGCAAGACAGCAATTGTCGAGGGCCTCGCCCGCCGCATCGTCTCCGGCGACGTGCCCGAGAGCCTCAAAGACAAGCGCGTCATCTCGCTCGACCTGGGCTCCATGCTGGCCGGCGCAAAATTCCGCGGCGAGTTCGAGGACCGGCTCAAGGCCGTGCTCAAAGAAATTGAAGAATCGAACGGCGAGATTGTGCTCTTCATCGATGAGCTGCACACGCTCGTCGGCGCGGGCGCGGCCGAGGGCGCCATCGACGCCAGCAACATGCTCAAGCCCGCCCTGGCGCGTGGAGAACTGCGGGCCATCGGCGCAACCACACTCAACGAATACCGCAAATACATTGAGAAGGATGCCGCCCTCGAGCGCCGCTTCCAGATCGTCTACGTCGGCGAACCCAACGTGGAAGACACCATCGCCATTCTGCGCGGGCTGAAGGAGCGCTACGAGGCCCACCACAACGTCCGCATCAAGGACGCAGCCATCGTCGCCGCGGCCACGCTCTCGCATCGCTACATCAGCGACCGTTTTTTGCCCGACAAGGCCATCGACCTGGTGGATGAGGCAGCGGCCTCGCTGGCCATTCAGATTGGCTCGGTGCCCACGGAGATCGATCAACTGGAGCGTGAAGCCACTTCGCTTGAGATTGAGCGCGCCGCGCTGAAGCGCGAGACGGATGCAAACAGCCTGGAACGCCGCGACGCCGTCGAAAGCTCTCTGGCAACGCTGAAGGAGAAGATCACCGCACTGCGTTCCCGCTGGACAAAAGAGCGCGACGCCATCAGCCGCATCAGCGAGCTGAAAAAGAAGATAGAGGCGCTGCGCTTTGAAGCCGAAGAGCAAACGCGCAAAGGGCAACTGGACCGCGCTGCGCAGATCCAGTACGGAGAACTGCCCAAGCTCGAAGCCGAGTTGAAAACGCTGAGCGCGGTTCAAGACGGAAACACCGGCGTTACGCGGATGCTGAAGGAAGAAGTCGACGAGGAAGACATCGCAAGCATCGTGAGCAAGTGGACCGGAATTCCGGTGACGCGGATGCTGGAAGGCGAAGTGAAGAAGCTCGTCCAGATGGAGCAGCGGCTCAAGGAGCGAGTCATCGGCCAAGATGCTGCGCTCACCGTGGTTGCCAATGCGATTCGGCGTTCAAGGGCAGGTTTAAGCGATCCCAAGCGCCCCATCGGTTCCTTTATCTTTCTTGGACCAACGGGAGTGGGCAAGACGGAAACCGCGCGCGCCCTGGCCGAGTTCCTCTTTGACGATGAGCAGGCGTTGGTGCGCATCGACATGAGCGAGTACATGGAGAAGCATGCCGTGGCCCGGCTGATCGGCGCGCCGCCCGGCTACGTCGGCTACGACGAGGGCGGCCAGTTGACTGAGGCAATTCATCGCCGCCCGTATGCAGTGATTCTGTTTGACGAGATTGAAAAAGCGCATCCCGATGTCTTCAACATCCTGCTCCAGGTGATGGATGACGGTCGGCTGACCGACGCCAAAGGCCGCACGGTCAATTTCCAGAACACGGTGCTGATCATGACCTCGAACCTGGGCGCGAGCGCGCTGGTTGGCGACGCACTCAAGACCGAGCACGACTTCGACATGGCCCGCGAGAGCGTGATGCGCGTGTTGCGCGAACACTTCCGGCCGGAGTTTTTGAACCGCGTGGACGATATCGTGATCTTCAAGCCGCTGGGCAACGCGCAGATGGCGCAGATTCTTGACCTGCGGCTGAATGAAGTGAGCAAGATGCTGGAAGACCGCCAGATTTCTCTTGAACTCACCGAACCGGCGCGGCAACTGATTCTGGCCGCGGGTTCGGATGCAGCCTATGGCGCACGGCCCCTAAAGAGAGCTTTGCAAAGGATGGTGCAGGACCCGCTGGCCATCAAGATTCTCAACGGCGAGGTGTTGCACGGCGCGCACGTGCGCATCGGTGTGGACCGCAAGACGAATCAGTTGACGTTTGCGCCGATGAGCCGCGAAGCGATGGCGTAAGAGCAGCCATGCTAGCTGAGTTCGCTGGACAGCGAGTTGCGAACAGGCCCAGCAAGAAAGCGCTGGGCCTGTTTTGTTGACCGGTTCGCAGGATGTCGCCGTAGTTCAAGCAAGGTTGGTGGGCTCGCTGGTTGGGGCTGGCTGGCCGCACCAGCGGGCGCGCATCTCTTGGCGGAACTTCTCGCGCTCTTCGGGCGTTCCACCGCCCCAGCGCCGGCCCTTGTCGTGGTCCCAACCGCGGTTGTGTCCGCCGTGTCCGCCCCAGCCGCCGAACAGGATGCGGCAGAGGGCCAGCAGCCCGAAGGCCTGCCAGAACGTGATCGCCTTCCAACCAAAAATCGCCGGCGCAAGCCAGTTCCACAGGTGCATCACAAGTTCTCCACCCACCCAGATCATGAGCGCGATAGCCGGTGGAATCAGAAAAAACATCCAGATCTTTTTCTTCATTTCAATTCCCTCATTTCTTCAAATGCTCGTCGTGCAGGTTCTGCAGCCGCTGGCGGAGATGAAGCACCGCGGAGCGCTTGCGTGTGAGCAGCGTGTTCACGTTGATGCCGCTCTCCGCAGCCAACTCTTTGAAGCTTCGGCCTTCAAACTCGTGGGCAACAAAGACGTCACGCTGCTCGGCAGGTAACTCGCCCAGCGCTGCCTCCAGTTCATCGAGCAGCACATTGCGCTGGTAAAGGGCCTCCGGGCCGGCATCCGGCGAGGGCAGCAGATCTTCAATCCGCAGCAGTTCGCCGTCTTCGTCCGTGAAAGCCACGTCGGTAAAGTTCTCTGGCTTCTTTTTCCTGAAGAGGTCGGTGATCCGATTGCGCGCCACGCGGTAGAGCCAGCCGGTGACGTACTCGATGGGCATCAACAAACGATTGGCAACCACCAACTCGTAGAAGACTTCCTGGAGCAGGTCTTCCACGTCGGCCTCATTGGGCACACGCTTGCGGATGAAACTGCGCAGCCGCCCTCGCTGTTCAGCGACAACTTCAGCGATTTGTCGGTCCTGCTCCATCATGGCGGCTGCGTTCATGGCAAACCCATCTGATTAGCTAGACGGTTGAGCGGTAGGGAATATTGTATGCGGCGCGCGATACTGGCCAAAGGCAATCAAAAAAGATAGCCTTGCAACTGCCGCATCGCCCGGGCTAGACTCGTGCCCATGAAATGCAATTCCGGTCGCATCCTTCCCCTCGTCGCCAGCGTGCTCCTTCTTCTGGCCGTTCCAACGTTATCTGCGCAGGACTGGGCGAGAACCCGCCTTGAGGCTTCCCCGCGCCACCGGGAATATGTCGCCTTGAAACACGGGAGCCGCACAGTTCAGGCCCTTGTCGTTTACCCCGAGGTAAAGAACAAGGCCTCGGTCGTGATTCTGATTCACGAGATATTTGGCCTGAGCGACTGGGCCAAAGAGATGGCCGACGAGCTTGCCGCGGAGGGATTCATCGTGATCGCCCCCGACCTGCTGACCGGGTTTGGGCCGGGCGGCGGCGGCTCCAGCGAGTTTCCCAGCCAGGATGCAACGGTAAAGGCGGTTTCCGGGCTCGATCCGGACGTAGTGCTGGCTGACCTGGACGCTGCGGCCGATTACGGCAACCATCTGCCTGCTGCTAACGGAAAGCTCGCGGTCGCCGGCTTCTGCTGGGGTGGAGGCAAGTCGTTTGCCTTTGCCACACACCGCAAAGACCTGTCGGCGGCCTTCGTGTTTTATGGCCCAGGGCCGGCGGATGTTTCGACGATCGCCGCGCCGGTGTATGGGTTCTACGCGGGCAACGATGCGCGGATCGGAGCCACCGTGCCCGCGACGGTGGATGCAATGAAGGCCGCGGGCAAGAAGTATGAGCCGGTGACCTACGACGGCGCGGGCCACGGCTTTATGCGCGCCGGTGAGGACCCGGGCAACACGGTTCCGGGAAACAAGACCGCGCGAGAGCAGGCATTCGCGCGGATGGTAAAGTTGCTGAAGGAATTGAAGAGCCTGGCAACGGCGAGCATCGGCGGCGGAGACACAACGACCGCAACGAAGGCTGACAAGGCGGGCGTGAGCTGCCACGATGAGGCAAAAGCAGCGGCAACCTATTAGCTGTTGCCGCTGACAAGTCGGAGTGCGGTGTGATGCGCGCTATTTGCCCAGCGCGGACTCGATCGCTGCTGTCACTTCCGGGGAATCGGGCGTGACGGCCGGCTCAAAGCGGGCCAGCGCCTTGCCGTGGCGATCGAAGAGAAACTTGGTAAAGTTCCACTTGATGTCGCCGCCGAACTGCGGGTCGTCCGCCGCGTCGGTCAGGAACGAGTAGAGCGGCGCCTTGTCGTCGCCCTTGACCGAAACCTTGGACATCATGGGGAAGGTGACGTTGTACTTGTTCGAGCAGAACTTCTTGATCTCCTCGTTGGTGCCCGGCTCCTGCGCCATGAAGTTGTTGGCCGGAACGCCCACGATCACCAGGCCGCGGTCCTTGTACTTCTCGTAGAGCGCTTCCAGCGCCGTGTACTGCGGAGTATAGCCGCACTTGCTGGCCACGTTCACCAGCAGCACGACCTTCCCTTTGTAACTCTTCAGGCTGACGGGGTCGCCGTCAATGGACTTCATGGTGAAGTCATAGATGGTTTTGGCCTGCGCGCCGAGGGCGCTGCAGACGAGAAAAAGCATCAGGATCGAAGTGAATCTGCGCATGGGGATTACCTCCAAAAGCTGAATGTGATGATACCCGATGTTGATGAAGGCGATGTGAGCAACGCAATTACTGGCGGAGTTCCACAAGCGTGGCGCCCTGGCCTCCCTCGTTTTGGGGGGCTTCTTCGATTCCGGCTACATGAGGATGGCCCTTCAGGAATTCGCGGACACCGCGGCGAAGGATGCCCGCGCCGTGACCGTGGATGATGCGCACACGGGGCAGGCCGGCGAGGAAGGCGCGGTCTAAGTACTTCTCCAACTCCTCGGTGGCTTCGTCGACGGTGCGGCCAATCAAGTTGATCTCCATGCGCATGTCGTCGGTATTGGCGCTGGTAACAGTGACGTGGACGTTCTTCTGACGGCGGGCCGCGGCTAAGGGATCAGGCTTTTGGGTCGTGTTGATGGCGGGGGCTTGCGGTTCGGAAAGGTCGTCACGTTTTACGCGCATTTTCAAGGTTCCGAGAGCAACTTCGAAAAGGTCTTTCTCGACCTCACGCTGGACGGTGGCCACTTTGTTCATCGACTTGATGAGGACCTGGTCGCCTGTGGCTACATGGCGCAGGAGGTGTGGCTGGGAGTTGACGTCGCCGACATCGGCGCCGGTGCGGTGTGCGACCACAGTCTGGTTAAAGCTCTCCTGAAACTCGCGGCGGAGGCGCAGGATGCGGCGTTCGGCTTCTTTGCTGAGCTTCTGCTGCGAGGCCCGGTCTTCAATGGCACGGACGGTCTCGCGCATCTGGAACTCAAAATCTTTGAGGAGCGAAGCGAGCTTGGTTTCGAGATCGCGGGTGCGGTTGCGCAGCTCGATATCGCCTTCGCGAGTGAGTCGTGCACGCTCCTGATTGAGCGCGTATTGCTCGGCCCGTGTTGCTTTGCGCTCGGCTTCGAGTTGCGTGACTTCGCTGTGGAGCTTGTCGAGGAAGCGGGCGATGTCGACCTGCTGTGAACCCAATCTCTGCCGGGCAGCGGCGATGATGCTCGCGTTCAGGCCGAGACGCTCCGCGGTTTGGATGCCGGCAGAGGCGCCAGGAACACCGAGGCGCAGTTGATAGTTAGGCGCGAGCGTGTGTTCGTCCACTCCGGCGGCGGCGTTGAGCACGCCCTCAGTGTTGGCGGCGTAAACCTTGAGCGAAGTGTGATGGGTAGAGATCAGCGACCACGCGCCCGCGGTGAGAAAGTGGCTGGCAATCGCCACGGCCAGCGCTGAGCCTTCTTCAGGGTCGGTCGAGGAGCCTAGCTCGTCGAGCAGGACGAGCGATCGGGCATCGGCAAGATGAGCGAGGCGGTCGAGGTTGGTGATGTGCGCGGAAAATGTGGAGAGCGCGGCCTCAATGGATTGAGCGTCGCCAATGTCGGCGAGAAAAGCTGTGAAGACGGGAAAGCTGGCTGCCGCAGCCGGAATCGGCAAGCCGGCCTGAGCCATCATGGCCAATAGCGCGGTGGTCTTGAGCGTGACGGTTTTGCCCCCGGTGTTGGGGCCGCTGATGATGAGCTGCCGGTGCGAGCCAGTCAGTTCGAGAGTGAGGGGAACAATGCGGCCGCCTGTCGCGCGTAGGCGTTTTTCCAGCAACGGATGGCGGGCTTCGGTCAGGTTGAGCCGGTCAGCCGTCAGCGACGGCTCAATGCAGTCGTAGGCGCGGGCGAAGCGGGCGCGGGCCTGGAGACTGTCAACGAGGGCCAGCACGCGGGCGCCTTCCACGAGGCCGTGCGCGTACCCTCCCACCTGGCGGGTAAGGGCGACAAAGATGCGGTGTATCTCGGCCTGCTCCTCTTCAATGAGGCGGACAAGCTCGTTGTTCTGCTCAATGGTCTCCAGAGGCTCGACGTAAACCGTCTGGCCGGACGAGCTGACGCCGTGGACGACGCCCGAGACGCGACGCTTGAGTTCGGCGCGAACGGGAATGACGAAGCGCTCGCCGCGGATGGTGATGAGCTCGTCCTGGGTTGCGCCGTCACTGGAAAGTTTGCGCAGGGCCGCGCGCAGGCTCTCTTCAATCACCCGCTGCTGGCGCTCCTGGTCGCGCCGGATGCGGTGCAGTTCGGGTGAGGCGTTGTCGGCGAGCGAGCCGTCGGGCTGGATGGTGCGCTCGATGGACTCTGCCAACGGGCGAAGGCTTTGGGTGAGCGCCGACGAAAGCTCGGAGAGCCCGGGCAGCTTGCCGGCGAGACGCGCGGGCGGCTGGTGGAGCAGCGATTGCCAACTGGCGACGTCGTTGGCGAGGCGGGCGATCGATTGAAACTCAGCGGCCTCAAGAGCTGCTCCGGCGATCTGGGCTTTGGCGGCGAGTTGCGTGGGATCGAAGAGCCCGCCCAGGGGAATGGAAAGCTGCTCTTCAAGAATCAGACGGAGTTCGGCGGTGAGCAGGTGCTGGTGGATAATCCAGGGCTCATCGGTGGAAGGGACCAGCGAGAGGATTGCGTCCCGGCCAACGGACGAGGAAGAGAAACCGGCGATGAGGGCCAGAAGCGGCTCCCACTCAAGGGCGGCGTAGTCGGCGTGCAAAGCCGGAGACGGGATGGGATCGAGGAGAGGCATCTACAGGTCTATCTTAACGGGCCTTCCAGCTCCCCTTCCCAGCTTGCGACGACTGCGGCTGCCATGCAGTTGCCGATGACGTTCATCCCGGTGCGGCCCATGTCCATGAGCGTGTCCACGCCAAGCAGCATGAGGACGGCCACGGTCGGAATATGGAAGGAGCCTGCTACAGCAAGCAGAGTAACCAGCGTGGCGCGGGGAACGCCGGCGATGCCCTTGCTGGTGAGCATGAGGGTAGCGAGCAGGAAGATCTGCTGGCCCAGCGTGAGGTGAAGGCCGGCGGCCTGGGCGGCGAAGATGGCAGCCATGGCCAGATAGATGCTGGAGCCGGTCAGATTGAAACTGTAGCCGGTGGGGATGACGAACGAGACAATCCAGCGGGGGACGCCGAACTCCTCCATGCGCTCCATGGCCAGCGGCAGCGCGGCCTCCGACGAGGTGGTTGCAAAGCCCAGGGCGGCCGGCTCTGCCACGGCGGCGGCGAAACGGCGCAAGGGGATGCGGAAGCCAAGCAGGATGGGCGCGAGGAGCAGCAGGAAGACGATCAGCGTTACGTAGCAGGTGGCAGCGAGCTTGGCCAGCGGCACCAGCGTGAGCAGGCCCATGCTCCCCACGGTGTAAGCAAGCGCGGCGCCGGCGGCCATGGGCGCCATGTACATCACGATCCGCGTCAGTCGAAACATGGTCTCAGTGAGAGATTGGAGCACGGAGACGAGGGGGGCGCGCCTGGCCTCGGGCAATGTGGCCAGCGCTGTGCCGAAGAGCAGCGCGAAGATGGCCACCTCAAGAATCTGATTCTGCGCGACGGCCTGGGCAATGTTCTCGGGGAAGATGTTGAGCAGGATCTGCTGCCAGCCTTCGGGCTGCACGGCGGGGGCGGCAGGGAGCACGGCGGCTGGTAGCGTGATGCCGACCCCGGCTTGCGAGAGGTTGATGGCGACTGCGCCGAGGATGAGGCCGAGGGTCGTGGCGGCCTCAAAGAAGACGATGGACTTGAGAGCCACGCGACCCACGCCCCGCAGTTGATTGTGTCCGGCGATGCCGGTGACGATGCCGCCAAAGATGAGCGGGGCAACGATCATTCGGATGAGGCGGAGGAAGATGTCGCTAAGGAAGTGAGTCTGAGTAGCAAGGGTGGGCGCGTCCACGCCCAGTTCGGCGCCCGCGAGCATGGCGAGAAAGGTCCAGACCAGCAGGGAGCGGCGGCGAAAGGCGATGGGTAGAAAGGCGGCAATGCCAGCCCAGCGCAGGGCGGCGGCAAACTGGATATGCGCCGGAAAGAAGCCCGCGGCTAAGCCAGCGGCAAAGAGAAGCAGGGCGACTGCGGGAAGGGTGCGCGTAGCCAGCAGTGTCTTTTGCTCGTGGTTCGAGGTCATCGGCGGGCCTTGAGGGGTCAAGGAGCCATTATCCTACGGCTGCCTGTGGCGCGCGATTTGCTAGCTGGTTGCCGCGGCGGCAGCTGGCGCTGCGGCGGGGCAGGCAGCGCAGTCTCCGGCGCAGGCGGCCTTCGTCTCGGCCGGGGCAGATTCCGCGGCCGGCGCGGGGCTTTTCGCCGCGTAGTCGTTGACATACCAGCCCTTGCCCTTGAAGCTAAGGCCGGGTGCGGTCAGCGGGCGCTCCAGCACACCGTGGCACTTGGGACACTCCAACTCGGGCTCGGCTGAGAATTTCTGTATTTTCTCGAATTTGTGGCCACACTGGGTGCAGCGATAAGCATACAAAGGCAAAGTCTTCACCCCTCCGGGACGAAACTACCCACTCTGCCTATTGTACCGGGAAGGTCGCAATTCTACGCAATGCCGGCCGATTCTCCGGTACCGCCCACAACGGAGGACGGTACCGCCATCCCATCTGCGGCGCAAATCCGGCTTTACTGGACAGCCATCGGAACCGAAGCGACGTGATTCTCCCAGCACAGGATGAGCTTCCCCTTCCCGCCGCCCAGATTCTTGAGGGCGTAGGTGAGGTTTTCAACCATCGCCTTGGGCTTGCTCATCGTCATTTTGACACGGCCGAGATTCTGGTCGCTGTCGTAGGTAAAGCCCCATTGGCCGGTCTGCTTGTTGATAATGAGCACCCAATTGTCGGGGTCGCCAATATCGACAAAGAGGCTGTAGTCCCCCCTCGGCACCTTGACCTTGCCGATCGTCAGATTGGCATCGGTATGCAGCATCGTGGCGGAATTGGCTCCAGCTCGCCACGTGGGATAGTTAGGGTTCTTGCTGATCAGACCGTCTTTGCCGAAGATTTTGCCTTCGCGGCCGTTAACGCGCGGCGAACTGTAGGTGATGGTAACGGCCTTCCCGCCGATCTTGGCCGACTCCGTGGCGGCGGGGCTCTTGGGTGCGCCCTGCTGGGCGAACATGGCGGTGGCGGCAACAAGAAGACCCGTACAGACTAAAAGACGCTTCATGGCTCAATCTCTCCTCTGGGCAGAGGGCACGCAGAAAGCGAGCTGCTTCTGCCGCACTGATTGTCGCACCGGACGGGCCGCTTGGGAAACCGGAACAGGAAAACTCTACATGAGATGCGGTATACTCCGGACGCAGCAACAGAAAGCAGGAGGATCGAAAATGGGTTTGAAAGTGCTAGGCAAAATGGCAGCGGCGGGGATGCTGGCCGTGGCAGTGTTGGCGGCTCCGGGAACGATGAAGGCACAGGCGGCGGGCGACACGGTGCTGAAGCCTGCTGACCTGCAGAAGCTGCTTCCGGCAGCTGTCTACTATCGCGGGCAGACGGCGACCACGCAGCTGAGAAACTCCGGCGGCGTCAAGTTTGCCGACGGCTACTATGTGTTGGCCACGATGGCCGATACCAGCGGCTACTCCAGCGCGATTGCCAGCAAATACCAGGCCTACTTCATCGCTGAAGTTCCCATCAAGGTGAATGGTCAGAGCCTCGGGGCGGGAGTTTACGGCATCGGGTTTGTCGGCGGCAAGTTCCTAGTCACCGATGTTGGCGGCCACGACGTCCTCACAGCGAACGTGGCCCAGGACGCAAACCTCAAGCGGCCCGTGCCGCTGGAGGTCAAGGCCGATCCGGCTGGCGGGTACCGCCTCTATGCCGGACGCAAGTACGTAAGCTTCAGCCGCTAGCTCCAGCGCAGCCTACCGGGAGTCCCAGGTATCACGCACGAGACCTGGGCGCCCGGAAGCAAATCTGGGCATTCCGTCGCTGGGGTGCGGCTGCCTATGCCTTCGCGGCGGTTCCTCGGAAGGGGAGGTAAAGCAGCACAAACAGGCCGAGAGCGACTCGCTCAGCCGTCAGAATGTACCAGGGCCATGGACCGAGATACGTGAGAACCGATACATTGTCGGGTTTGGCGCGGAGATACATATAGTTCGTTTTGAAGATGAAGTCGAACGTGCCCACGACAAGGGCAAAGATATTTACGAAGAGCATGGTTCTCTTAACCGAGCCTGGCCGCGGCCAGCCCTGCCCGGACAACACAAAATAGAGAACGCCGGCCACGATGAGGCCGTGATCGAGAAAGTACTGCACGCACAGAAAGGCCGGGGCGTCTTGCGCCAGGTTCGGCGTCAGCAGCGACATGGACGCGCCGGCCAATGCCAGATAGTACGCGATATCGAAGATTGCCGGGCTGGGAGTGAGCAGCGCGACGATCACCAGGACCAGCGAGGTATCGCAAAGCTGCAGCGGAAGCTGGGCGGGAAACATCCGCTCGGCATGCAGCGCGAAGCCGCCGTAGTAAAGAACGGTACAAAGGAGGAGCGGAAAAGCCAGAGTCCATCAAGTACCCTTCGATCCGGGGGGCGTGCTTTCGCTGGAAAATGGCGAGAAGCGCCGCAAGCAGGGGAACTGCGGCGAGTATGAGCAGGTGGACAACTCCAAGAGGGTGAAGGTCGGCCAGCATCCGACTTCGGATTTTGGTCTAAAGCTTCGGCGGGACTGGCGGGATTTTCAGACGTCTGCCCGGAGTTGGGTTAGATGGCCCTCGTATTCCGGGACCTTGCGTAACCTGACAATGGCCTAAATGAAATCACGGTCCCGACCGGGATCGATTATACTTTCGGCGAGCCTTCCCGAGGAGGCAAAATGAACCGCACAGAACTTCCGTCGAAGAAGATCGGTGGTCTTCCTGGACTCTCTTGGGTATGGGACACGTCCCCCATCGCGGCGGCAATGATTGTTCTAGCCGTAGATTTCGGAATTATAAGTGCTTTGATGTGCCTGGAAGGGCGTCCGCCTTGGGCACGGCAACAGGCCCTTTCGTTCGCAGTTAATGACTCTATCTTTTTGCCACTCTTTGCCGCGATGGCCGTCGTCATTCTTAGACAGAGTAAAGAGTTCCAAGGATTCTATACATCCAAGACATGGCACTGGATTGTCCTTATTACAGGAGCCCTCCTGTCCATCTCAATCGAAATTGGAGCGACGATTCGCGGCCAGTACAGCGTGAACCAGGAAATGAGCCCTTCGAAACTGTGGCACACTTTTATCTTCTGCGTTATGTACTACTGGTTTGTGAGCGTCGTCATACCAGTTATTGTCTCGCATAAACCTGGGTGGGCCTTTGGAATCTCAGTTCTTGCTGCCGCGGGATTCGTATATATGTTGTATTTGGATGCCGTTACGCCATGGCCATTGGACAATCATCTGGAAGGTAGTTACCTACCATGGTCTTGGCATCCCAGGCTGCGCTGAAAGAATGCTGACTGGACTCGTTTGGGATTGCCATGCCAAATGGGCACTCAGGTTTACGCGCAGCTCTACTTGTGCAAGCGCACAGCCTTGAGGCAACATTGTGGGCACTGCGCCAGAGATTCGAAGGAGGAGCAATGGAACATAGGAACACCGGCCCGTTCCCAAATGATGTTACGCTCTGGCTGCTAAAATTTGCATTACTCATCGTAAGAAAGTTCTTTCCTTTACGCATTCTGTTTTGCGGATTATGGATTGTGCTATTGGCAATATCTCCGGCATTTCCGAACACACCTAATAGTTCTGCGACAAGCAGGAGAAGTCGCGCAGGATTATGGTGGGGCGCGGGTCTTGCTTTTGTGTTTTGCTTTGTTGTAACTTTGGCTTGGAGCCGTATAAATGGAACTTTTTTGGGTACAGACCAGACGAGAATCTACTTCAAGCACGATTTCGGGAACCTGATCGAGTACTTCTTCTTATGCCCTGCCTATGTAGGGCTTTCGGTGCATCTTGTCGCCCTTTTAGCTCCTAACTGGGAACGCCTTTCACGCCCACAAGGTTTTGTGATCAAAAAGACGCCTCGCCTTCCTCATGCTCCCATGGGATTTGGAGTGTTTCTAATACTATTCCTCTCTTCCATGGGTACTGTGAACTATATTCGCGAGGTACTCGATCCATCGAAGTTCCCCAAAATCGGCTGGTGGGTGGATCACGTGGCTCCAGATGGATCGCGCGTACTTAGCTCTCTTGGAGTCTACTACGCCCTTCTTAACTGTGGACTGTTGGCGGTTTGCGTAATGGCCGCCTTGGCATTCGTCTCGCTCTTTCTCTTGTGTATTGGATTTGGTCAGCTAATAGCGCAGCAGCCAATTACAAGCAGGATAAATGTTGAATCGATCCGGGGAATACTTTCGGGTTTCAATGAAGCTTATGTGGTTTTGAAATTCCTCGCCGCTACACTCGTACTCAACGTCTACACGTGGAAGTGGGAGGCTCCAAGAGGCTCCACGAATTTCATTGCCCTGAATGCAGTATTGTTGCTATTTGGCCTTGTTCTCATCAGGATTCCGCGATATTACATTGAGCTCGAGTGGTTTGATTTCCGCGAGCGTCGGGCGCATGCGCGTGGGGAGCATGAGAGTTTGGAATGTGACGATATGCGACGCTCCGTCGGTGTAAAGTTCGCCTCGGCAGCAGCCGATATTCTGGTCCTGTCCGGGTTCGCCGAAAGCGCCATTCACCACTTCATTTAGCGATTCCCGCCCGTCTCAGACCGAGCTCTCGACGCCAGGTGATCGCGCTATCTATTAGTTTGGATTGCTGATGGCTGCTGTGGCGCGGCTAAAGCCGCGCCCCTTCAAAACTTTGAAAAGCAACCGCAGGTCCTTCGACTCCGGTCGCTGCGGCGGCCTCCGCTCACGATGACAAGGCATGAGCGGCGCGCCCAGTTTGCTACGCTTTCGCCAGCACGCCGCCGGTCAGCCGCTCTTTCAGGATTTCGTGGGCGTGGGCGAAGAACTCGTCTAACGGGAGTTTGCCGGAGTCTACGTCAGCGAGGACGGCCTTCTGCGCCTGGTATTCCTTGTTGACGATTCCCGCCTTGGACTGCAACATGCGCCAGGCTTTGCGGCGTTCTACGCAGAACATGACGAGCTGGCGGCTGATGGAGTAGTTGGTTGTCTTGCCGGCTTCGTCGACAACGGTGATATAGACGCCGAAGTCGGGGATGAAGGCGCGGTGGCCGGGAGTTACGTAGCGGCGATAGACGATGTCCTGCTGCGTGATCCGCACAAGCATATTGTCCAAAGGAATAAGCGCGGAAGCGCCTTCGGGCTTGATCTTTTTGAGGTGGTTGCGGAAGCGCGCTTCCGTGGTGCACCAGTGCGCTACTGTGTAGCGGCGGACGTCGCCGGTGACCTTGTCCTTGGTTTCGTACCAGTCTAGGTCGATGCTGGGGTTGCCCTTGAGGTCTAACGCCTCTTGATAGGTTTCGCCGAGGCGGGGGTTGAAGACGAACTCCGGCGCGCCGCGGGAGTCGCGGACGCGCTGGGCCTGGTGGAGGGCCATGTCGTCGGCGACGCCGTGCTCGGGCTGGCAGGTGGTGAAGGCCTGGATGAACATGGTGCCGCGATACTCCAGACCATCCAAAATTGCACGGTAGAGCTTGGGGGCGTTGGCCATTGAGACTTGCGCCACAAACGGCGAGCCGTGCCCGCCGAGGAAGGTTTCGGCGACGGTCTTCTTCTCAGTGTTCTTGCCTTGCGTGGCGGAGCCGAAGACGTTCATGTCGTTGCCGCCGAGCATGGGGGTTGAGTCAGAGTTCTGGCCGCCGGTGTTGGAGTA
>Ga0302320_10013463_pt1 | contig 17093 bp, 17 predicted proteins | sample Bog_T0_3_FD_202130 | JGI IMG/M metagenome (GOLD analysis project Ga0302320, IMG submission 202130) | Peat permafrost microbial communities from Stordalen Mire near Abisko, Sweden - Bog_T0_3 | ecosystem: Environmental > Terrestrial > Soil > Wetlands > Peat | place: Sweden: Abisko, Stordalen Mire... | reverse complement strand
GTCGACGTCGTCGGCGGTGCGAGTTTCTTGAATGCCAGCGCGGACGAGTTCCTCGCGCATCGGGATTACCATGAGTTCTGGATACATGTATGCCTCCGGCAGGGAAAATGCCTGTCACTATTCTATCTCGAAATCTGTGAAGTAGGCTGAAGCTGATGGGTGTTGAAGGAAAGATGGAAGAAAACAAGCCGCTTGCGCCGTTTACGACTTTCGGGATTGGCGGACCGGCTCGCTGGTTTGTGGAGGCGCGTAGCGAAGAAGAGGTTGCGAAGGCGACGGGATGGGCGCGGGAGCGTGGGCTGCCGCTGTTTGTGCTGGGTGGGGGAAGCAACCTGCTGGTGGCGGATCGGGGATTTGATGGGCTTGTGCTGAAGATCGGGCTGCTGGGTATAGGAGCGGCACATGCGCCGGACGGAAGCGGGCAGGTGATTTATCAGGCGGGAGCAGGTGAGGACTGGGACGCCTTTGTGGAGCGTACCGTGCAGGATGGGTGCGCGGGAGTTGAATGCCTTGCGGGGATTCCCGGAACGGTGGGCGGGACGCCGGTGCAGAACGTTGGCGCTTATGGGCAGGAGGTTTCGTCGGTTATTTCTCAAGTGAGGATGCTCGACCTTACAGATATAGCGTTTGTGGCGTTTTCAGCGGCGGAATGTGAGTTTTCCTATCGACGGAGCAGGTTCAATTCTGTCGATCGCGGCAGATATATTGTGACTCGGGTGAATTACCGGCTGACGCCTGGGGGCGCGGCGACGGTGGTTTACCCGGACCTGCAGCGGGCGATTGAGAGGGAGCTGAAGGGAAATGCCCCAACGCTGGTCGAGGTGGCGGCGGCGGTGCGGAGGGTTCGGCGGTCGAAGGGAATGCTGCTGGTGGAGGGAGATCCCGATTGCAGGAGCGCGGGAAGTTTTTTCAAGAACCCAGTGGTAGACGCGGATTCGGTGCGGCGAATCGCCGAGGTTAGCGGGAAGGAGCCGCCGACTTTTCCGGCGGAAAGCGCGGGACGGGTGAAGGTGCCGGCGGCGTGGTTGATTGAGCAGGCTGGATTTACGAAGGGGTTTGCTATTGGGGCAGCTGGGATTTCGTCGCGGCATACACTGGCGCTGGTGAATCGCGGTGCGGCCACGGCGGCGGAGATTCTGTCGCTTGCGGGAAGGATTACCGAGGCGGTTTGGGAACGTTTTGGAATTGTGCTCGAACGGGAGCCGGTGCTGCTGGGGTTCTGAGGGATCAACCGGAGGAGGTTCGGCGGCGCGACTCGGCAAAAGGCAGCGTACGCTGGTAGGCTAAAGCCAGTCATGAACGACAATTTGCATCAGTTACGCTGTTTTGGTTGCGGGACGCGGGTTCCGCGCGGCGAGGCCAAGCCGGATTTTCGATGCGCCCTTTGCGGCGACCTTTTTGAGGTTGAGTATCCCGGCTGGAGCCAGCGGGGTGGGAACGACCGTCCCAACGCTGGTGCCTTGAAATGGCTTTGGCGGGAGCGTCGCTGTTCTAACGAGGCTTTGGATCGCTCAGGAGTGTGGCGGTTCCGGGAGATGCTGCCGATTTTGAACAGCTTTGGGAATGCGGTAACGCTGCAGGAAGGGAACACTCCGCTTTACCATCTGCCGCGGGCGTCGAAGGCGTTGGGGATCGACCAGTTATTCGCGAAACACCAGGGAATGAATCCCACGGGCTCGTTCAAGGACACGGGAATGACGTCGGCGATGAGCATCGCCCGGGAGCGCGGATTTGAGTGGGTGGCTTGCGCATCAACCGGGAACACGTCCGCGGCTATGGCCGCATACGCAGCACGGGCCGGATTGCGCGCGCTGGTACTGATTCCAGAGGGGAAGATCGCCTGGGGGAAATTGTCGCAAGCTATGGATTATGGGGCGGTTACCTGCCAGGTGAAGACAGATTTCGATGGCTGCCTCAAGCTGCTGATCCAGGTTGTGAAAGAAGCGCACATTTACCTGCTGAACTCCGTGAATCCGTATCGTCTGGAGGGGCAGAAGACGCCGGCATTCGAGATTGCGGAGGCGTTTGACTGGAATGTGCCGGACCACCTGATTGTGCCGGGCGGGAATCTGGCGAACAGTTCAGCGCTTGGAAAGGGCTTTCGCGAGATGAAGGAGCTGGGCCTGGTGGCAAGGGTTCCGCGCATCTCCGTGGTGCAGGCGGAGGGTGCGAATCCGCTGGTGCGGAGCTTCAAAAACAGCAATGGCGCGGAAATCGAACCAGTTGAGGCACATACGCGAGCCACGGCGATCCGCATTGGCAATCCGGCATCTTGGCGCAAGGCGGCGCGGGTCATCCACGACACGGGGGGCTGGTGCCTGGATGCGACCGAGGCTGAAATCGCCATTGCGAAGGCGGAATTGGGTGCGGAAGGCCTGGGTTGCGAACCGGCTTCCGCAGTAACCCTGGCAGGGCTGAAGAAGCTGCAGGCGCGGGGTGCGATTCAATCAGGCGAGACGGTGGTGCTGCTCCTGACCGGGCATACCTTGAAGGATGCTGACTACACGATTGACTTTCATAGAGGAACGCTGCTGACGGATGAGGAGAAAGCGGGCCGGGAACTGGAAATTGATGAACTGCGCCGAAATGCGCAAGCGGTGGAGGCTACACCATCCGCCGTTCTTGCCACCTTGAAGGGCTCAGCGGGATGAACTTAGACGTGAAAGTGAATGCCGGAGGAGTTCGGCTGCGTCTGCCAGCTACCTCCGCGAATCTTGGACCGGGTTTCGATGCAGCAGCCGTGGCGCTGGATTTTTACCTGGAGATTGAGGCTGAGGCGGCTACCGAGTTCTCAATAGCGGCATCTGGGCGCGATAAGGCACGCTGCGGAAAGATCGAAGAGAATCTGGTACTTGGGATTTATAAGCGGCTGCTGCAAAAGCACGACCGCCCGATTATTCCTTTGGCGATTCGCATGGAGAATGGCATTCCGTTGGGGATGGGGTGCGGTTCCTCGGCTGCGGGAAGACTTGCGGCAATTGTGCTGGCTGACTATTTTGGACAATTTGGCTGGACGAGCGAGAGGATTCTGGAAGAGGCATGCGAGTTGGAGGGTCATCCGGACAATGCCGCGGCGTGTTGGCTGGGCGGATTTATCACAGCGGCGTGCGAAGGTGCGACGGTTCATGTGGCACGCGTGACTCCTCCTGGCGAGTGGCGGGCGATTGTTGTTTTGCCAGCCGAGCCACTGGCTACGACCAAAGCACGGGCTGTGCTGCCAGCCAGTTACTCGAGGGCGGATGCGGTGGCAAATATTCAATCCGTAGCGCTCCTGGTGCTGGCGTTTGCGCAGGGCCGCGGAGATCTGCTTCGGATTGCGATGCGGGACCGGATACACCAGCCTTATCGCGCTTCTATTTGTCCGCTGCTGCCTCGGTTGTTGCCGCTGGCTGGAACGAACGGCATTCTCGGGGTTGCTCTTAGCGGAGCCGGGCCCGCGGTCCTGGTGATTGTTGGAAGTGAAGAGGAACTTGGACCGGCACAAACTGCGATTCGAAGTGCGCTTGAGGGAATGCCGGAGCCGGAACTCTTGATCTGCCACTTTGGGTCGGACGGGGCGAGTCTGCCGGTGCCGACGATGGGTTAAGGGGTGCGGCGCGGGCAGTGAAAAGGTTGTCAATGTGTAAATTGCGGGCTCAAAGCAGTATCTTCTCAGTTATCCCCCATTGGTGATTACCAGGCGGATTACCTAAGATTCCTTGCTATTCCGTCCAGGAACACCTAAATTCGCAGCGTGGGCAGTTCTGGGGGAGGGCTGCTCTAGCGCCCGTGGTCCTTACTGGATCCGGGCGCTTCTTATTTGCAGCGGGATGTTTTCCTGGGCGTCAAAAGGCAGGATTTGCATTCACCTGCCCGGAATATTTTCCGCTAGTCGTCATTGTGAACTCCAATTGAGAGCGCAGGAGCAGTTTGCGACTTTCGAGGGGCATTTGGCATCCAATAAAAGCGCGAAAGCCAGTACACTGGATTGAGTACTGGTGCTTGCTGTAAGGAGGAACATGGCGGGTTTGGGAGTTTTGGAAGTTAGCGATGCGACGTTCGACAAGGAAGTGCTGCAGAGCGAGCAGCCGGTCCTGGTGGATTTCTGGGCTGTGTGGTGTGGGCCTTGCCGAGCGATCGCGCCGATTGTAGACGGTGTTGCTACAGCCTATGCGGGCCGGTTGAAGGTGACCAAGGTGAATGTGGACGAGAATGGCGCGACCCCCTCGCGGTATGGAATTCGCGGGATTCCTGCCCTGCTCTTCTTCAAGGGTGGCAAGGTGGCCGATCAGGTGGTAGGGTATGTGCCCCAGGATGTGATCGAAGAAAAGGTGAAGCGTCTTCTGGGGTAACCTGTCTCAGAGTGAGTAGTGTAAAAGGCCCGGGTTTTTGCCGGGCCTTTTGTTTTGCCGCTGAAGTACTCGCAAGTCGGTAGATCAAATGGACTTCGCTGGATTCCTGATCTCGAAGTCCGCTTTCGAAAGGGAATCACGTACAACTTTGGTGTTATTTGATCTTTTGTGTTGATGACACTTAAAACCCTGAAATTGCAACGAGATAGCCGGAAGATAATCGCAGAGAAATTCTATGTATGGCTTTAAAATCAACCACTTAGATTGAGTAATATGATCTATTACTTTAGATTTAAATCAGCCGATCCGACGTTACTTTAGGGTGTGACCCGTTAGTTGGATTGCAGTTGGAGCGCGGTGATTGTTCAATTCATTTACGCCATGGGAGGCGATTTTGGGAAACTTCTGAGGAGGATCGCATGTCAACGAGCCCTTATCTGCAGTACTTCGAAGGTCCAGCGAAACGGGGATTGAGAAGCATTCGCGCCGGTCATGAAGCGGCGATCGGCCTGGCTCTTATTTATGCCTCGATTGGTGCGTCTCTCGGAATTGTCTCTGGCACAGCAATCGCAGTCCGTGTTTTCCCGTCGAACGGGCCAGTCGCAATGAGCGACTTGGCGCAAGCCAGTGCCAGTGTGGCAGGCCTGAATTCCTTGAAGGCAATTATCACGCAGATTCCTGTGCTGCAAAGCCAGCCGCCTACCCAGGCCGCCGAGCTGCCGGCAGTCCTGCATGCGCCGGTCGCAGTCGAATCGAAGATCGGCAAGAAAACACGCGCAGTTTCCACAAATTTGTCTGCGCATAAGCATTCTTTTTCCAACACTTTAGCGGCTATTGATGAAGTATCTAAAGAGACTTCGCAAAGCGTGGTAGCCCAAGTAGCGCCGGCCACAGAAGCGGCTTTTTCCAGCCAAGTTGCGATAGCAGAAGTTCCGGTTGTGGCTCCTCGTTTGATGATCGAAGGGGATGCTACAGTTGCCGACTATGATGCAACGACCGGTCTTGTCGAGACGCATGAAGGAAAGACGTTCTCGATCGGTTCATCCGCGGGCGCAAGCAGTTCCTGGGATGACTATTCCGGGCACGTGCACTATCGATGCGACGGGGGTGGGAATTGCACGCTCAGCCGCTCTGGCGTAATTGTGCCGCACGCACGATTAGCCACTTAGGGTCCTGTGATTTTCCTGAACAAGTGATTCCAAGGGTAACGCATGGCGCTGATTTTAATGCATTTACGGCACTACTCAACAGGCTTCAGAGAGACTCCGCCGCTGCTGGAACCTGGTGAGAAACATCCCTCGGCGGCTGAAGCCGACAGTCATTTCAGAGCGGTCTTGGCACGATTGAAATCGTGCCCTTTCAAAGCATTTCCAAGCATTTAGGGTGCCCGGGGCTGCTAGCGGTATTTGCGCAGGACGCCCAGTACACGGCCCTGAATGGCTACCTGGGCGGCTGGAACGTAGATTGGCTCCATTTCCATATTGGCTGGTTGCAGTCGAACGACGCTGCCTTCGGAGTAAAAGCGCTTCAATGTGGTCTCGGCACCGTGAACCAGAGCAACCACGATTTCGCCTTGACGGGCGGTACGGGTTCGTTCTACCAGCACGTAATCCCCGCTGATGATGTGTTCGTCGCGCATGGAATCGCCCCTTACCTCGAGTGCGAAGACATCGCGATTGCCGACTACATCGTGCAAAGAGATGCTATCGGGGAATTCGGAGGTCTCGACTGGGAGGCCTGCGGCGATTTGGCCGGCCAGTGGAAGACGATCGCTGGAGCGGGTTCGCGAGCCTGGCGGCAGGACGTCGATAGAGCGGCTGCGATTGTGGACGCGATCCAGCAGCCCTTTTTTTTCCAAATTGGTAATGTGCTTGTGGACGGTTGCCAGGCTTTTGAGCCCCATGCCCCGGGCAATCTCCTCGAACGACGGGGAGTACCCGTTGCGAGCCACAAATGACCCGAGGAAGTCGATCACTTCTTTTTGCCTGCGAGTAACAGCCATGGGCGCATTATAGCGAATAAAAAGCGAATTACGCCAGAACAATTTTTAATCTTCGATATTTCTTCGTACTTTCGGATGAATGCAGGCAGGTTGGAACGAGAAGAACCGATGATTCCTGCTGAAGAAGATTCCGCATTGTGCCGATAAGGGAATTGGATTCTCTCCAAAGTTCCGCCGTCCAGCGAGGAGGTGAATCCTCCGAGGTCCGATGATTTCCCTGAAAAGGTATCTTGACGCTGCAAAGGCAGGTGAAGGGGTGCAGGACGAACCGGAGGAATCCGGAATCCTTCCCGCGACGATTGCCGCTTACCGCTCCGCATTATCTGAAATGGGTGTTTGCGGGGTGGACGTCTGTCCAGCGCTTGGCGAGGAATTGAAGCAGAGCCTCAGTGAATCCAGCAAGAGCCTGGTTGCGACCTTGAGCCGCGAGGCAGTTCTGGCGACTGAAACGGGCGTCCGGCAGAAGTTGCAGGATTGGGGAAGGAAAGCCGCGCGGCATTATCAGGATCGAACCGAAGAAGTTAAGGGATTGCTGATTGTAATGGCGCGGACCGCCGAATCGGTGGGCGAACGCGATTTGCGATGCCGAGGGCAGATTAGCGAGGTAACGACGCGGCTGAGAAAGATTGCCAGTCTGGACGACTTGACTGAGATTCGCGCCTCGATCGAGAAGAGCGCCGCTGAGTTGAAGACGTCGATTGACCGAATGGCTGCGGAGGGTAAGGCTGCAATTGAACATCTTCGCGCGGAAGTCTCTATTTACCAAAGCAAGCTGGAAGTAGCGGAGGAGATCTCGGCTCGTGATGCGCTGACTGGCGTCCGGAGCCGGGTTTTCGCGGAGAGCCAGATTGCGCGCCGGATCGCAGAGGGTACGCCTCACTCGATAGCCATTCTCGATATTGATGGGTTCAAGCGAGTGAACGACGAATTCGGCCACCCAGTGGGGGACGAACTGCTGAAACAGTTCGCCGGGGAACTCAAATCAGCCTCTCGATCCTCGGACGTGATTGCGCGATGGGGTGGGGACGAGTTTCTGGTTGTGCTGGATTGCGGCAGGGAGACCGCGAAGGCCCAGACCGAGAGATTGCGGCAATGGGTCTGCGGGAACTACAAAGTCTACGGAACCAACGGTTTGAAGACGTTGAAGGTTAACGCATCCATTGGTCTGGCCGAGTACTTCAGGGGCGAAACGATGAAGAGTGTAATAGAACGCGCCGACGCTGCGATGTATGCGGACAAAGCCGCTTCCCACCGCGCGAGCGGAGTGGCCACGCAGCGGTAGACCCGTCAAAACGGGGTTGATTTGGCGGGAAGTGAGTGGCGAGTAGATTAGCGCCGTCGATGCTTATTCCCCCGGATATCTTGAATCACCGTGATTGCAATCACACAACAACGCTCATCCCGCCATTTCGGGAAAGCAATCCCGCGTCGATTCCTCTTTGGGTTTCCCTCCAGCACTTTCTCAATTCCAACCTTGAGTTTCTTTTCCGCCCGGGCGAAGGTGGAGGAGTGCCAATGGTTAGGAAATGCCAACGGCGCAGCCCGAATGAAGGGTTTTCTTAGAACAATCGGGCGTTCCGGGTTGGGCGTCGCGAACAGAAAGGCTGCCATGAGGTTATTAATCGCCGAAGACGACAAAGCTCTGGGATTGTTTTTGAGCCGCGGTTTGGAAGCAGACGGTCACCAGGTCCGTCTGGTCTGCGACGGAGGAAGGGCCGTGGAAGCGTTCCGGGAGGAGATGCCGGACCTGACGATTCTGGATTTAAACATGCCGGTGAAGGATGGCGAACAAGTACTTGATGAGATTCGCCAGCTCAGCGCGGAATTGCCGGTTCTGGTGCTCACTGCCCGCCAGGAGCTGGACATGCGGGTCAGGTGCCTGGATCGCGGGGCCGACGACATGATGATCAAACCATTCAGTTTGCATGAGTTGCGAGCCCGTTGTCGTGCGCTTTTGAGGCGCAAACGGGAAACTCGACTTCAGTTGCGTGCCGGGGACCTGGAACTGGACCGGCTGGATCATACAGCTCGGCGGGGAATTCGGCCGATCCTGCTCACCAATAAGGAATTCGCACTGCTTGAACACCTGATGCTGAACAGGGGACATTGCGTTTCCCGTGTGCAACTGCTGGATACGGTTTGGAATCTGGAGCCTGTGCAGACTACCAACATTGTGGATGTCTATATCAACTATCTTCGCAAGAAACTCCAGGACCCGCCGCCAGGGGAATTGATACGGACCGTGCGCGGGAAGGGGTATGTCATCCCGATGGATGCCGATATGACTCGCGCCGTATTGCCGCTTACTTCCGGATTAACTTCGAGGGCGCCTGTATCTGTCCCGGCGATCGCATTCAACTAGCTCTATTCACCCTATCGAATCTGAGGAGAAACCCAATGCAGCTTGTTCATGCTCCAGTTTTCAGCGCGGCATCCAGGATTCGACCCCGGACGGCCCTCGTGGCCAGCTCGGATCGCAGCTTCCGCCAGCGGCTTTCTTCAATCCTGACCGGCCTGCGCTGGCAGGTGACCGAGGCGGAGGGTGGCGCTGAGGTTTGGGCTCATGCCGAAACCACTATCCCTGACGCGATCATCGTCGACTCCTGGTTGCCCGATCTCGATATGGCCGAACTGCTCGGCGACCTGCGTAAGGCCTATCCTGCGGTAGACTTGCTGACGACGGGCAGCTTCCCGGTGCAGGATAGCCCGCGCGGTCCCTATCGCCAGGAATTACTGTACGCATTGCGGCGGAGTCAGGAAACCGATACGGCGGCGTGGAATGCAGCGCCGGCACTTGAGAACCCGGTACCGGTGCTGGGTGGGGCGCCTGCGGCACTGGATCCGATTAAGGCCGACAATCGGACGGCTTCCCCGACTGTGGAGAGATTTCCGGCTATTCTCGTGCTCCCGGCAGTTGCGCCGATCCCCATTTTGGTCCGCAGAACCGATTCGCAGCTGGTGGACAGGCTGCCGGAGTTGATTGGGAACGCACCCTGCATGCTCGAAGTAAGCCGCCGCATCCGGCTGGTTGCAGCGCGCATGACGCCGGTGCTGATTGAAGGCCCGACAGGGTCTGGCAAAGAACTCGTGGCCGAAGGATTGCACAGGCTATCTCCGCGAAGCCGTAAACCTTTTGTTGCCATCAATTGCGCGGCAATTCCTGAAGCGTTACTGGAAGCTGAGCTGTTTGGACACACGCGCGGCGCATTCACCGGAGCGGTGCACAGCCGGGTGGGCAGGATTGAGTCCGCCGACGGGGGAACTTTGTTCCTGGACGAGATTGGTGAGATGCCGCTGGCTCTCCAATCCAAGCTGCTGCGTTTTGTGGAGTGTGGGGAACTACAGCGGGTAGGGGAAAACGATACGGTGAAAGTGGATGTTCGCATTGTGGCCGCGACCCACCAGGCGCTCGCCGATCAGACCCAGTCGGGAGCCTTCCGCTCGGACCTCTACTACCGCTTGGCGGTTTTCCTGATTCGCACACCCTCCCTTGCCGACCACGCCGAAGACATTCCCGTTCTGGTTGCGCATTTTATGGAAAAGATGGGACGACAGGCGCCGGTAAAGCAAATTGACGCGAGCGCGCTGGCCAAATTGGTGGCGCATAGCTGGCCGGGAAACGTTCGCGAACTCGAGCATGTCCTTGAGCGGGCTTCAATTCTGGCCGGAGAGGAATCCGTGCTCTCTGCCCAGGACATTGATTTCGGGATCACCGTTAATTAGGAGGAGGCATGGAAATGCAAGTGGAAACTCGGCTGAGCGACCAACTGGGCCGGTATCTCGATCTTGCCACCAGCCAAGCCAAGCTGGCCGAAGTGAATATGGCCAACATCGATACGCCGGGCTACAAGGCGCTGGGGATGGACTTCGAGGCGGAAATGCGTGGAGCGATGGTGGATGGAGACCAGGGGGTGAGCCCCCGTCCGGTGCGGGTCAAGGTCACGGATGGGTTGATCGCCCGACCGGATGGCAACGATGTCTCGCTTGACCGGGAAAGCCTGACCCTGGCCGAGGCGCAACTGAGGTTCAAAACCGGGGTGGCTCTCATGCGGCTGGAGAATCAGCGCGTGATGGATGCCATCCATGTTGATAAGTAGTCATGTTGACAAGTAGTTGAGTTGACGGGAGAACTGCGATGAACATGTTCGGGATGTTGGAGACATCGGGGGGCGCCATGCAGGCGGAGCGGATGAGGGCCGAAGTGGTGGCGACCAACATGGCCAATGCGGAGACGACGCGGACCGCGGATGGAGGCGGCCCTTACCACCGCCAGCATGTGGTGTTTGCCGCAAACCAGGGAAATCCGGGATTCCTCGATTCACTGGCGGGGGCGACCGGAAGTTCACTTTCGGGGAATGCGGGAGCCTTTCTCAACCCATCTTCCGGTTCATCTCTTCTGAATGGGAATTCTTCGGGTGGGGACATGCCGGGAGTGCATATTGCCGCGGTGATCGCCGATCCCGGCCCCCCGCTGAAGCGCTATGACCCGGGGCATCCCGATGCCGGACCGGATGGATATGTATCGTATCCGGACATTAATCCGCTCACAGAGATGGTGGATCTGATGGGGGCAACGCGTGCATATGGTCTGAATGGCTCTGCCGTGCAGGCTGAAAAGGGAATGATTACCTCGGCTCTTGAGATCGCCAAGGGGTAACAGGGAGGACACATGAACGCCATTAATTCAGTAGTTTCAGCGGTATCGACGGTGGCCGGCGCAGATCCATCGTTCCGGGCCCACATTCCGGCTGGCGGAAGTGGTATCGCTCCGGCTCCGTTCTCGGACTTGTTCACCGATGCGGTAGGCCAGGTTGGCCAGTTGGAGAGCGAAGCGCACGCGACTGTCTCCGGACTGATGAGTGGCACCGGGGTAGATGTGCACACTGCGATGATTGCCACCGAGAAGGCAAGCATGGCATTCGAAATGGCGCTGGCAGTGCGCAACAAGGCGGTTCAGGCCTATCAATCGGTAATTGGAATGCAGTTCTAAAGGACTGCTGAGCGGGAAAGCTGAGCAAGAAAGCTGAAATATGGCGACCGGAACACAGATGGAGAAGAGCGCGCCGGTAACGCCCGGACAGCCTCAGATTACCGACCGGCTGGCGGCATTGTGGACGTTTGGATTGGTTCGCTGGGCGGGGATGAAGCCTGCGCAGCGCGGTTGGGCAACTGTTGCAGGAATCCTGATTGCAGCACTGGCCGGCGGCTTGCTTTGGTACGGAATGCGCACGGATTGGCGCACGCTCTATGCCGGCCTTGAGCCAGAAGATGCGCGTCAGGTGGGGCAGGTTCTGAGCACCGCACAGATCACATATGAACCGACGCCGGACGGAACCGGGATTCTGGTCCCTGCGGCGCAGCTGGACAAAGCCCGCCTAGTGGCTGCCGCGAAGGGGACAATCAAGAGCGGGCGTTTGGGCTTCGAGATCTTCGACAAACCGAACTGGGTGGGATCGGAGTTCGACGAGCAGGTGAATTTTCAGAGGGCTCTCGAAGGGGAACTCGAACACACGGTGGGATCTTTGGCAGATATCGAGTCGGCGCGGGTTCATCTGGTTTTGCCGCATGACTCGCTGTTTCACGAGCAGGAGCGGCCTGCAAAGGCGTCCGTAGTGATCAAACTCCGCCACCGGTCTCTGGCCGATGGCGAGCCGGATGCGATTCGCAACCTGGTGGCCTCGGCAGTAGACGGGCTGACGCCGGATCACGTGGTGCTGGTTGACTCAGCCGGGAACCTGCCGCTGGGACCGAAGACTGCCGAAGCGATGGAACTTGGAGCGGAACAGGCGCTGGAACAGAAACTGATCGCGACGCTCGAACCGGTGACCGGCGCTGGCAACGTACGAGCCGCCGTGAACCTGGAGTACGAAGTTGCATCGACCGAGGAGACCCAGGAAAACTACGATCCGGACCAGACGGTAACGCTTTCCATGCAGCGGACGGAACAAACCACGGGCGCACAGCCGACGGCCTCCGGAATCCCCGGCGTCGCCTCGAACGCCCCAAATTCGCAGGCTCTGCCTGTGTATCCGCAACAGACAGGGTCGCCACAGACGGCGAAATCGGAGTCGGGAACATACGGAGCATCGAAAACGGTGCGGCATGTGCTTGAAAATCCAGGCCGAGTGCGGCGCATGACCGCAGCAATCGTGGTCAACGATCAGCTGGCCGAGGTATCGGCGCACGGCAAGGCTGCAGTCTGGAAGCCGCGGTCGGCTGATGAACTGCGCAACCTGACAGCCCTGGCCCAGGCGTCGGTGGGTTTCGACGCGGCGCGGGGTGACATGCTGACGGTCGAAGACCTGGCATTTGAAGAGAACCGGACGGCCCAGCCGGATTCGCTGCCCGGGCAAATACTGGCCAAGGCCGAGGGCTCACCGGTGCTTGTAAAGTACGCTGCGTTACTTGCCGGGCTCCTCATCATTGTGGCATTCGCGGTGCGCCCGGCAATCCGAGCTGCGCGGGCTGAACCGGCGAAGCCTGCCATGGTGGCGAAGGAATTACCCACAGGAACGGAAGCTGCAGCCCAATCAATCTTGAATCCCCCCGAGGCCGCCGAGCTCGACCCGGAGCGGATCCGAGTGCAGGAGATCTTTGACCAGGTAAGTGGACACCTGAAGCGCGAGCCGGCGCAGAGCTCGCGGCTGTTGCAAAGCTGGATTCACTCTGATTAGGGCACTCTCGGGTGGAGCGGGGAAAGAAGGAAGCGATGGCTGATCAGGGAAACGAAAACGGAATTGCGCGTCGCCGGCATTCGGAAAACCTGCCTGGACTGCGCAAAGCGGCAATTTTACTTGTTGCCGTGGGCGAAGAACACGCCAAGGAGATACTGCGCGCACTGCCCGAGCCGGATGTTCAGCGGCTTACTGAAGAGCTTGCCGATTTGAAGGGGATTACGCCGGAGCTTTCTTCTGACGTTTTGGAGGAATTCTGGGAGTTGCTTGAGTCTCAGGGTTTTGTGCTTCATGGGGGCATCGACTATGCGAGCCGGCTGCTCGTGGAGACGTTCGGCAAGGAGCGCGCGGACGACTTGCTGATGCTGGTGCGCCGGTCTCAGGAAGCAGCCCAGGGCAATTTGGCCAAGCTGCAGCGCACCGATCCCCAGCAGCTGGGAAAACTGCTGGACTCCGAACACCCGCAAACAATCGCCTTGGTTCTTGCGCACCTGGACCCGAAGCGTGCGGCGATGGTGCTCGAGAACCTGAGCGAAGGGCACAGGGTGGTCTCCGTCCAGCGGCTGGCTGAGATGCGACAGTTTTCTCCGGAGATGGCACAGAAGGTGGCGCATATTTTGCACCGGCGCCTGGAAAACGTCGGAGACACGGCGCGTAAAAGCTACTCGGGATTCAAGGCGGTCGCGGATTTGTTGAACCGTCTGAATGCGGAGGAATCGAAGAAGATTCTGGAAACCATTGAGGATGGGCAGCCAGATCTGGCGCTGAGCATACGGAACCTGATGTTTACTTTTGAAGATCTGGTTACCGTACCTCCGGCCACCATTCGCGAGATCGTTTCCGGGGTGGACAAGCGGCAGCTTGCCATGGCATTGCGCGGCGCCAACGACGATCTCCGTTCACAGGTCTTTAAGGCAATGAGTTCGCGGGCTGTCGAGATGTTGAAAGAAGACATGGAAGTGCTGGGCCCGGTGCGCTCGCGCGAGGTCGCGCAGGCGCAGCAGGAGATCCTGAACCTGGCCCGGCGGCTGGAGGCAGAGGGGAAAGTGATTCTGAAGCTTGAAACCGGGGACGAGATGTTGGCTTGAAAAGTAGATTACAGAGAAGCAGATGACAGGTTACAGATGACGTGAAAGCAGATGACAGGTGACAGATGACAGTGAAAACAGGGATTGCAGACTGCCGACTGTTGGTGGGCTGATCGCGGACCGGTCCGGCTGTCAGGAGGCGGGCTTTGACTGTCATCTGTCACCTGTCATCTGTCATCTGCTTTTCTGCAGCCGTCATCTGCATTAGGGGGATTCCATGCAGCAGGCTGGACAAGCCGCGAAAAGCGGGAACGCACCACGAATCGAGGCGTTTCAGTACCTCGACGACCCGAATGCGCCCGCCGAATCACTCTGGGTGGGTTGGGAGGAACCTGCCGCTCCGCCACCTGTCAAGGCGCAGGAATGCGAGAGAGGATCCGTCGAGACGGGCCTGCGGGCCCAGTTTGATCAGCGACTCGCGGAAGAGACGCGGCGATCTTTCGAGGCCGGCCGGGAAAAAGGCCGCATCGAGGGCAGGCAGGCAGAGCGCGAGGTTCAGTCAGAGGCAGTTGCAGATGCGAACGAGCAGCACACGCGCCAGGGGATTGAGTTGATCGAGAATCTTGCCCGGGACAGGGAGCGTTATATGAGTGAAGTGGAGCATGAGGTGGTAGATCTGTCGCTTGCGGTGGCCGCCCGTATTTTGCGGCGGGAGGCGCAGATGGACCCCTTGCTGTTGACTGGTGCGGTACGGGTTGCCCTGGGCCAGCTTTCCGGATCGACCGAGGTGCGGGTGTTTGTCCCCGCAGGCGATCTGGCACTGTGGGCGGAGACGCTGGCTGTTTTGCCCAATCTGCATCTCAAGCCCCAGGTGTCAGCGAGGGAAGGAATGCGGCTGGGTGACTGCGTGATCGAGACCCAGCTCGGGTCGGTGGATCTGGGAATCCGCGCTCAGCTGGGGGAGATAGAACGGGGCTTCTTCGACCGCGCAGGGGGCGCCCGCAAGGAGACAGGCGGAGAGAACGGGGCTGTGGGCGGGGTCGCGGCCAGGGACGGGGGCGGGCGTGCAGTGACGACGGAGGTAGGCCGATGAGCCCGCTTCTCGGACGTTATGTTGCTCGCCTTGACCGAGGTCAGCCCTGGCGTTGGCGGGGCACGGTGCTGGAGTCGGTGGGACAGACGATTGAGTCGGTGGGGCCGCTGGCGTCGGTGGGGGAATGCTGCGAGGTCACTGACCAGTTCGGTCATCCGCATTTGGTCGAAGTGATTGGATTTCGTGGGTCGAATGTTCTCTCGATGCCTGTCGGGACTACAGAAGGGATTCGCTTTGGGGACCAGGTGGCGGCCATGGGAGTGCGGCCCGAGATCGAAGTGGGTTCGGGCCTGATTGGGAGGGTGCTGAACGCTGTGGGCGAGCCGATTGATGAGGGAGGGACGCCGGCGACTTCGCAAACGATGCTGTTGGATGGCTCGGTGCGCTCTCCGCTCGACCGAACACCGATCCGTATCCCTTTGGGAACTGGGATCCGGGTGCTGGATGGATTGCTGACGGTGGGTCGGGGACAGCGGGTGGGGATTTTTGGCGGATCGGGCGTGGGAAAGAGCACACTGATCGGCATGATGACTCGCAACACGGAAGCCGATGTGACGGTGGTGGGTCTGGTGGGGGAGCGCGGCCGGGAGGTGGGCGAATTTCTGGAGGATGCGCTGGGTGTTGAGGGCCGTGCCCGGTCGGTGGTGGTGGTTTCGACTTCGGACCAGTCTCCGCTGATGCGGATGCGGGCGGCGCTGTCGGCAACCACGCTGGCGGAATTCTTTGCCGCGCAGGGAAAGCATGTTCTGCTGGTTCTTGACTCGTTGACGCGTTTTGCGATGGCTGCGCGCGAAATTGGGCTCGCGGCTGGAGAACCGCCCACGGCGAAGGGGTATACGCCTTCCGTGTTCACGAAGCTGGCCCGGCTGGTGGAGCGCTCAGGGCAATTTCGCGTGGGCTCGATTACGGCGTTTTACACGGTTCTGATGGAGGGGGACGACCAGCAGGATCCGCTGGTGGATGCTGTGCGGTCGCTGCTGGACGGGCATATTGTGCTGTCTCGCGCACTGGCGGCCGAGGGCTGGTATCCGCCGGTGGAAGTACTGGATTCAATCAGCAGGCTGATGCCGGCCGTGACAACTCCGCAACATCGGGAAGAGGCTGGATTGCTGCGACGGTTGATGGCTGTGTACGCCCGCTCGGAGGACCTGGTGCGGATCGGGGCTTATAAACCGGGGTCGGACCCGGATCTGGACCGGGCTTTGCGCGCGCGGGGAGCGATGCGAGCCTTCATGAATCAGGATGCGCACGAGCAGGTGCGGTTTGCGGATTGCCTGCGCCGGCTTTCGAGCCTGACTGACGAGATTTAGACGAATGGCCATCTCGCGCTCATTACGTCGACTATTGCGTGTCCGCGAACTGCAGGAGGAACAGGGCCGGTTGGCGCTCGAGTCCTCAGTGGGGGAACTCGATCGGCTGGAAGATGCGATGAAAGCAACGGCGAGCCAGGATCGCCGGGGCCGGTTGCTGCTGGACGCAAGCGCACGGACCGGAGAGCTCCTGGACCGGGTGTCGGGTCTGGAAGAGTCGCGCACCGCGACACGCATCGCCGCCGTGCTGGTTCACCGGATTGAAGCAAGAACGAGGGACGTGAATACCCGTCGACAGGAGTTTCTGGGCTTGCGCGTTGCGCGGAAGCAGGCAGAGAGCTTGATCGCCGAAGCGGTGTCCGCAGATGCCATCGACTCGGGCCGGCGCAGCCAGCAGGCCCTCGATGACTGGTATAGTTCCCGAGTTCATCAGACACTAGCAGAGCAGAATCGGCGGGAGCAGCGGGCCGCTAAGACCGAGGCTGATGAGACCGGGATGGAGTCAGGGTCAGATGGCGCGGAGAAAACATAAGGGAAATCGGATGAGAAAAGGGATGTGCTTCCCGAATCGAGATCGGGACTCCCATTCCTGACAGTCCTCTAAGATGTTTTTCCCGGCTTTGGCACATCATTTGCTCCAACCCAATCCATGAGC
>Ga0302320_10013459_pt1 | contig 17097 bp, 19 predicted proteins | sample Bog_T0_3_FD_202130 | JGI IMG/M metagenome (GOLD analysis project Ga0302320, IMG submission 202130) | Peat permafrost microbial communities from Stordalen Mire near Abisko, Sweden - Bog_T0_3 | ecosystem: Environmental > Terrestrial > Soil > Wetlands > Peat | place: Sweden: Abisko, Stordalen Mire... | reverse complement strand
TACCGGCTTGAAAGCGTCGTTCACCGAAATGTCCTGTGTGTGTTCGGATTCGACTTGCTGCAGCACCGGCGCCACATTGCGGCGCGCAAAAATGTCGCCTGGCAGCAGTAGCACAGGGATGCGGTTCACCGTAGCGGTGGCCGCACCGGTGATCATGTTGGTCGCGCCCGGTCCTATTGAGGAGGCGCAGACGAACGTCGCTTTGCGATTCCTCGCCTTGGCGAACGCCGTGGCAATGTGGACTGCGCCCTGCTCATTGCGGCAGAGGTAGTACGGAAAATCGGGGTTCTGCTGCAGAGCCTGTCCCAATCCGGCGATGATGCCGTGCCCGAAGATGCCCCAGGCGCCTTCGAAGAAACGGTTCTCTTTTCCGTCATGTTCTACGTATTGGTTTTTCAGGAAGCCCACCAGAGCCTGGGCCATTGTTATGTGACGAGTTCGCATCGATTGCTCCTTACTTTTCCATCTCCATGCTGACCAGGGGAACGCGTGGATCCTGCTCGCCCCACGCTTGCCGCACCCATTCGAGTTGGGGATCGTCGGAGGCCGCGAGAGAGCGGGCCGATCCGCCCAACGTATTGAGATAGTAAGCGTTATAGCCGTGAGCCGCGACCATTGGGTGATACCCTTCGGGCACCAGAACCATTTCGCCGTCGCGCACCGTAATAGTCTCATCCAGATGGCGGTCCGGCGTGTACACCTTCTGAATGGCAAACCCCTCGGGCCGGTCGATGCGGTAGTAGTAAAACTCTTCCAGATCGACCTCGGCCGGCGGGTTGTGGACATCGTGCTTATGCGGTGGGTAGCTGGACCAGTTGCCGCTCGGCGTGTAGACCTCAACCACAATGAGCCGGTCAGCCGGGAAGTCCGGCTTGAAAATGCCATTGATCTGGCGCGTGGCGTTGCCCGCGCCGCGGATTTCCACGGGTACGTCGCCGGGCGTGACGAGACGTGCCGGAAACGCCCTCTCGGCGCGGCAATAGCAGAACGCGATGTCGCACTCGCTCTCGGTGGAGACGGTGAACTGCGTGTGAATCGGAAGGTATAGCGCGTATGGCATTCCCGCAAAGACGTTGGGGCGCCTCCCGATATTGGTCCAGCTGCCTCGTGATGATTCCACGGTACATTTGCCGCCCAATAGCACCAGGCCCAACTCACAGTCGCCGGTATCTTCCTGCACGTGGTCCTTGGCGGTCAGCTTACGGTTTCGAAAGCGGAGGAACTGGAAGCCATAGCTCTCTGTATGACTGGCGTCCTCTGGTTGAACGAGTAACTGCATCGCTGGCGGCTCCTTGAGGCGCAACGCCTCCACCCGTGCGGAATGGCCGTTTACGGCCAATGAACACGTGTGCAAAACAAAGTAGTATCACGAGGACAGGTGCGATGTAAAGAAGAATAAAATGCCTTAAACACTTATTTTCTCCTTGACGCCAGCGCTTTCTCGGGGCTACGATCAGATTGCACACGTTGTCATATTAAGTTTTGGAGACTGCAATGGCACTCGCCAGCACCCTAACTTCCTATAAAAGCCCCCTATTCCAAATGACGCAGACCACCCCCACGTGCCTGTGGAACGACTCTGCGGACCTCGATGAATTAGCCTATTCCATCGAGCACGGTGCGGTTGGCGCCACCTGCAATCCTGTCATCGCCCTTTCCATACTGAAGAAAAAACTCCCTCTCTGGCGCGCCCGCATCGAGGAACTGGTCAAGGAGATGTCGACTGCCACCGAGGATGAAATCGGCTGGAGGGTCGTCGAAGAGATGTCCATCAAGGGCGCGGCCCTCCTGAAGCCCATTTTCGATGCCCAGGGGGGTAGAAATGGCCGTCTTTCGATTCAGACCGATCCCCGCTTCTATCGTTCCTCCGACTGGGTTGTGGAACAGGCCGTCCACTTCAGCCAACTGGCGCCCAACATGATCGTTAAGATTCCGGCGACCCGCGCAGGTATCGCGGCTATGGAAGAGTGTACCTATCGCGGCGTTAGCATCAACGCCACCGTTTCCTTTACCCTGCCGCAAGCCATCGCGGTCGCCGAAGCGGTCGAGCGAGGCCTGTCGCGGCGTGAGAAAGAAGGTTTGGAGATCCGGTCCATGGGCCCGGTCTGCACCATTATGGTCGGCCGTTTGGACGACTGGCTCAAGGTCCTGGTCGAGAAGGACAACATCTGCATCGACCCGGGCTATCTGGAGTGGGCCGGCGTGGCAGTCTTCAAGAAGGCTTATGCCATCTACCGGGAGCGCGGCTACCGCCTTCGCCTGCTTTCGGCGGCGTTCCGCAACCACATGCACTGGAGCGAGTTCATCGGCGGAGATGTGGTAATCTCGCCGCCTTGCAACTGGCAGGTGCGCTACAACTCCAGCGACATTGAGGCCACACCGCGCATGAATAATCCGGTCGATCCGAAGATCGTCCGCCAACTCACCGTGAAATTTCCCGATTTTGCGCGCGCCAATTCTGAAAACGGAATCGCAATCCAGGATTTCGATACCTTTGGCTCGACGGCGCGCACGCTGCGGCAATTTCTGGCGGCCGGCGCTGAGTTGAATGCCATCATTCGCGACCTGATGATTCCCAACCCGGACAAGAAATAAGAGGAGACAAGAACATGGCGAAAAGGAATCTTCGATTCGGCGTTTTGGGTGTCGGCCGCATTGGGAAAATCCATATCGAGAACCTGGTCAACCGGATCCCCGGCGCCGAGGTTGTGGCGGCTTCCGATGTTGCCGCCCAGGAACTTGAGGCCGTTGCCACACGGTACGGGATCGCCCGCACGTTTGGCGATTACCGCGACCTGTTGAACCTGCCCGAGGTGGACGCAGTGGTAATCTGCAGTCCGACCAATCAACACTATAAGATGATCGTAGAGGCGGCTGTCCGAGGGAAACAGATCTTCTGCGAGAAACCGGTCGATCTATCGATCGAAAAAGTCCAGACCATCAACGAGGAAATCTCCCGGCGCGGAGTCCGCATGATGGTGGGGTTCAACCGGCGTTTCGACCCCAACTTCCTGAAAGTCCGCGAAACCATCGCGTCTGGTCTGGTGGGTGAACCGCAGGTCCTGCGCATCACCAGCCGCGACCCCGGTCCGCCGCCCGAACAGTACCTGCGGGCTTCCGGCGGGATCTTCCTGGACATGACCATCCACGACTTCGACATGGCGCGCTACCTCATGGGAAGCGAAGTCGCCGAAGTGTATACCAAGGCCGCCGTGTTGATCGACCCCATGTTCGCCAGAGCGGACGATTTTGATACCGCCGTCATCACCCTCACCTTTGAAAATGGCGCTTTCGCCGTGATCGATAACAGCCGCAAGGCGGTCTATGGGTATGACCAGCGTGTGGAGATGTTCGGCTCGGGTGGAATGGTCACCGTTACCAATAACACACCCGACAGCCACATACTCTGCGATCGCGTTGGTATCCACACCGCTTTACCGCTGAACTTCTTTCTGGAGCGATATGCAGACTCCTACTTGACTGAGATGCGTGCGTTCGTAGAAGCCGTAGTGAATCAGACGCCTGTTCCTGTCGGCGGAGAAGACGGACTGAAAGCCGCCGCCATCGCCGTAGCTGCGGGAAAGTCGGCCCGCGAAAACCGCCCCGTCAAGCTGTCTGAAATCTACGAAGGGATCGCGCCCGTATGCCAGGCATCTTGAACGTCGGCGTGATCGGATTGGGACGCCTCGGCAGCGTTTATGCGCGCAATCTGGCACAGCGCGTTCCGAACGCCCGCCTGGTCGCCGTCGCCGATCAGAAAACCGATCTGCGCCAGCAGTTCGCCAGTGAACTCGGCGGTATCAAGGCGTACGAGAACCACCTCGACCTGCTCAACGATAAGGATGTTGACGCGGTCGCCATCATTACGTCCACCAGCACGCATAAACAAGTGGTCATGGACGCGGCCGCCTGCCGCAAAGCCATCTTCTGCGAAAAGCCCATGTCGTTGTCTCTGGAAGGCGCTTACGACATGCTCCACGCGGTAGAGAAGGCCGGTGTCTTCTTCCACATGGGCTTCCAGCGCCGTTTCGACGCGGGCTATCTGGCGGCCAAGAAAAAAGTGGACGATGGCGTCATCGGCACGCCTGTGGTTATGACTGCGATATCCCGCGATCCGTTCCGTCCGCCGCTGGAATTCTGCGATCCCAAGGTGAGCGGCGGCCTGATCGCCGACATGGGAGTTCATGACTTCGATCTGGGCCGCATGTTTATGGGCGAGGTGGCCACGGTTCACGCAGTTGGTGGCGCCCTGGCCTATCCCGAGATGAAGTCCGTTGGCGATATCGACAACGCCCTGGTGAACATGGTCTTCGACAACGGAACCCTGGGCACTGTACAGTTGAGCCGCAACGCAGTCTTCGGTTACGACATTCGCACCGAGATCTGGGGGACCAAAGGTACCATTCAAATCGGGTACTTCCAGCAAACGCCAATTCTTGTCATGACGCAAGAGGGCATTACTCACGACGTGGTGCCGCATTTCATGCAGCGTTTCGAAAGCGCTTATCTCACTCAAATCCAGGATTTTGTGAACCACGTGATAGCCGGGCAGCCGCCATCCCTCACCGGGGCGGATGCGATTGCCGCCATGCGCATCAGCCTCGCGGCGACTTTGTCGTGCCAGGAACATCGGCCCGTCGAAGTGCGCGACGTGGATGTCGCCCTGCTCAGCGCAGCCCGTTAGAATAGCGGTCGCTATGGAGAAGCCGCGGCTGTCCATGATGAGAGCGATCGTCACCGATCCTTCAGTTCTGGTTGCGAGTCATGGTTCTGCTGATCGGCACCCCAATCCTAGCGGCGGTGAAATGACGGTCGCGCCAACCGCGACAGGACGGCCGCGGTTGTCCCATGCCCTGGGGTGGCTTGTGGATTGGCAGTCGGCGCCTGGTTGGGTACAACGAAAGTTTCGTGGTTGAGGATCAGAGAACCGGCGACGCCTCCCATGCTCGGCCGAATCGTGGCCGCTGCGAATGCGATTCGGAACCACAGCGCCAAGACGGCGTGAGCAGCCTCGTGGACGCACGTAGCCCACCGGCTTTGTAGACGTCGCCTCGAACGACGGAAGCGCCTTGATGGTAGCTCGCCAAAAAGTGTCGGCTGCTCCACAGGGGTTTGAGTTTCCATCCTCCACTCCTGAACTGGGAATCGGGAAAGCGGGATTCCGTTATTGATGGCGCAACACCGGGCTTATTCTTGGAGATGTTGCGGAGGGGTACGCGTGAGCGCTTCCACGAGCGAATTCCCCGGCACGCCGTACCAGCGGTCGATGATCTCCTGGGCGCGATCCCGGCGCACGACGCCCTTGCGTTGCAGTTCCAAGCTGAGCATTCTCAAGCAGAGCCAGTGCTCGGCGAGGATGGCATCAGTGCGGAGCCACAGTTCCCGAAGATATTTCAACCATCCATGCAATCCGACCGCGAGTTTTGCGTAGTCAGTAGCTTTCCGGAAGTCGGGCTGCAACTCATTAAACCTTTCAAAGGTCGGACAGTCTGGCACGCCATCTGGCGGCGGGCACTCGAGGTGCTGCGCAACCCCACGACACCGGTCCCCGACCATCTCGATCACGGCACCGTTCTGATGCCTTCTGAGCGCGGCGGCGAGAAGAAGGTGCCCCACTTCATGGTTCGCGATCCGCTCCCACAGATCAATGCGGCGGCGCCAGCCGTCGCAGTCCGGCCGGCGGGCTCGGGCCTCCGCGCACCGGCCCGCCAGCAAGATCATGATCTCTGGCGCGACCCAAGCTTCGCGCCAGTCCTCCTGAGGGGGAGACGACTGGTCCTCGTAACCAGTCGTCCGACCGCTAACAGCCGGCGCGCTCACGGCCGCGCCGCCGCAGGCGCGTAGAACGTGCCGGACCGGGCGTCGATCCCGCGCGGTTTGTTGCTGTAAATCCCAATCGGTCCCGGTCCGCACATGGATTCAACGAAGATGTAACTCTCCTGGTAATTGATCGTCCGGCTGGCCCACACGAAGTGAATGCGGCGAGGCCGGTCCGCTAAAGGGCGGCCGAATTCGACCGCTTCAAGCCACTTGAGCGTGGATTCCATCTGCGGAATCAAACCCTCGAACGCCGCAAGCGTTTCAATCAGGGCCTCATTCGTTGTGGCGCTCTCGACATCGACCGCGCCGGAATCGGGGAGCGGTTTCTGGAGCTGATGAATCTGGTTGTCCGTCCCAGCGATCTTGTGCTCCAGAGTAAGCAGGCGCGACCACACACTCGGCGGTGTCGTAATGGTGACCGGGACGCCCAACAAATCGGTCAGCGCATTTTGGTGCGATTCGATCTTCGACTTCAGCGTCGCCACCTCCTTCTGGATCTCTGCGCGCCGCGCTTGCAGTGCGCTAATTTCGGCTTCGCGCTTCGCCCGGATCGCGCTCAAGCGGTCCACTTGGGCGGTTTTGATCCCAGCTTCGTTCGCCCGGAGTTTGGCGGATGCGCATTCGAGGCGTTCCGCCACTCCGCTGCTGGCGGCGTCGTTGTTCAGCGCGAGGAGCCCGACTTCGCGCTCAAGTGTCGGTTTCTGGCGGACAAGCTCAAGCTCTCGCCATGTCAAATTCCCAATTTCACTTTTTGCAGTCTCTGCTGTCATAAATACTCTCCTTTGCAACTTCTTTCTTTCGGATCACAGACAATACATGCCCGTGAAGACGAACTCTGTTTTGCCGTTCCCGGCTGCCGGCCCAATGGCTGCCGCGGGCACGAAAACTCTTCGGGGTCGAAGGTGCCGAACTTGTTGTTACTTAGCCTCCGGTGGTGCACTGGCAGTCGCGCGGCCACCGAGTAGATCGGCGAGGCGATGCAGTTCTGCAACGATTGCCTCGCGAAGCAGTAGGCGCACCTTTCGCACATCCTTCTCCGCGGTCACGGCCGGCGTCACGCGATCCACCATCGCGGCGAATCCCTCACGGCAGGCATCAAGGTGTTCGGCGATTCGGCGTACAACCGGTTCGCGCTCGAGCATTTTTGCGCTCGCGGCCTCAAACTCCATGCGCCTCAGTTTCGCCGAGTAGATCATGAAAATGGTTCTCGCTTCGGCATAGGAGGGCCGAGCCGGCTGGCCTGCTGCGGCCGGGTGCGTGGGCTGTTCGTCTACGGCGGGCACATCGTTCAGAATGGCGTCGCTTCGGGCCACATCGACGAGGCGCTTGCCGCGCGCAGTCCGGTGTAATACAAGGACGCCGGAGGACGCAAGTCGCGAAATGTGGCTCCGGTGCACATTCCGGTGGCGACTGTACTCGCTCAGCGACATCAATTTCGGGAGTTCGTTTTCCATTGCTTTGTTGCGTCTTGTTGAGTAAACGTGACCACTCGGCTGCGTCTGGCGCTAACGAAATACCGCCGCCATGACCTCCGCGCGGCGCCGCCGAAAGCCAGAACCTAATTTTCCGGCGCGGCCACCACGATGCCTTCCACGCGCGCACACGGCGCACCCGTTCCCACGGGGCGGTCCTGCTCGGGGGATGCTACCGCCACCACCGACACAACGTCCGCGCCCTGTGCGCCAACGGTCGGAGAGATTTTATGCAAGCGGTTCTGGAAAACCAATCGCATGGAACTATCGTCTTCCCCGCCATCCGCCCGACCGGCACCCGCCGCCCGTTCCCAGTCTTGTTCCGAGTCTAAGTACCGCATTTTCATAGCTGTTCCCACTGTTCCCCGTGTTCCACGTCGCTTGCAAAACTTCCCATGCGCGCATGCGTCCCATGCGCGCTCTCTCCCCCGGCTACATACACACGCGCGTATTTTGTTACTGGGAACACTGGGAACACGCATGGCAGCGAAGCACTTAGATTGGGAACACACCGGGAACAAGACTGGGAACAGACTACGCCTCCTTTTTTCGATAGCGCCATTCCAGCTTTTCGGCGGTGCGCTCGCGATATCTCTCGTACCCAAGAGACCGCAAGATCCGAGCGATGCGGTTCTTGTCGGCTTGCATCCACAACTCAGGCCGCTTGCCGATGGCGTGCGACAGAATCTCCGATACCGTCACCGAATCCGGTGTGGACGCGAGGTGGAGAGTCTCCGCGAACTGCGTGAGGTTGGGGAGGATCGTGGGACGCTGGATCCAGGCCCTGACGATTTCGTCCCACGGATCGCCCTCGTACCGGTCGCCCTGCTCCTTGGCTGCCAACTCGTTCAACTCCATGGAATCGAGCCACCAGGTCGATCCCTGGCGGAAACGGACCACGGCCTCTGCCAGCAGTTGATTCCGATCACGATCCAACTCGTCGATCCTGAGCTTGCCGCAGCGGACCGGCCAAAATCGCCGGCCGCCGGTTTCATCTTTCAAATAGGCGGAGAGATTCACGGTCCCCGCAAACACGCACTGGCGTGGTGAATCGATAAGCTGGCGTCCATATGGCGGCCTGAACCGGTCGGAGTTCCTACTCATGAAACTCTTCACCTTGGCCACCTCAGCTCCCGTCATCGCGTCCAGTTCGGCCAACTCGACGACCCAGACGCCGCGCGTTTGCATCGCGGCGTCCTTGGTGCCCAATTCCGCAATCTCGTCCGTAAACCAGGGAGTGAAGAGGGTGCGCAGCGCCGTCGATTTCAGCGCGCCCTGCGGCCCTTCCAGGATCACGCAGCAATCCGCCTTGCAACCGGGCCTGTAAATCCGGGCGATGGTGGCGATCATCCAGCGCGCGCCCACGGCCTTAGTGTACGGCGTCGATTCGACCCCCAGGTACGTGCTGGGCCAGTCGTCGAGCCTCACTGTGCCATCCCACTTCAGGCCGTCGAGGAATTGGCGCACCGGGTGAAATCGCATCTGCTGCGCCACGGTCATTACGGCCTTGCCGGCCAACTCGTCGCCGACGAAGATGCCGTTCCGCTGGAGCCAGCAGGCTGTGAGGCGGTCGTCATGATCGCTCCACGGTTCGCCGGGCTTCGATCCCATCCATGGCACCTCCGGCGCGGTCCGCAGGCGCGGCGGTTCCTTCAGCGTCGTCACGCAATGCGAGAATTCGTTGAACGCTAGCACGCCGCTCCACGCTTTCCGCAGAGCCAACTCCGCATTTGCCAATAGCGGGCGGATGCCGCCCTTGCCGCTCACGATGTACTTCAGCTTGGCGTACCCATCCGTTTTCGCGCCCGGCGGGGGTGTCGTACCGCTAGGACCGGTTTCCGGCTCCGGCGGTGCTTCCGGTGATGGTGACGCTGCCGATGGTGGTGGTGAGGGTGCCGATAACGGTGGTGGTGACGGTGCTGCTGCCGGTAGCTGTTCTTCCGTCCCTTCACTCTCGACACCGGCCTGGGCATCTAACTCTGGCTTCGGCTCCCAGTTCTCCAGCACGTATGCAAGTGTGAGCTTGTGGTAGTCGATTCTTTTCGCTTTCTCCCGCTGGCCGCGCGGCGTCACCATGAACGCCGCATACATCATTGCCGGATCGCCGCGAAACATGTCAGCCAAATCAAAATAGAAGCCACAGTCAGCAGCCGACGGATCGGGTCGCCCACTCTCGTCGAGATACCATTCCGCGCTCCCGTTGTAGGTATCGCGGAATTTGACGTCGAGGTTTTCGAGCGCGCAGGCAAGCTTCTCCCGTATCTCCACGCGTTCTTCAGCGGACACTGACCGCCATTCCAGCGGTGCCGGAATCTTCGCGTTTCCGTTGTTCGCGGGTTTCGGTTCCAGCTTCCCCAGCTTGGCGAGCAGCGCGCGAACAACTGCGGTCTCGTCCTCGATTTCAAGCGGCGCTCCGTTGAATGATTGCCCCGTTACAGTAAAGAATCGTTTCTCGCTGTAAATTTCAACCTCGCCGCCGTCGCGGAGCCCGCCACGACAACCTCCCGCCACTCCACGAATCGCCTTGAGATCCGCGCGCACAAATGCCTTCAAGCCGGAACCACTCGGTGAGATTTCCAGGTAGGTGAACGCGAGCGCCTGAATATACTCCTGGGCCCAAGGCTTGAGCTTGCCGCCACTGTCGAGGCAGCGGTCGAAATCGATTCCCGCGATGTCGTCTTCCACGGAAAAAACGAAACCGAGGCCGAATTCCTGCGAACCCAACATAGCCGCAAACGCTTCGTCGAAATCGGCCCATGTCTTGGGGTCGGTGGTACTTGCTTTTTGTTTTCGGTCGATTTGGTACGGGACCTTTGTCCACTTACCGTTCCCATTCTGGCCCCAGACCCAAACGTACAGCCAGAGGACCCACTTCGCCAGCTCCCGGAGTGCCTTGGGTAGCAGTTCGGGGTCGGACGGTCGCACCATTGCGGGCTTGGGCGGGATCGGCATGGGCGGCATCGTGGTGCCGATGGTGGTGGATGTCATGCGCCCCCCATCGCCACCTGCTCGGCCAGCCGGACTACGAGACAGCCGCCCGATGCCTCGATGACGATCTCGCCCTGGGCGGCCAGCAAATCGATTGCCCGCTGAACCTCGCCGCGGGTTAACCCGGTGGCCCAGCGTAGGTTGCGATATGCGTCATCGGCGAGCCACAGCCCGCCGTTACGGCGGGCAAGATAGGCGCGGAGTGCAGAAGCGCGTGCTTCCGCGAGCGGCGACCGCTCGACAGCCTTGACGGGCCGTGTTAGTTTAGATCTGGACATTGGTTTCCGCTTCGGCGTGCCGATTCGCTGGCGGCTAACGGCGCGCCGATCCTCTCCCTCTCTGATTCCCTTCCTTTACATCAGCGGGCAAGAAGCCGCCTCGGCTCCACGCCGGAGTAATCTACATCGCTGTCGAACTGCCCGTCGCGGACTCCCGGATCCGGCTTAACCAGGCGCGCCAGAGCGTCATCCGCCGGACGCCGTGGCCGGTCGTTCCGTGCCGGCCCACCGGCATGTTCGCGGCTCCCATGGCTCACGACGCGGAACGGCGCCGGGTCGATTTGCAGCGATTGCCGAAACCCGCCCGCAGCCACGAATGCATCAATCTTCTGCCGGTCGAAAAACAAGTGCGGCCCGACTGCCACCGCGCCCGGAAGCCAACCGCGCCGTCCCCAGGCAACTACCGTGCGCGTCGGCTTGTCGAAGAGCAACGCAACCTCGAAGGCGCGAATCAGTTCGGTGGCCATCAAGATGCAGATCTCCCTGGTGCAACATTACCGCCCGCCGCGAAATAAATAGGTAACAGCGATGGGGGTGGCCGGATGTTACTTTCCCCTGTATCGCCCGCGCCGTCGCGGAAGCGTGAGGCCGATCCGCTCCGCGAAGCGCTTCACAGCCACCTTCACAACGGCATCGGGTGCATCGGACTGCGCCAGGTGACGCCACTTCCCCGCGATCTTTACATACGACACACCCACGAAGGACAACGCAGTCCACTCGCTGTGTTTCCGCAGCTCGGTGTGATCTTCACCGAAAATGGATTTGATGTAGCGCAGGTACTCGCCCAATTGGCCGTCGAACTGGGAGCGAATTCGCGTCTCAAACGCCGCGGAGGTCTCGATGGTTCCGGTGGCGCCCCTCGGGCACGGGTCCGTGAACCGTGGTGCGAAAAGCGGAATCTGCACGTGGTCCAGCAGTGGATACCGCCACCAGCGATTGCCGGCGACAAGCTGGTTGATCTGCCGCTGCCTCCAATGCTCCAACGTACTCCAGACGATATCAGCCAACCATTCGTCTGCGACGTGGGTGTGAATCATCCACTGCTCGACGCCCGCCGTATCTTCTCGAAGCTGATGCAGTTCCCTCCAGAAGGACGGGGCTTCCAACTGGAGGGCACTTAGGAAAGCCCACCGACCTGTGTACTCGGACAACATTATCGGCGCGGTGGAGTCCACCATGGCCATCGGCAAAACGTCGGAGCTTGGCTTGTACGACATATCTCCTCCTTTCCGGCTGCGCTATGCTGGCGATTCGCTGCGGCGCTTCACGGCTGCGCCTCCGCGTTCGCGCCGCGCTGGCTGGCGGGCGAATTGAATTGCTTGACGCGCATGGGATTGCTGTAGCAGTTCGGCAAGAACGGTTGCAGATCGCGCTTGATATAGTGGTTGGCGCCGGTGTCGGCCAGCACCCGCAGCACGTCGGCGGTGAACCGGTTCCAGTCGATGGTCTTGGTGAGGCCAACGTAGTTCGCGCGGCCAACCTTGTACAAGTCGATGAAGCGGTGCGTCTGCCGGATGATGTCCAGCGTGGCCGCAGTGTCGAGCACCGGCTCAAGGGAAACCCACGTGAAGATTCCGGCGTCGTGGAACTCGCGCAAAGTCTCAATCCGGTCCTTCGGCAGCGCGGCTGCTCGCTCCCACTCCGCGAGAAGGCTGGATCGATGCTCGTGAGCGTCGAGGCAAAGGCGTCGCGGCCGGGCCGGAAAAGATCCAGATCGCGGAGCGCCCGCCTACCACCCTTAGTGAGCGTGCAGATGCCGAGCCCGTGGGCTTCGAGCGCCTGGAGCACGCGGCGGGTCAGGCTTGTGTCGCCGGGGTGGTACGGGTCGGTGGTGAAGGAAAGCATCACCTGCTCGGTGATGCCGAGCGCCTGATACTTGCGGGCGTCCTTGACCAGCGCGGACAGGAAATCGGTCCGCTCCACCGCGCCAGCGTCGAAATCCGCGCGGTCCATGCGGAGGACCTGCGGCACGTAGCAGTAGGCGCAGCCGTGTCCGCATCCTCGGTACGGATTGGTGGCCAGCGCCGAATACTCCCCGGCCTGACCGGCGGGAGCGTAGATGATCGAGCATCCTTTCACGCTCACGCCGTCGGGATTGATCTGTGGTGCGGCAGTCGACGGGCGAGCCGCTGTGATATTGCATAGCGAGAAAGGCGCGGTGCGCATCTACCGCACCTCCATTTCCGTGATCCCGGCGTGCGGATCGGCGGGCGCGGTGTCCTTCAGTAGCCCCAATGTGTTGGCCAAGTCTTCCAGGATAGGATCGCGCTCCACACTTGGGATGAATTGCACCGCGGAGATGAAAAGGCTGCCGAGGCGTGTGATCATGTTCTCCGCAATATTTTTCGGGCACGTTCTCAGTTCCAACAAGGCGGCCACCAGGATTGCCGCGTATTGATCTTCCGAGAACTTCGGGGCTGTGGGGGGAGGCACCGTCCGAGGAACCGTCCGAGAAATGTCCAGGCTCGGAATCGGCGGAACGGCGGGAAGCAGCGCTGATTTCGGCTCTTGTACACGAATGTTCTCGCGGACCGTGGTCACCACCGACACTTCGCCGTGACCCTCAGCCGGTACCGGAACGACAGACTGCTTTTCAGTGAGCAGGTCCAGAGCATCGCGCTGACTCAAATGCGCAGACTGCTGCGCATTTGCCGCCAACTCCGAATACTTGCTCGCGATCCTGATATAGACTTGCGCGGTCCTGCGCGATCCGGCGAAGTTCGCGTGCAGCCACGGCAACCACTTTCCATGGCTCAGCCGGGCCTTGGCTTCAATCAAGAGTTGGCCCGCACGACGGGCGTGGTCCAGGCCAGCATTGATGGCAGTGCCCACGGCCACATGCTCCTTATTTAGCGCAATGGCGATTTCCGCAAAGTTGGTGCCGGGTGCCACGACGATGACCTTGGAGATAGCTGTCGACTGCGTGGCCAGGCTGCGCGGCGGCGGGACACCTGCCGGAAGCTCGCCGGGCGGCAGAAACTCTTCGAGGAACTGCATCATCCCATCGCCTCCCTTTCCGCGAACCCGCCGCCCTCCTGGGCGGGCACTACCCAATACCCGTAGACGCAGCGTGCGCCTCCGCGGGACGGATCGTGAGTGTCGCGGATCACGTGATCGATTACCGCGGTCAGGTGACGCGAAACCGCAACTATCAGGCGCCCCGCCGGCAACTGGTCGGCGCGCAAGTGGACCGTGCACCCGCTGCCGATCTTCATCGTCGGAGTCCAGACGAGACCGAGCGATTCCGTGTAACGCCGGTATGTCGGCTTAAAGACGCCCGTGCGCGCAGCGGAACGTTTGCCACCGCGCTTGTTCGAAATTCGCTCGGTGCGGCCCAGTTCGTTCAGGGCATCATAGACTTCTTTGTACCCGCAGTCGGTGGCAATACTGATGGCGCGACAAACACAATCGTTGGCCTCGCCCCGGAAGCCCGCCGCAGACCGTCCGCCATCATCGTAGACATAGTTCAGGGCGCGCGATGCGGTCTTCGGCGTCTGGGCATCAATGACATCGAAGAGTGAGAGCTGTTCGCCGTTCGTTGCCGACCGCTCGGTGGGTGTGTGCTTACCGCGCATGCTTCCTCCTAAGACGGCAAAATGGGACATGCCCGGTTTGCGGTTGCGGCATGGCGGGCGCGGACAGCATGTCGTGCGCCCACCTTATTTCTGCCAGCGTGAATGCCTCGGGCCGCGCCAAGATGCGCTTGGCGTCCGCGACCAGGAATTGCAACCGCTCGGCCAGCGTCCGCGGCGACGCCGTGAACGCCACCGTCGCGCCGCTCGCCGCGGGTGTGGTTCGAGGTGCGGTGGGCGTGGTGATGATGGCGACGAGGCCGGATAAGTGGAGAGGCATACTACGCAAGCAGCCGGTCCAATTCACTGCGGAGCACCAACAACTTCTTACCGATCTTGATCACTTTCACGGGCAGATCGCCGCGATGATACGCCTCATACGTAGACGCCCGGCCCAACCCGAGGCGACGACCCACACATGGCCAAAGTGGCACGGTGCCCGCCTCAATCGGTTCATTTTTGTCCGCCATAGTCCCTCCCAACCTCATTCGTACCACTTGCTTCCATAACGTGTCTAACGTAAAATGGCGTTATTGAATAAAGGAGTTCGATTGGTTGCCAGACTGCGAACCAGAATGTGCCGGTGGCCGCGCTTCGACCGATACGAGATCCGCGAGGGACGCATCGTCCCCACCGCTGGCGCGAAGATTCACTGGTACGACCCATGGGGGGATTACCTTCGATCCAAAGGCGACACGGGCGGGCAACCGCCGTATATGTCTTTGGCCGCGCTCCATGACAAGCTGGACGAGGACGGCGAGACAAACTGGGAGCCGGGGAAGGGGAAGCCACCCACCTTTTCTGAACAGGGTCTAAACGCCATCCTCAAGTGGACTGACCAGCACGGACTCCTCGGCGTCTTTCACCAGACCACAATCCGAACCGACGACCCTGGCGACGAATTGCCTTTGCCACCGATGTGGACAAGGGCACTTGGAAGGTGGCAGGAGTCACCAATGGGGACCATTACCAAGCCACAAGATCGCATATGCCTGACGACGACGGTAGCTGGACAGTTCGATCTACAGGTCATCAATGCGCGCACGTGGCTGTCGCACTTCCTGGGTCCCGATCTTCCCGCACGCCTTCCAGCACCCGACTCCGAGGAGTTTTTCATGCGATATGGCGAGCCGTTGTGGGATTGGACCGACGCAATGCTCACCATGGTCGGGGCTATCGTGGACCGCAATGAGTATGGCGACGAGCTGTTAAACGTACTTGCTGGCGCCGCCACACGCGCGCGGCGATTTGAAGGTGCTCACGTGCAAAGCCACATCGTCTTTCCCTCGCTCCTGAGTGCGTGGGCCGAAATGGCATGGCAGGACTTCGAGGGAGGCAACCGGATTGGCACCTGCGGCTACTGCGGCGGCAGGTTCACAACCGATAGGAAGTGGACGAAGTACTGTAGCCGCGATTGCGCCACCAAGGAGCGGCAGCGCAGGTTCCTGGAGAAGAACCCCGACTACTATCGCGTGCAATCGAGGAAAGGGAGAAAAGGGAAATGACGGGCAACATTCAAAAGCGTGGCAAGCACTCCTGGAGGTTGAAATTCGACATCGGAAAGGACGCCACCGGCAAGCGAGTGTTCGAGTTCGTGACGGTGACTGGCAAGCGCGCCGAGGCCGAGGCAGAGCTCGCCAAGCGGTTGACCGCCCTGAACAGCGGCGCGTATGTCGAGAACTCGAAAATCAGCGTGCGCGATTTCTTCGACAAGTGGATCACCACCTATGCCGAGGGCAACGTAAGCGCGAAGACGCTCGAAGGCTACAAGTCGATTATCGAGCATCATTTTAAGCCGGCGTTCGGCTCGCTGCCGCTGCAGAAGTTATCGCCGCTTCAGATTCAGACGCACTACGCGAGCGTCTTGAAAGAAGGCGGTCGAAAGGACGGCCGGAAGGGCGCACTCAATCCGCGCACGGTCCTCCACCAGCATCGCCTATTGAGCGAGGCGATGGAGATGGCGGTGCGCTGGCAGTTGCTTGTTCGCAATCCCTGCGACGCCGTCACGCCGCCCAACGTGGTGACGAAGGAAGTCGAAGCCATCGACGAGGATGCAACCGCGTGGCTGATAATCGCAGCAGCGGGCACGCGCTTGTATCTTCCCATCCTGATGACCACCTGCGGTGGCCTGCGGCGCGGCGAGGTCCTTGCCGCCACTTGGTCGAACCTGGACCGGGAACGAAGCATCCTGCACATCACCCGCGCGATCTCGGAACCCAAGAAAAACGTAATCCTGTTCAAAGAGCCGAAATCGAAACGGACCCGGAAGATCGCCATTCCCACACTACTGATGGAAGCTCTGCTTGCGCACCGGAAGGAGCAGGAGAAGACCCGCGAGGCCCTTGGAGCCGCCTTCCAGAACAACGATCTGATCTGCTGCGCGCCAGACGGCTCGATCTGGAAACCATCAGCGTTCACCAGCAGCTACTGCGCTCTACTGAAGCGGCGCAAACTGACTGGCCCGAACTTTCACGCCTTGCGCCACAGCCACGCCAGCCAGATGCTGGCCGACGGCGTGGACCTCAAGACCGTAAGCGTGCGCCTCGGCCACTCGAAGGCCAGCTTCACGTTGACGCAGTACTGCCACATGCTTCCAGGTCAAGACGGGGAAGCGGCGCGCCGGGTGGATACCGTTTTGCGGAAAGCCTTGGAGAAAGCTCAGCCCACGAAAGTCATGTGAACCGGCAGAACCCAGAATTTTGGGTGCCAATTGGGTGCCAATTCGCCATTTTGGGCTGTCCAGGCGGCCGGTGGCCGCCTTTGGCGTTCCTCGTAACTCTTTTATTATGTGGGGCTGGCGGAGAGGGGGGGATTCGAACCCCCGGTACAGCTTTTGACCGTACGACGGTTTAGCAAACCGCTGCTTTCGACCACTCAGCCACCTCTCCGGGAGATGAATTGGTCCGGTAAGAGCATCGTACCATATGGCCAACGGCTTCTGAGGCCGGCCTTTTTGCTTTTGCGTAG
>Ga0302320_10013455_pt1 | contig 17099 bp, 17 predicted proteins | sample Bog_T0_3_FD_202130 | JGI IMG/M metagenome (GOLD analysis project Ga0302320, IMG submission 202130) | Peat permafrost microbial communities from Stordalen Mire near Abisko, Sweden - Bog_T0_3 | ecosystem: Environmental > Terrestrial > Soil > Wetlands > Peat | place: Sweden: Abisko, Stordalen Mire... | reverse complement strand
GCGCGACGAACCTGCAAATCTCCGGAATCTTTTTGGGTCAGAGCGCCATCATCGGCGTGCTGGGCGTGCTGGCGGGTTGCGGACTCGGCATTCTGGCGCTGGCCTATCGCAACGAATTCCTGCACTTTATGAATCGGCTGACCGGCTGGGAATTGTTCCCGGCGTCCATTTACGGTTTTGGCGAACTGCCGGCGGTGATTGCGCCGCGCGACATCGCGGTGATCTGCGTGAGTTCGTTTGTCATTTGCATTCTCGGCGGCGTGCTGCCCGCGATTCGCGCTGGCCGGTTGAAACCCGTGGAGGCGCTGCGTTATGAATGAACCGCTTCTTTCCGCGCGCGGCCTCTCAAAAAGTTACGTCATGGGCCGGCGCACGCTTGAAGTCCTGCGCGCCGTGGACCTCGACGTGGCGCGCGGCGAATTTCTCGCGTTGCGCGGCGCGTCCGGCGCGGGCAAAAGCACCCTGCTCCATTTGATCGGCGGGCTGGATTCGCCGAACGCAGGCGAAATCTTCTTCGACGGCCAGAATCTGGCCGCGTTTTCCGAATCTGAACTGACGCATTTCCGCAACCGCCGCGTCGGCTTTGTTTTTCAGGCTTATCATCTGCTGCCCGAACTCACCGCGCTGGAAAATGTCTGCCTGCCCGCCCGCGTCGCCAGGATTTCCGCTGCCACCGCTGAAAAACACGGGCGCGAACTGCTGTCGCGCGCCGGCCTTGGCGAACGCACCGACCACAAACCGTTCGAGCTTTCCGGCGGCGAACAGCAGCGCGTGGCCATCGCCCGCGCGCTCGTCAACGAGCCGGAACTGCTGCTCGCCGACGAACCGACCGGCAATCTGGATTCGCGCACTGGCGGAGAAATTATTGAACTTCTCAAAAACCTGCATGTCGAAAAGCACATGACGCTCGTTATTGCCACGCACGATGCCAAGGTCGCCGCTCACGCGCAGCGCGCCATTGAACTGGCCGACGGCCACATCGCTTGAAAATGCGGCGCGTCTCAATTAAGTTCCGTCGTCATGCTTGAGGATCGAGATTACATGCGCCAGCCGGCTTATCACGAGCCGCGCGTGTCGTTCACCGTTGCGCTGCTGATTGTCAATGCGGTGGTTTTCCTCGTCGAGTGCGCGACTCTGGGCTATCCGCCGATTTTCCTGCCCGGCAATTATTTCGCGTTGAGCGTCGAAGGCTTGAAACACGGTTTTGTCTGGCAGCTTCTGACCTACCAATTCATGCACGCCGGTTTGCTGCATATTTTTCTCAACGGCTGGGCGATCTACGTCTTTGGCCGCGAAATTGAAGCGGTGCTCGGCTCAAGGAAATTCTTGATCTTATTTCTGTCGGCCGGCGTCATCGGTGGAATCGTTCAGGAACTTACAGCCTTGGTGTGGCCGGATTTATTTGGCCTCCCGGTTGTGGGCGCGTCGGCGGGCGCGTTTGGCCTGGTGGCGGCCTATGCGATGTTGTTTCCGGAGCGAGAATTGACGCTGCTGCTGTTTTTCGTCCTGCCCATCCGGTTGAGCGCGAAAATGCTGTTGATCGGTTCGGCGGCGCTGGCGGTGTTCGGCCTCGCGTTTCACGGCAACAACATTGCCAACGCCGCGCATTTGGGCGGCATGTTGACGGGCATTGTTTTCATCCGTCAGTTCATTCAAGGCCGCTGGCCGCACTGGACATTTCCCACGCGCCGCTCCACGCCGCGCAAACTGGTCGCTTCGCGCTCGGGGAATGGTTCCTTCTGGCGCTCCGCCGCCGGCAAACCGGATGAAGATTTGCCCGCCGCCGAATTTCTGTCCAGCGAGGTGGATCCCATCCTCGACAAAATCTCGGCGCACGGCATCCACAGCCTCACGGCGCGCGAACGCGAAATCCTCGAAAGGGCGCGCAAGAAAATGACGGGCCGCTGAAACGATCCAGCAATTTAACATTTCCCTTTTCCGCCGTTTTCCTTTTTCATTGGGCAATGATTACGCGCTATTCCCGCCCAGAGATGCGGGCCATCTGGACCGACGAAAACAAGCTCCGCCTCTGGCTGCAAATCGAGATGCTCGCCAGCGAGGCGCTCGCCGCCGAGGGCATTGTCCCCGAGACCGATCTCGCCAAAATGAAAGCGGGCGCGAACCAGTGGCTCGCCGACCTCCCCGGCCTCGTCGCCCGCCAGCGTGAATTGGAAAAAACGCTCAATCACGATGTCATCGGCTTCACCACCGCCGTCGCTGAAAAAATCAACGACAACGCCAGCCGCTGGTTCCATTTTGGCCTCACGTCGAGCGACATTGTTGACACCGCCTTCGCCGTCCAGATGGTCCAGAGCGCCGATATTCTCATCGCCGACGTGAAGAAGCTGCGGCCCATCATCGCCCGGCGCGCGAAGGAATTTCAGATGACGCCGTGCATTGGTCGCAGCCACGGCATCCACGGCGAACCGACGACGTTTGGCCTCAAGCTCGCATTGATGCACGATGAATTTGGCCGCGCGCTGGAACGTCTCGAACGCGCCCGCAAGGTCGCCGCCGTCGGCAAGCTCTCCGGCGCGGTCGGCACCAGCGCTCATCTTTCGCCCGACGTCGAAAATTTCGTCTGCAAACAACTTGGCCTGCAACCTGCGCCGATTGCCACGCAAGTTGTCCAGCGCGACATCCATGCCGAATTCCAGACCACGCTGGCGCTCGTTGGCGCGAGCATCGAACGCTGGGCGGTTGAATTTCGGCATTTGCAACGCACGGAAGTTTTGGAAGCCGAGGAACCTTTCACGAAAGGGCAAAAAGGTTCCAGCGCCATGCCGCACAAGCGCAATCCCATCACTTGGGAACGCCTCACCGGCCTCGCCCGCGTTCTGCGCGGCAACGCGATTGCCGCTTTGGAAAACGTCGCCCTCTGGCACGAGCGCGACATTTCGCACTCGTCGGTCGAGCGCATCATCTTCCCCGATTCCTGCACGCTGCTCGACTACATGTTCGGCCTGCTCACACGCCTGATGGACGGCTTGAACGTCTATCCCGAGAACATGAAGAAAAACCTCGGCCTTTCGCTGGGCATGTGGAATTCGCAAACCGTGCTGCTGGCGCTCATCAAAAAAGGCCTGACGCGCGAAGTCGCCTACAAGCTCGTTCAAGACGCCGCGATGCGAACGTGGGAAGTAAAACACGCCGGACGCGACGACGCCGATTTTGTGGAACAACTCAAATCCGACCCGGAAGTGGCGAAACATTTCAAGCCGGGCGAGCTGGAAAAGCTCTGCTCGCTCGACTTCCACCTCAAGGAAGTGAAGAACCGGTTCAAAAAGCTGGGGTTGTAGGTAGTGAAATAATCGTCCATCATCAAATCATGTTTACGCGCATCCAAACCCGTTCGTTTCGTTGCCTGAAGTCGGTGGATCAAACCTTGGGCCGGTTTCGCGCTTTGGTGGGTCCAAACGCCAGCGGCAAGACGACTTTTCTGGATGTGATTGCTTTGCTGGGGGATTTAGTAAAAAACCGGGGCGATGTATTACGTTCAGTTCAGGAGCGCAGCGCAGATTTTGAAAAGTTATTATGGATGGGGCGGGGCAAAGCCTTTCAACTGGCCGTTGAAGCCGAAATTCCTGAGCCCGTGCGCAAAGCAATGGCTGACGACAAACAACGATTCACTCATGTCCGCTATGAGGTGGAAATTGCGATAGATGCAAAGCGCAATGAAATCGGCCTGAACCATGAAACCCTTTGGTTGCGAACGACAAATGCAAAGTCTGATTTTTCACAGCGGGAAATTTTCCCAGCCGAGCAATTTGAAACAGCTTCAATCTTCTGTCATTCGGGCAAAGGATTTCAAGCTGCCATGAACAAAAAACCCGGAGGAAACGATAATTACTATCCGGACGGGAAGAAAAAAACGTTCAAACCTTCTTACAAACTGGGTTGGAAAACGTGTGCCTTGGCCAGCATTCCGGCAGATGCCGATAGTTTTCCCGTCGGCACCTGGTTTCGGAATCTGCTGGAGAAGGGTGTTCAAACATTTGTGCTAAATAGTCAGCTCATGAGGCAGCCTAGCCCGCCCGGTTTGGGGCGGCTTTTTCAAACTGACGGCTCAAATTTGCCCTGGGTCATAGCCGAGTTGCGTCAGGATGCAAAACGATTTCGCGCCTGGCTTGACCATGTTTGCACGGCGCTGGAGGACATAAAAGATATTGATACAGTTGAGTTGCCGGAAAACAAACACCGCTATCTGGTCATCGAATACAAGAATGGAGCGCGGGTGCCGTCATGGCTGGTGTCGGACGGCACTTTGCGGTTGCTGACGCTGACGATTCCAGCTTATTTGCATGACTTGGAAGGGACATTTCTCATCGAAGAGCCGGAGAATGGCATTCACCCACGCGCCATTGAAACAGTGCTGCAATCGTTGTCCTCGGTGTATCGCAGCCAAGTTTTGGTGGCGACCCACAGTCCGGTTGCCTTGAATATGCTTGAGCCTCTTGATGTGCTTTGTTTCGCAAAGGATGCGGCGGGCGCAACCGATATTGTTTCAGGAGACAAGCATCCGGCCTTGCGCGATTGGAAAAAAGGCAAACCGGACTTGGGTGTATTGTTCGCGTCTGGAATTTTGAGTTGATCCGAAGCATGAAAGACCTGTTCATTCTCGTTGCGGACAAGAATGCAGAGTATGCGCTCAAGGGTGCGCTCGCACGGCCGCAGGCCTTGGGAATCCGTCCGATTGAATTTGAAATTCGAACTCATCCTGGCCGGGACGGCGGAACTCGCAAATCTGGCCCGGAACTTTTGGCAACGCAACGACGGCAGTATCGCCACGGTCTGCTGATTTTTGATTTTGAGGGGAGCGGGACAGATTTGGCGGACGCAGTGGCTTTGGAAAGCCAGCTGGACAGACGGCTAGCGAATCAATGGAAAAACGCCGCCAAGGCGATTGTGATCGCGCCTGAATTGGATGTTTGGATCTGGGGTTCGGACAATGCCGTTGAAGCGTCCATCGAATGGCCCACAGGAAAAGGCGTGCGTGAATGGTTGCGCGAGCAGGACTTCGAATTTGACGCGAATGACAAACCTGCGCGCCCGAAGGAAGCCTTGGAGTCCGCGTTGCGTGTGACCAGTTTGCCAAGATCATCTGCGCTCTATCAGCATATCGCCAGCCGAATCAGCCTGACACGCTGCGCAGATGCGGCATTCATTCGGTTGCGAAATCAATTGTTGGTTTGGTTTCCAAAGTAGAGCAGACAAACGAGGCGCTTCGTGCTTGTGAGTATTCAATCCAAAATCGAATGGACGGACGCGACATGGAACCCCATGCGCGGCTGCACCAAAATCAGCCCCGGCTGCCTCCATTGCTACGCCGAAACCTTTGCCGAGCGCTGGCGCGGCATTCCCGGCCATCCCTTTGAATTTGGTTTTGATCCCCGGCTGGTGCCGGAAAAGCTGGGCGATCCTATTCGATGGGGAACGCCCCGGAGAATTTTTGTCAATTCCATGAGCGACCTGTTCCATGAGGGCGTTCCCGACGAATATATTTCGAAAGTCGCCCGTGTGATGGTGGCAGCAAACTGGCACACCTATCAAATACTTACAAAGCGGGCCGACCGAATGGCAGCTTTGCTAAAAGGCAAACTGCGATTTGCTGCGGAACAATCTCACATTTGGTGGGGGGTGAGCGTGGAGAATAAAAAGCATGGCCTTCCCCGGATCAATCTACTGCGTTCCACACCGGCCAAGATGAGGTTTCTGTCTATTGAACCATTGCTGGAAGACCTTGGCAGTTTCAAGCTCAATGGCATCGCATGGGCGATTGTTGGCGGTGAAAGTGGCCCAGGTGCGCGTCCGATGAAACCGGAGTGGGTGCGGAACATTCGCCGTCAATGCCAGCAGGCCGGCGTGGCGTTCTTCTTCAAGCAATGGGGCGGTGTGCGCAAAGCTGAAACTGGGCGTAAACTGGACGGCAGAACATACGACGAGTTCCCCGCCCAAAATTCAAATGAAACTCCATCTTTGGAAGATCGTCGGAATGTCTGGCAAAAGTTAGAGATGACTTTGGCCATTGCCTGATTTTCACTTCACCCGTGCGCTGACGGGCTGGCTCCACGGGCCTTGGCCGTGGGCGTTGCTGGCGGCCACGCGGAACCAGTATTTTCTCCCACTCGCCAGTCCGCTCACGTCGCAGGTTTGTTTGACGCAAATGGCCGCCTGCTTCCAGCCGGTCCGCGCCGCGCGGTCGGTGGTCGTCTCGACCAGGAAAACGCAGCGGCGAACGGGCCGTTTCCAGCGCAAGCGCACCCTGCACTCAAAGTCCGTGGAAAGGACACGCAACAAGGCGGGCATACCGGGCACTCCCACCGGCTGCTTGTCCTTCACAATCCCCAGCCCCGCCGCCAGCAAGACCGCCGGATCACCGCCGGTGGCGGCCATCAGCTCGGTGGCAGCATCGGTCGTGCGCTCGCGCATGGCGCGCACCTTCTTTGACCGTCTTGCCAATGCGGCTTTCAACGCGGTTGTCAAGGCCTCCACTTCGGCGTGGGCCGCGGCCGCCTCGGCGACGCTGTCGGCCACGGGATGGCGGGCGAGAGCCTGGCGCTGCCCGGCAGGCAGCTTGCCGATTCCTGCGACAACGCCACGGCAAATGTTGATTTGCTCAAGGAGTGTCTTATTTCCGAAGCCGAGTTTGAAACGTTTCATGGGCTTTAATATTTTCGCGCATGGACATGGTAAATTTGCACGGCAAAATGACAAAGTCGGTAAAAATCCGGGGCAATTCCACCCGGAAGGTGGTAATTTCCGACAACGAGTTTGTTAAATTGCATAAAAACATTATTAGATTGCTTCGGGACTTAACCAAGTCATAAACCTTTCATGGAAATAATCAATATTTATTTCCATCATTCTTCATGGAAGTCATAAGGATGGAAAGGAATCAACATGGAAACCCGCGACATCAAGGAAGAAAACCGGGCGACCAGCAAGGAAACACCGGTTAACAGTGGCGAAAACCCGGCAAGCAGCCAAGGTCGTTGGGCAACTTAACAGGAAACCGCGTGGACAAGGGAAGAAAGGCTACGAAAGTTCCCCGGTCCGTCTGGCAAATTTGAAGAATGGAAACGGACTTTGGAAATAATTTCCGTTTATTTTCAAAGTTGAAACCGGACTTTGTAGGAATTTTGCAGGATCTTTGGGTTGCGGATTCTTCTCCACAACGCAAAAGCGGGTCAATTTGATCTGAAAACCTTTTGCGCCTGCCGGGGCGCGTGGATTATTCTGCGTTGTGGCCTGGCGCATCCATGACAGTGTGATTCGCGGTGAGATTGACAATCGCGTAAAGGGAATCGTGCGGGGGAAACTCCGGCTCAACGGCCTCGCCGGGCCGGTCACGCTGGAACTGGAGGGCAACGCCTGTCCCGACCTTGCAGGTTGCCTGCTTGAGTTTAGAAATCCTGCCAAAACATTTCCGATGCCAAAGAAGCTGAAATTCAATCCGCTGCAACGCGGCAAAATCGGCAACCTTACGGCGTCGCAAAAGGCGCGCGTGTTGACAATTCCCGACGAGGAGGCGTTTGAAATGATGGATCGCGGCGAGAACCCGCCGACGCGCATGGCCAATGCGCTTTATCTCGAATGGTTCAGCGAGGGCAACGGACGGGTGGTCATTGAGAGCGCGAATTTCGAGTTGAACATTTCCGCGCCGGAGTGGCGGCTGACGTTTGCCGAGGAACAGCAGCGCGCCAAAGACGCCGAGGCGGGATGGGGAATGTTCTCCAGGCAATTGAACAACGCATTGGAGAAACAAAAGCGCGGCCAGAAAGACCCGGCGGCAGAATGGGACGAGCATGATTATGAGAAGTTCCTGAAAGAGTCCGACGCGCGCACGGACAAATACATGGAGTTGCTGGAGAAGTATGGCGACTCCCACGAAGCCGAAGAAAAAATCGCCAGGGAAATGGGCTGGCTGCGAGAATTGACGCCGGAGGAAGCCAAGGAGGAAAACCGGCGCATCGAGGAAATGAATGCTGCGTGTGAAGAGGCCCTGAACGAGCCGCCGCCCGAACCCGAACCGCACCGCGAGGGGATTGACTGGATTCGCACGAAAGACGGCGACATCCGGCATCCCCTCCAGCATCGCTGCTTTGAAAGCGCCGTGAAGTTTTGGAAGGAGTCGCGCAAACTCGGCTTGAAAAAATCCGGGGATGACGGTCTGAAGCAGTTCATTTTTGAATTCCAAACGACGGGTGCGAAACTCGCCGGCGCGCTAAACGGCATCGCGCGCGGAGCAGGTTTTTCAGACGCCGCGTTCACCATTGCCTGCTTGAAACGCGCGCTCGATCACCTGCACAAATCACATGCCGGACTTGAAGCAGTCGCGACAAAAACGATTCTACCGAAGAAGATGATCGCCGAAGCGCGGCGGGAATTGTTTGAAATCCGCGAGGGCATTTTGAAATTGATGGACGGATTACGCGGTCGCCGCCAGAATTGAAGCCTTATGTATTCACCCGAGCCATCTCGTTACGACTCGCCCGAACTCTACCGCCGCTGCGGCCGCTCCGGCATCAAATTGCCGCTCATTTCACTGGGCCTGTGGCACAATTTCGGCGCGAAGGATTCCTACGACAACGCCCGCGCCATCGCCTGCCGCGCGTTTGACCTGGGCATCACGCATTTTGACCTGGCCAACAATTACGGCCCGCCGGACGGCTCGGCGGAGGAAACGTTCGGTCGCATCCTGCGCGACGACCTCGGCAAATGGCGCGATGAACTTATCATCACCACCAAGGCGGGTTATTATATGTGGCCGGGACCTTACGGCGAATGGGGCTCGCGCAAAAACCTGCTGGCGTCGCTGGATCAATCGCTCAAGCGGCTCGGCTTGGAATACGTGGACATTTTTTATTCCCACCGGCCCGACCCCGAAACGCCGCTGGAGGAAACGATGGCCGCGCTCGCCCGCGCGGTCCGCACCGGCAAGGCGCTTTACGCCGGCCTTTCGAATTATCAACCCGTCGAAACCGTCCGGGCGGCAAAAATTTTGCGCGCCTACGGAACGCCCTGCCTCATTCATCAGCCGCGCTATTCCATGTTCGACCGCTGGATTGAGCCGCAACTGCTCGCCACGCTGGAACAGGAAGGCATCGGCTGCGCGGTTTTCTCGCCGCTCGCCAAGGGATTGCTCACCGACCGTTATTTCAACGGCGTTCCCGCCGATTCCCGCGCGGGACATGACCCCCGGTTTCTCCGCCCCGCCGACATCACCGACGCGGTGCTGGCCAGGGCGAAGAAGCTGAACGACCTCGCGCAATCGCGCGGCCAGACGCTGGCGCAAATGGCGCTGGCGTGGGTGTTGCGGCACAAGACCGTGACCAGCGCGCTCATTGGCGCGAGCCGCGTAAGCCAGGTGGACGATTGCCTGGGCGCGACCCGCAATCTGTCCTTCACGAGCGGGGAATTGTCGCAAATTGAATCCATCCTCTCGCAATAGCTTGGCCAGAGGTAATCAGCATTAGAACAATTCGGATTTTCATTGAAATTCTAAAAGCTGCTGTTAAACTGAATCTCAATGAAACTCCTGAAGTTGCTATTGCTTTCGGTGGTGTTTTTTATTCTCGTCTCCCGCAGCGGGGCTGCGACGTTTTACGTCAGTGTCAGCAACACCGTTCCAGCATCGCCCTATACCAACTGGGTCACGGCGGCGACAAACATTCAAGATGCCATTGATGCCGCGAGCGATGGCGATTTGATTCTGGTGACGAATGGGATTTATCCGACGGGCGGTCGTGTGGTTTATGGTTCACTGACCAACCGGGTGGTGATCAACAAAGCGGTCACCGTGCAAAGTGTCAATGGCCCGGCCAAGACCTCCATTCAAGGCAATGCTGTTTTAGGCAACAACGCTGTGCGATGCGTTTATTTGACCAACAACGCCGAGCTGCTGGGTTTTACCCTCACCAACGGCGCGACGAGGACGGCCGGCGACAACTACGAAGAATGATCTGGTGGCGGCATTTGGTGTGAATCCTCCAGCGCCGTGATTTCCAACTGTGTTGTCGTCAAAGGCGCGGCAAGTTTGTGGGGAGGCGGAACGGTTTCCGGCACGTTGATCAATTGCACGCTGACGAATAACATCGCTTTTTCAGGCGGCGGTGGCGCGTTGTCGGGAGTGCTGACCAACTGCGTCATCGTGCGCAACTCGGCTGCCTATGGCGGGGGCGTTTGCTCAAACACGCTTTTTAATTGCAGGCTGACCAACAATTGGGCGACTTCTTCCGGTGGCGGCGCGTTCTCGTGCGTCTTGAGCAATTGTTTCCTGTCCGGAAATTCGGCCGCGAGCGGTGGCGGCGCCATTTACGGAACATTGACGGGTTGCACATTGACGAACAACTCGGCTTACAACGGCGGCGGAAGTTTTTCCAACACGCTCAACTCTTGCATCTTGCTGAATAATGTCGCCACCAACAATGGCGGTGGAGCGATGTGTGGAACGCTGACCGGTTGCTCCCTGACGAATAACACGGCTGCCAACGGCGGTGGAAGCTGCTCCAATACGCTCAACAACTGCACCTTGATGAACAACAGCGCCACAAACAACGGCGGCGGGGCCTATGCCAGCACACTCAACAATTGTGTTCTGCATCACAATAGCGCTGCTTTTGGCGGCGGTGTATATTCGAGCACGGCATTCAATTGCTTGTTCGACCAGACTAATTCAGCCAGTTCTAACGGCGGCGGCGCATACTCATCAACACTGACCAACTGCACCTTGTCGTGGTGCCAGGCCGTTAACGATGGCTGTGGGAGTTATCGCGGCACGTTGAACAGTTGTGTGATTACTCATTGCCAGTTAACCACTGGGCTTCATGCCGTCTACGGTGGCGGATCATATGCTGACACATTAAATAACTGTTTTGTTGCTAACAATTATGCAGGTTCTGGTGGGGGTGCCGCTGGCAGCGTTCTCAACAATTGCACGGTTGTTCACAATAATTGTGGGTATTTTGGGGGTGGAACTTACGAATGTTCGGTGACAAACAGCATCGTGTATTACAATTACGCCCCAAGCTTTATGGCCGATGATTTTAATGGTGGGTATATGGATCATTGTTGCGTAAAAAGAGTTTCATATGGGTTGTTAGGTCCGGGTTGTTTCACAAATGACCCTTCGTTTCTGGATGGCTTGCACTTGCAAACAAATTCTCCCTGCATTGACGCTGGCAACAGTAATTTTGCGGCGGGCGCGGTTGATCTTGACGGAAGACCGCGCATCGTGGGCGCGAGCGTGGACATGGGCGCAACGGAATTCCAGGGCGCAACTCTGGAACCCTTTGTTTCATGGCTTTATCAATACGCCCTGCCCGATGACGGCTCGGCGGATTATGCCGATTCAGACGGCACCGGCATGAACAACTGGCAGAAATGGATTGCCGGTTTGAACCCGAACAATACCGCCTCCGTGTTTGCGCTGCAATCCCCGGCAGCCGGTGGCGCAAACAACACGATCACTTGGAGGAGCGTGACCAACAGGACTTACTATGTCCAACGCAGCGGTGATTTGTCACAGGCAAATTATTCTTCCATTCAAAGCAACATTGTCGGCCAGGCTGGCACAACCAGCTTCACGGATATGACCGCAACAAACGGCACTTCATTCTTCTATCGAATCGGCATTCAGTGATATTGACGGTTTTTACTTCACCCGTGCGCTGACGGGCTGATGCACCGCATCGAAGGCGCAATGATGAATCAGGGCAACCGTGCATTAAGAAAATATATGCGCTTTACAAGATCCTATCATGCTTATGAAATTAATTCCCGCATGAATTTGAGGCAATCCACTCTGACATTATCCTGCGCCGCCGCAACCGCCGCCGTTGCGCAGCACGCAAAAATACCGGTCGCCCAGCCTCGCGGGCGTCTGGACGTGCAAACCGCAAACGGGTTTAATGGCCGGCATAGGAGACGCGCCACAGGGTGCCGTTGCCGTCATCGGTAACCAGCAACGCCCCATCGTGCGCAACGGCCACGCCCACGGGCCGGCCCCAGACGCTGCGATTGTCCACCACAAATCCGGTGAGGAAGTCGTCGTATTCGCCGGTGGGAACGCCGTGATCAAGCCGCACGCGCACGACCTTGTAGCCGGTGCGCGCACTTCGGTTCCATGAGCCGTGGAAAGCATCGAAAATGTCCCCGCGATATTCCGGTGGAAATGCCGCCACTCCGTTTGTGGCGGTATAAAAAACCATTTCCAACGGGGCCGAGTGCGATTGAAACAACACGTCGGGCACAATGGCCACGCCGGCGAGATCCGGGCGCTCACCTGCGTGGCGGGGATCTTCAAAGTTACCCATGTAATACCAGGGCCAGCCGTAGAATCCGCCCTCTTTTACGCGGGTGACATAATCCGGCACCAAATCGTCGCCCAGCGCGTCGCGCTCGTTCGTCGAGGTCCACAATTCGCCCGCCTCATCCACAGCCAAGCCCACGCCGTTGCGAATCCCGGTCGCAAAAGCGCGGAGGGGCTGCTGGCCTTCGGGGTCGGTCACAAAAATTTCGGCACGATGGGTTTCGGAATCCCATGCCGCGCCCCGTCCGTGTTCGGCCTCCCAAGCCGGAATGTCCGCGAGATTTTTCTTGCTCATGGTTTCGGCGACGTTCGATCCGGAACCGATGGAGATAAACAGGCGTTTGCCATCCCGCGAGAAGGCCACGTCGCGCGTGGTATGCCCGCCGGTGCTGTCGGCCAGGCGCGGGACAATCACCTGGGCTTCACCGCGCGCCTTGAGATCGCCGCTGCGATACGGAAAGCGGACCACCGAGTTGTTGTTCGCCACGTATATCCACTGCGGATCATTTCCAGGATAGAAAGCGATGCCGAACGGCCGATCCAAGCCGTCCGCAAAAATCTGATTGTCAGAGGGGGCGTCCGCGCCGTCGGCGGCCCGCATGACCCGTATGCGATTGGCGCGCGTCTCCGCGATAAAAATATCCCCGTTGGGCGCCACGCGCAGCAGGCGAGGCCCTGACAGTCCGTCGGCAAACAACCGAACCGTGAACCCTGATGGAACCGACAATACGGCATTTGTCGGCTGCCTGATCACTCGCGGATTGTTCCCGGACGAAGTGGTGGCATAAGGTTTTGGCAAATCCGCCAGCGTGAGGTGATGTTTCACACCCGGAGCGGCATTGCGCCAATCGCCGGGGTCGGTTGCCGGGGACGCGGCGGGTGCCGGCGCGATGGCGGCGGTTGGGGTAGCGCCGGCTGGAATGGCCAGAGTCGCCAGATACGCAATCAAATTGCGGCGATTGTCAGCGTCGGGAACGGGCATTGGCATGAGGGTGCCGGGAACGACGGTCGTTGGACTTGCGAGGAAACGGTCCAAGGTGGCTGATTCCCAAACAAGCCCGGATTCGACCATCGCTCTCGTGTAGTTGAAGCTTAAGCCAGTGCCGGCGCGCCGGCCAACGATGCCGACAAGGCTGGGACCTTGCTTCACGATCACTGAATTGCTAGGTCCCAAACTCGTGGTGTGGCAAATGGCGCAGCTTTGCTGAAAATAAATCTGTCCCCGGCTGGCATCACCAGCCTGCAAATCCTGGGCTGCGGCCTCGTTCCCTGCGCGCAGAACGGCAAGAAACAGGATGCTTGAGATGAACATGCGTGTGAATGATTGCATAATTAACTCCGTTATAACTCCGTTTGTTTGGTTTTACCGACTTCTCCTTTTACCCGGCATTTTCCATAAGGCCATGCGCCCGTGTCCACCCGGGCCATTCAGTCTTATTGGCCAATATCGTATCCGCTCTGCCAGTGCCATCAAACCTTTTTTTTGCCGCTTGCGACTGGAATCCTGACTCTGCGGGACACGCTTCTTTTTGCAATGAGCGTATGCGGTCATCAAACACGTCTTTGCGCGTGGCAGCAGCCGCCGGTTTTTCGGTTGTCAAACAATTGCGGCGGCGGAAGTGAATTTGCTTTTTCAATCTCCGAAAAGATTGAGTTGCGCGGCCACTAAAATTTACCATCCTGTTCTGGTTATGCTCAAAGTCACCGAAATCGCGTTCAGTTGTTATCCGGTCAAGGACATGGCGCGCGCGCGAAAGTTTTACGAAGGCGTGCTGGGTTTGAAACCCACGATGGTTTTTGGCGAACCCGGCGGAATGCAATGGACGGAATATGACATCGCCGGCGGCACGCTCTCGCTCGGCTGCGGCGCGCCGGATTGGACGCCGCGACCGGACGGCTGTTCCGTCGGGCTTGAAGTGGATAATTTTGACGAGGCCGTTGCGCATCTGCGCGCAAACAACGTGAAGTTCCAAGCCGAGCCGATGGCCACGCCGGTTTGCCGGATGGCTTTCATTTTTGACACCGAAGGCAATTTGATCTGCATCCACAAGCGGAAGGCGAAGTAGCAGTTATGTTTGAATTCACTTTAGCCTGTGCCAGTAAAGGAAACTATGTATGTCCGCCAGATGCCGGACCTGCGTGGCGCGCAGCTTACGAAGCTGGCTGTGACATGGAACAGCTGGAGACAAATCTTCGCCTGACTCCGGAAGAACGTTTGCTGAAACACGATAGACTCTTGAAGGATTGGTTCGACTTCGCGACATTCATGGAAAAAATTTGGAACGGTTATCATTTCATTAAATCACATGGCAATCCTCGTTAAACCCAACACCAAGGTTCTCGTCCAAGGCATCACCGGCAGCTTCGGCGCGAAGCACGCGCAGCTTTCGATTGATTACGGCACGCAGGTCGTCGCCGGCGTCACGCCCGGCAAAGGCGGACAATTCTTTGAGCATGGCGGAAAGCGCGTTCCCATTTTTGACACCGTTGCCGACGCGGTGAAGCAGACCGGCGCGGCGGCCTCCGCGGTTTTTGTTCCGGCAGCGCTCGCCGCCGACGCGATTCTCGAAGGCGCGGACGCCGGACTCGAACTGGTCGTTGCCATCACCGAAGGAATTCCGGTGCGCGACATGGTGCGCGTAAAACGTGCGATGGAAGGCAATACAAGGACACGCGTCATCGGTCCAAATTGTCCCGGCATCGTCACGCCGGGCGAGGGCAAGGATTCCCATGGCGGCTGCCGCATCGGCATTGCGCCCGGTTACATCCACAAAAAGGGCAACATCGGCGTCGTCTCGCGCAGCGGCACGCTGACTTACGAGGCCGTCTGGCAATTGACTTCGCGCGGCGTCGGCCAGAGCACTTGCGTCGGCATTGGCGGCGATCCGGTGAACGGCACGTCGCATCTGGACGTGATCAAATTATTCAACGACGACCCGGAAACGACCGGCATTATAATGATTGGTGAAATTGGCGGTGGCACGGAAGAAGAAGCCGCCGAGTGGATCAAGCAGAATTGCAAAAAGCCGGTTGCCGGTTTCATCGCGGGCGCGACCGCGCCGCCGGGACGCCGCATGGGTCACGCGGGCGCCATCATCAGCGGCGGCAAAGGCACGGCGGCGGCGAAAATCGCGGCGTTCAAAGACGCCGGCATCGGTGTCGCCGTCACGCCCAGTGAAATGGCGGAAACGCTGTTGCGGATGATGTGAAATGCGCAGTCGTTGCATCGTTAAATCGTGAATCGTTGAACCGATGCAGCGATTTAACGATTCAACGCACGGGATTAAATGGCTTTCATTGACTTCATCCTGAATCTCGCGGGTTTGCTGCTGTGGCTGAACTGGCGCGCCGCGAAAGCCGATCCGCTCGGCAAACCGACACCCGCCACCTTGATCGGCACGCTGCGCCGCGCCGAGCCGGCGAATGCGAAACGCTGGCATCTGCCGGCGGTGCTGGGCGGACTGCTGCTGCTGCGCGCGCTCTTCTACTGGCAAATCGGCTCGGCAGCGGGATGGATTGGGAAACTGGATCTGGGCGGGACCGCTGTATATTTCCACAGCAACTTGTTCGGCCAGATGCTTTTGTTTTCCATTTTCAGTTTCGCGCGGATGTTCGCAATCCTTTATTTGTGGCTGCTGCTGCTGTCCCTTTTGGGCGGGCCAATGCCGACGCACCGGCTGGTGAAAATGCAGCTGGGCAAAATTGACGGCTGGCCGCGCTGGATAAAAATCCTTTTGCCGTTCGCTTTCATCGCGCCGGTTTGGATGCTGGCAAGCTGGCCGTTCGCGTGGCTGCATCCCAAACCGGCGATGCCGGCGGCGCACCGGATTGAAGAAGCCCTGGTCATCGCGCTGGGCAGTTATCTCGTCTGGAAATTTCTGATTGCCGCGCTGCTGGCGCTGCATCTGCTGAACAGCTACATCTATTTCGGAAAAAATCCATTCTGGAATTACGTGAACGCGACGTCACAGAATCTTTTGGCGGCGCTGAAAAAAATGCTGCTCCCGCTGATTGCCGCGGCGCTGTTGTTGTGGCTGACGAGCTGGCTGTTGTTTTGGGCGCAACTGGCCATATTGCTGGCCGTCGGGCTGGGCGGCTGTCTGGTCTGGATTTATGCCAACGCAACCGCGCAGAAATTTCTGGCGCTGCCGGAAAAAATTCCATTGCGCGCGGGCAAGGCGGATTTCGCGCCGGTTGCGGGCATCGCGCTTGTGTTCCTGCTGGCGGGGCTTGCCGGGCGCGCCCTGGTTGCCATTTACGGGCAGTTGTCCCGGTAACGCTGTTGCCGCTGTCGGGTGCGGCGGGAAGGAAAATTATTCCACCTTCGACTTGGGAAATCTGGCCGAGATGACCGTGCCCGATTCCTTGTCGCTCACGATGGAAAATTTGCCGCCGTGCAATTCCACCAGCCGCTTGGCAATGGTCAGCCCCAAACCCAGGCCCTGCTGCTCGTGCAGTTTGCGGTCGAACTGCATGTAGGCGCCAATGCGTGTGATTTGCTCGGCGGTGAACCCGCGGCCTTGGTCGCTGACGGACAGCGTAACGGCGTTGAACGCCTCGTTGAGCGTCACGCGCACCGGCGAGTCGGCCTCGGAAAACTTGAAGGCATTTTGCACGAGTTCGTCCGTGATTTTGCTCAAGTATTCCTCGGCGACGGGCAGCGGAAGGTCCGCCAGTTCAAATGACAAATCCGGCAGGCGGCTGGCTTGGGCCGCCTGCGCGGCGGCGCGGTTCTTGATCAGGCCTTTGGGATGCTCGGTCCGGCCCACGCGGAGGGCGTTGACGTTTT
>Ga0302320_10013454_pt1 | contig 17100 bp, 11 predicted proteins | sample Bog_T0_3_FD_202130 | JGI IMG/M metagenome (GOLD analysis project Ga0302320, IMG submission 202130) | Peat permafrost microbial communities from Stordalen Mire near Abisko, Sweden - Bog_T0_3 | ecosystem: Environmental > Terrestrial > Soil > Wetlands > Peat | place: Sweden: Abisko, Stordalen Mire... | reverse complement strand
CGCCCGACCGCTCACCCAGCGACGGGCCGAACATGATTCCCCTGGACCAATTCGCCGCCCTGTTGCGGCGCCTGTTGCACCTGAGGCGTGCCGTGGAGGAGATTTTATGAAAGCAACTATCGCATTTGTCTTGCTGGCCACGCTCTTGGCGGCCGGCGGTTGCGGCCGGAGCAACGCCGCCGTAAAGGCCGGCAACCGCGGGGCCGACGTCTCCGCGCAATGGTCCAATGACCTGTTCAACTTCGCCATCGAAAACCTCAATCACCTGGAAGAAAATGACTGCCAGGAGATGATGACCTCGACGCGGGAACGCCTCGGCGCGCTCGAACAACCACGGCTCTTTCCCGGCGTCCTGCCCTCCAACGCCTTGCTGGCAAGCTGGCCGGAGCCCGACATGCTCCGCCAGGTCGTCAGCCGCTTGAACCAATGGGTCGATACCCAGGAGAGGCCCCATCCCTGGACGCCCGACGCAATGCTGGCCGGCTTGCCCCCGGAGTATGCCAAGTTGCCAATGGTTGCCGAACTGGACCAGGCGCACTTCAGTTCCTATGACGGTTACATGCTCATGGAAGCCGTCTGGGCCCGCGACGCCGCCCGCTGGGCCAAAGGCAATACGAGCGACGATCTGCTGGCGGCGCGGAACCTGTTCGATTGGGCCGTGCGCAACATCCAACTCGACTACGACAAGCCCGACCGCGTGCCGCAGGTGCCTTGGGAGACGCTCTTTCTGGGCCACGGTACTCCTTTGGAACGGGCGTGGACCTACATCATGCTCCTGCGGCAGTGCGATATCGACGCCGCCATCGTGGCCCTGCCGACGAACGCCACAAAGAGCGCGAAGAACGACGCCAAAGCGTCCGCCGCCGAACTGAAGCCGTGGTGCATCGCCGTGCTTTTGGGCGACAGGGACAAGAAGCTCTACCTCTTCGATCCGCGTTTGGGACTGCCGATCCCCGCAGCCAACGGGATCGCGGCCGGAAAGTCGGGCCAACTGGAAATCCAGCCCGCGACGCTCGACCAGGTTGTCAAAGACCCGCGGCTGCTGGACCGCTTGGCGCGGGCCGCGGACGAGCCCTACTGGGCCGGCAAGGCCGACTTGGCGCATGCGGTGATCCTGCTGGAGGCGTCGCCTTTGTACATGGAACCGCGGGCCCGGCGGATGGAAGCCCTGCTGGCCGGCGAACGGAAGCTGGTGCTCAGCGCCGAGCCTTCGCAGCAAGCCGCGCGATTCAAGGCCGCGGGCGTGAGCGACGTGCGGATATGGGAATTGCCTTATGCGACGCTCGAACATCGCATGGCCGCGTCGCCGCAGATCATCATCCATCGTCTGGAGAACTATCTCCGTTTCATCGCCCTGGGCGGCGGTTCGCTCTACAAGGGACGCATCCTGCACCTCAAGGGCCGCTTTTTCGACGAGAAGGGCGCCATCGCTTACTATCAACGGGCCCGGCCGAGGACCCGCGACGTGCTGGCCGAGGAAACCAAGCGCGCCCAGGCTTGCTACACTTCGCTCGTGGCCCAAACCAAGGCCGCCGGACGCGAGGTGACGCCACAAGTGGACAACAGCCTCAAGCAGTTTGCCACCGCATTGATTGGCAGCGAGCTCAAAGCGATCTTGCAAGGCAAGCTCGATGCCGCCTACTGGCTGGGGCTGATCGAGTATGAGCAGGAGCAGTATGATTCGTCCCTCGATTACTTCAACGTCCGCACGCTCCAGGCGGGCGGCCAGGAAAAGACCTGGGAGGCCGGGGCCCACTACAACATCGGCCGCTGTCGCGAAATGCTGGGCCAGTGGCCGGAAGCCGTGCAGGAATATGAATCGAGCCTGATTTTGCGGAACGAGGACGGGAACCTGCTCCGCGCACGTTGGCTCAAGGAGATCCACCCCGCCAAAGTTGCGAAACCGTCGCCAGAGAAGAAAGCGCCGGAGGCAAAGAAGGCTGAAGAAAAGAAGATTGAGGAGAAGAAAGCGACTGACAAGAAGCCGTGATTGGCTCAATGCGAGTATAGTTATTGTGGCTAATACATATAACTCCCGATTAGCTGTTTGCCTTTCTCCCATCTTCCTTTCCATAATCTTCTTTTCCACCCTCCCCGCCCTTGTCCGGCGGCCAAAACCCTGTTAAACTGCTTGATTCGCGATCGTCTTCCGGCCGGAGAAATTTCAAGAACATGAAAGACAACATTCATCCCAAATACGTCGAGACCAAGGTCACTTGCGGCTGCGGCAATACGTTCGTGACCCGCAGCACGCAGAGCGAACTGAAGGTCGATATTTGCAACGCCTGCCACCCGTTCTATACCGGCAAGCTGAAGTATGTCGACACCGCCGGCCGCATCGAGAAGTTCCAGCGGAAGTTCTCCAGCACGGGCATTGCCAGCCTGCTGCGCGGCAAGAAGAAGGCGGTCGAGGCCCCGGCGGCAACCGAGACGACCTGAAGCGGACCACGGCCGCGGGGCAGCTTTACGTTTGCCACGCGCTGCCAGACGCCGCCGACCCTGCGCCGGTGGAGCAACGATTGATCAGCTATGCGCGAGATCCTGGAACAGCAATTCGCTCGCTTCGAGGAACTGGAGCGGCTGATGGTCGATCCGGAGGTTCTGGCCCGGCCGGCCTACTTGGCGCAGTTGGCGCGGGAGCACGGTTCGATGGCCAAGCAGGCCACGAAGTACCGCCGTTTCAAGCAACTCAACGTCCAGATTGCCGAGGCCAATGCCATGGCCGCCAGCGATGATGCCGAACTGCGGCAGCTTGCCCAGGCGGAGATTGCCGATCTGAAGGCCGAGCGTGAGGGCATCTGGAAGGAAATCCTCGATACGGTTGCCGGTGGCGACGATGCCCAGCGCACCCGCTGCATAGTGGAAATTCGCGCCGGCACCGGCGGCGACGAGGCGGCCCTCTTCGCCCGCGATCTCTACGAGATGTATCGGCGCTACTGCGAGTCCAAGGGCTGGAAGGTGGAAGTCATGGACCTCAGCCCGACGGAATTGGGCGGGTTCAAGGAATTGGTAGTCGGGCTGGAAGGCGAAGGCGTCTATCGTGCGATGCAGTACGAGAACGGCGGCCATCGCGTGCAGCGCGTGCCGGAAACCGAGACCAAGGGGCGAGTGCAGACCTCGCTTGCCACGGTTGCCGTGATGCCCGAGCCGGAGGACGTGGAAATCGACCTCAAGCCGGCCGACTACACGGTCGAGCGGTATTGTCGTTCCAGCGGCCCCGGGGGCCAGCATGTGAACAAGACGGCCAGCGCCATTCGCCTGATTCACGCCGCGACCGGCCTGGAGGTTACCTGCCAGGACGAGAGGAGCCAGCAGAAGAATCTCTCCAAGGCGTTGCGCGTGCTCAAGAGCCGGCTTTACGAGCTGAAGCGCGAGGAGGAAATGAAGAAACGCTCCACCGAGCGCCGCGAGAAGATCGGCTCCGGCGATCGCAACGAACGCATCCGCACCTACAACTTTTCGCAGAACCGGCTCACCGACCACCGCATCAAGCAGAATTTCAATTTGGAAAACGTAATCGCCGGAAACCTCGCGCCCGTGGTCGACGCGCTGATCGAGTGCGACCGCCAGGCGCAACGCAAGGCGTTTGGAAATATTGATTGAGTGGGAAGTAGTGCTTAGAACTTAGTACTTGGTTCTTAGCACTACGGACTAAGCACTAAGCACTAAGAACTGAGTTCATCCCATGTCCTCCGCTGCTCCCTGGACCGTCGGCCGGCTGTTGCAGTGGACGGTCGATTTTCTCAAGGGCCGCGGGGCCGACTCGCCGCGGTTGGACGCCGAAATCCTCTTGGCCGAGGCCCTGCACTGTCAGCGCATTCAACTCTATACGGCCTTCGAAGAAGTGCCCGGCGAAGAGCAGCGGACCGCGTTTCGCGAGTTCGTCAAGCAGCGGGCCGAGGGAACACCGGTGGCCTATCTCGTCGGCCGGCGGGAGTTCTACTCGCTCAGTTTCAAGGTCCGCCCCGGCGTGCTCATCCCGCGGCCGGAAACGGAACTGATCGTCGTCACGCTACTGGACCTGGCCAAACAATCCGGTATCGCCGCGCCCGCGATCGCCGACGTCGGCACGGGCAGCGGCATTCTCGCGGTCACGCTGGCGAAGCACTTGCCCGCGGCCCGCGTCGTGGCCACGGATAGCAGCCCGGCCGCCCTGGAGACGGCCGCCGAGAATGCCGCCCAGCATGACGTGGCCGCGCGGATCGAGTTCCGACAGTGCGACCTGCTTTCGGGCATTGCCGCCGCGCCGGCACTGGACTTCATCGTAAGCAACCCGCCCTACGTCAGCACCGCGGAGTACGAGAAACTGCCCCGCGACGTGAAGAACTTCGAGCCCCGCGAGGCCCTGCTGGCCGGCCCCAAGGGGACGGAGGTGATCGAGCGGCTGTTGCCGCAGGCGGTTGAACGCTTGCGGCCCGGCGGCCAACTGTTGATCGAAATCAGTCCCATGATTCACGGCGCCGTCCAGGAACTCCTGGCCGCCACGGCCGGATTGGAACCCGGCGCCACGGTCAAGGACCACGCCCGGTTGCCGCGGGTCGTGCAGGCGAAGCGAGTGGACGGATGAGATAAAGATGAGCGTTAGAGAAGAGTTGCGAATACTGACACAAGCGTTCATTGCTGCGGTGATTATTGAAGTACTGCTTCTCCTCGGTACCGTGTGCTCGCGGGGATGCAATGCACAAGGCATTTGGATTCCTAGCCCTATTCAGATGGTGTATCTCTACACTCATCTAATTGGAATGACAATCGCTGACAAACTTGGTTTCGGGGAGATCGTGTGTTGCGCCGTCACAGGGATAATTCAATTCTTCCTCATCTTCTACATCGGCTTGGTCATGTGGGATTGGAGGAAACGACGCCACCCAATGTGATTGCACGATGACGGAACTAATCATTACCGGCGGAACGCCGCTACGCGGCACGGTGCAAGCCAGCGGGGCCAAGAACGCCGCGCTGCCGATGATGGCCGCCGCCATCCTGGCCGACGGCGCCGTGGAACTGCTGGGCGTCCCGCGCCTGACCGACATCCGCACGATGGGCCGCTTGCTGGTCCACTTGGGACTTGACGTCGCGCATCACGGCGAACGGCTCGTCCTGGCGACCGTCGATCGCAGCGTGGTTCAAGCCCGATACGACCTGGTACGCCGCATGCGCGCCGGGTTCTGCGTGCTGGGGCCGCTCCTGGCACGGCGGCAAAAAGCCGTGGTGCCGCTGCCGGGCGGGTGTGACATTGGCGACCGGCCGGTCGATCTGCACCTCCGCGGCCTGGTAACGTTGGGCGCGGAATTGCGATTGGAACACGGCTGCGTCGTGGCCACCGCGAGGCAACTCCGCGGCGCCACAATCGATCTGCTCGGCCCGCACGGACCAACCGTAACCGGCACCGCCAACGTGCTCGGCGCGGCGGTGCTCGCTCGCGGCCGAACGATCATCCGCAATGCGGCCCGCGAGCCGGAAATCGTCGATCTGGGCCAAATGCTCAACAGCATGGGCGCGCGGATCGCGGGGCTGGGCACGCCGGTGCTTGAAGTCGACGGCGTCGAACGACTTGGCGGTTGCCGCTGGCGCATCATTCCGGACCGCATCGAGGCGGCGACGCTCATGCTTGCCGCCGCCATCACCGGCGGACATGTCCGCGTGACCGGCGTCATGCCCGAGCATCTTGCCAACGTTCTGGCCGCGCTGGAGGCGAGCGGGGCCGCACTGGATGTCGGTCCTGATTACGTAGCCGTGCGGGCCGCCTCGCGCGTGCTGCCCGTGGATGTCACGGCGGAGCCTTATCCCGCTTTGCCCACCGATTTGCAGGCCCACTGGACGGCCTACATGGCGACTGCGGCGGGACCGAGCCGCGTCGCGGACCGTGTCTTTCCCATGCGTTGGGGCCACGTGGCCGAACTGCGGCGTCTGGGCGCCAATCTGCAATGCGCCGCGGACGGCGTGCGGATCGCCGGCCATTGCCGCTATCAAGGCGCCGAGGTCGCGGCATCCGACCTGCGGGCCAGCGCCGCGTTGATCCTCGCGGCCTTGGCCGCGCGGGGCACGTCGATCATCCATGCCGCGCATCACCTGGAACGCGGATACGAGCGGCTCGACCGAAAGCTCGCCCGGCTCGGCGCAACGATCGCCGTGCGGCGGTCGCCGGACCGCATCGGTTGTTAAGGACTTGGTCCCGAATAACTTCCGCACTTGACGGGACAGGCGAGCCGGGAGCGTAAGCTTCCGAGCCCGGAGGCTTACGCCTCCGGCTCGCCTCACGGTAGAAGTTATTTCCAACCAAATCATAAGGGCTCGAATCCCATGTCGCGAGATGCTTGCGAGATCGACACGCCTGCCCCCGCCTGGACGGCCTGGGCCTTCGCCGCGGCGACGCTGCTGGGGGCATTTCTCCTGTTCCAGATCCAGCCGCTGGTGGGCAAGTTCATTCTGCCCTGGTTCGGGGGCGTGCCCGCGGTGTGGACGACTTGCATGCTCTTCTTCCAGATCGTACTCTTCGGCGGATATGCGTACAGCCACTTGCTCGTCGCCCGCTTTTCGCCGCGTAGCCAGGCGATAGCCCAAGCCGTGCTTCTGCTGGCGGCGTTGGCCGTGTTGCCGATCGCGCCGGGCGATTCATGGAAACCGGCCGATAGTGCGGTGCCCACGGCGCGCATTTTGTGGTTGCTGACGGCCACCGTGGGGCTCCCCTACTTCGTGCTCTCGACGACAAGTCCGCTCATCCAGGCATGGTTCAGCCGCAGTTTTCCCGGCCGCAGGCCCTATCGACTCTATGCGTTGTCGAACATCGGCTCGCTGGCGGCATTGTTGACCTATCCGTTCGTCTTCGAGCCGGCCTTCGACCTGACGACGCAGGCACGGCTTTGGTCGTGGTGCTTTCCGGTGTATGTCCTGCTTATCGGCCTCTGTGCCGCGGCCGTGTGGCACGCCGGTCCCCTCTCCCTCCGGGAGAGGGCTAGGGTGAGGGCGGATGACTCGATGCAACAACCCTCACCCCCGGCCCCTCTCCCATCCTGCTGGGTACAGCAGGCGGGAGAGGGGAGCGTTGTATCGCCAACTTGGCTCCGTCGGGCCCTGTGGGTGCTGCTGCCGGCCTGCGCGTCGCTGGTCCTACTGGCCACGACGAACCATGTCTGCCAGGACGTGGCCCCGCGGCCATTTCTGTGGGTCATGCCGCTGTCGCTCTACTTGCTTTCATTCATCGTCTGTTTCGATCACCCGCGCTGGTACGTGCGGCCGGTCTGGGCCCTGCCGGCACTGATCGGCATCGCCGCCGTCATTGCGGGCGATAAGATGGCCGGCGGGCAGTACCGGCACGAAGGCGCTTCGCTCACCTTCGCCCACGAACTGGTCCTGCATTTTGGGACCATGTTCTCGATCTGCATGCTCTGTCACGGCGAACTCGTGCGATTGAAGCCCGAACCGCAGCGGCTGACGGGATTCTATCTCTCGCTGGCCGGCGGCGGAGCGCTGGGTGGAGTGCTGGTGGGCCTCGTGGCGCCGCACCTCTTCCGCACGTTCTTCGAGTGGAACCTCGGCATGCTGGCGTCCTATGTCATGGCCACGCTGGTCCTGTTCCTGGCCGTGCCGAAGTCGGGCCGCTGGCGCCTGCCGGCCTTTCTGCTGGGCGGCTTTGCCGTGGGCGGGTTCATCCCTGTCCTGCTGTGGCAAAGCGATGCGCGCCCGGCCGGTCCGGACGATTCGCGGCTCGTCGATCGACAGCGGAATTTCTACGGTGTCGTCTCGGTATGGGAGGCCGACCGCAACGACCCCCGCAAGCATCGCGTCCGCATGGAACATGGCGCCATCGTGCATGGCGAACAGTTCCTCTGGCCGGCAAAACGCGGCCAGGCATTCAACTACTACGCGCCACAGAGCGGCATCGCCCTCGCGATCCGCGAACTGCAAGAGCGAAAGCAATTCGTTCATGTCGGCGTTGTCGGGCTGGGCATCGGCACCTTGGCCAGCTTTGCCCGGCCGGGCGATCGCTTCACCTTCTATGAAATCAATCCGGTCGTGCGCGACATGGCGGAAAGTCATTTCTACTATCTCAGCGATGCGCGAGACCGCGGAGCGGAGATCGAAATCGTGATGGGCGACGGCCGCTTGTCGCTGGAGCGCCAGCCGCCGCAGGACTTCGACCTGTTGGTGCTGGACGCCTTCAACGGCGATTCCGTGCCGGTGCATCTGCTGACGCGCGAGGCGATGGGCATCTACCGCCGCCACGTCGCCCCGAACGCCATCCTGGCGATCCATGTCACGAACTCGTATCTCTACCTGTTCCCGGTCGTGAGGGCGCTGGCGGACGACGCCCACTTGGACTGGCGGCGGGTCTTTGTGACCAAGGACGAGGCGGCCTCCCGCATGCGGAGCGATTGGGTGATTCTGAGCGATAATGAATCGTTCCTCGGCGCGATTCCCAATGCCCCGCCGCCGAATTCCAAGGACGACTTCGCCGTGCCCGTCTGGACCGACCGCAACAACAGCCAGTTCATGATCCTGGTGGGCCGGCGGTAATTTGGAGTGCGGCGATTTATCGCCGCTTTCCGGCCGCTTTGCGGCCTTTGAAAGCGGCCAAAGGCCGCAAAGCGGCGATGAATCGCCGCACTCCAAAGCGCTCAGGCCGCGAACTTTCGCCCCGTCAACTGCTCGTAGGCCTCGACGTACTTCGCCCGCGTCTTCTCGACGACGTCGTCGGGCAGCGCCGGCGGGGGACTGTTCTTGTCCCAGCCGCTGGCCGTCAGCCAGTCGCGCACGAACTGCTTGTCGAACGAGGGCTGCCCACGGCCCGGCGCGTATTGATGGGCGGGCCAGAACCGCGAACTGTCGGGCGTAAGCACTTCGTCGATCAGGAGGACCTGGCCATCGACCTGGCCGAATTCGAACTTCGTGTCGGCGATGATGATCCCGCGCTCCAGGGCGTACTCGGCGCCGCGGCGGAAGATGTCGATGCTTCGCCGCCGCAATTCTTCGCTCAGTTCGCGGCCCACAGCGTCCGCCATCTGCTGGAAGGTGATGTTCTCGTCGTGGCCTTCCTCGGCCTTGGTGGCCGGCGTGAAGATTGGTTCCGGCAGCCGAGCGCTCTCGGTCAACCCGGCCGGCAGTCGAATGCCGCAGACCGTGCCGCTCTGGCGATATTCGGCCCAGCCCGAGCCGGAGAGGTAGCCCCGCACAACGCACTCGATCGGCACGACCTGCGTCTTGCGGCAGAGGGTCGTGCGGCCCTCCAGCGGACCGCGATCGACGCCGTCGGCCAGGGGCATCTTCCGCACGTCGGTCGTGATCAGGTGGTTCGGCTCGCCCAGGCGATCGAACCAGAAGGCCGAAATCTGGGTCAGCACCCGGCCCTTGTCGGGAATGCCGGTGGGCAGCACCCAGTCGAAGGCGCTCAGGCGATCGGTGCTGACCAGCAGCAGTTGCTGGCCAAGGTCGTACACGTCGCGGACCTTCCCGCGACGAACGGGCAATCCGGGAAGCGAAGTCTGGAGAACGATGGGATTTGGCATGGGCTGTTCTTGGGTTTGGGCCTGTCTTTGGAATTCCGGAAATATACCCCCCGCTTCGCCGATTGAATAGGAGGTGCCGGTGGACTGGGCTACACTTCCCCGGCGGGGGCGTGTAACATGATAGGAACGGCCTTCGGGGCCGTCGTTCGAACATGCACACCCGCAGGGCCATGGCCGTGGGCGGTTTGCGTGTGTTCCTCTGATACCAACTTGCCTTCGGTGCGGCTTTCGCACGTGTCGCCGCGCCAGCAAATTCCAACCCGCTCGAAAGATCCCGCTTCGATGGGGCAGATGCGATTTATTGTCTCGCCGCCGCAATGCATCACGGACGATGTGCTGCAGCTTAGCTACATGGCGGGCATGGAGCGCACTCCCTGGCTGGCTCAGGTCGAGCGCGACGGCGACGAACTCGTGCTGGAACGCGATGTGGCCGATTCGGGCAGCGTGACGGTCCCCTGGCGCGTCGAAGGCCACGGTGTTCTGGCCCTTTCCACCGGTACGCTGATCGAACGCTGGGAACCCTACCGCCTGCCGCTGGAACTCGCGCGCGGCACGATCAACCTCTTGCGGTCGCAACTTCACGATTGGAAAGGCATCGGCCTGGTCGTGCCCGACGAGGTCAACCGGCTGCTCAAGGAGTCGCTCTCCAAGTTCTCCCAGGCCGTCACGCAGGCCGAGGAGGACCAGGGCGTCGCCGCCCAGGAATCGCTTCGCCTGGCCCTGGACGGTGGCCAGTTGTTGGCCGCCGCGTATGCCGACCAGGCGATTACCAGCCGCCGCCGGGCGACCGGCCGCTTGCCCGCGCTGCTGGGCGGGGAACTGGCCCATGCCGGCATGGACGAGGCCACCGCCCGAGCGTTCCATGCCGCTTTCAACCTGGCCTGGGTGCCGCTTTATTGGCGCGACGTGGAGGCCAGCGAAGGCGAGTTCGACTGGTCCGACTGCGATCGCCGCCTGGAATGGTGCCGCGTCCAAGGGCTGCGGACCTGCGTGGGGCCGCTCGTGCAATTGGACGCCCGCGGCCTGCCCGATTGGGTCTACCTCTGGGACGACGACTTCGAAAGCATGCTCGCCGCCGCCGGCCAGTTCGTCGAAGCAGCCGTCAAACGCTATCGGGGCAAAGTCGATCTCTGGCACTGCGCCGCCAAGGCCAACACCTCCCAGGCCCTCAGCTTCTCCGACGAGGAGCGGCTGCGACTGGTCGCCTGGGTCGTCTGCCGTGTGAAGCAACTCGATCCGGAACACCCGCACGTCGTGGGCATTGACCAGCCCTGGGGCGAATACGTGGGCCGCAGGGCCACCGACCTGGCCCCGCTGCACTTTGCCGACGCCCTGGTCCGCGCCCGCATCGACGTTAGGGCCATTCTGCTGGAGATGAACTTCGGCTGTTATCCGGGCGGAACGCTGCCGCGCAGCGAATTGGATCTCAATCGCCATCTGGACATCTGGGGCCTGTTGGGCCTGCCGCTGGTGGTCGGCATCAGCCTGCCCAGCAGCGACGCCGCGGACCCCAAGGCCCGGCAGAAAGCGGTAACGCCGTCCGGCGGGGCACCCTCTGGGTCCGACGGCGCCTCCGCCGACACATCGGCCGCCACGTGGAACCTTGCCCGGCAGCAGGCCTGGGCCGCCCGCTACGTGCCGTTGATTCTTGCCAAGCCGGGAATCCAAGGCCTGGTATGGAACCAGTTCGACGACGCCCAGCCGCACGACTTCCCGCACGCCGGACTGGTCGGGCCGCAGGGCCAGGCGAAGCCCGCCCTGCGCACGCTGGCGTCGTTACGGGCGACGCTCATCAATCCCCGCCCGGCACAATAGCTTGCGTGGCGCAGCCGAGTTCGCCCACAGCAGCATCACTGACCAAAGTCTCGCCGCTTTACCCCGCTCACTACACACTTGACCATCCGGGCCACCGTTGTACGATTTCAACATGAATGTTCATATGAATTCGTCGCGCCGCCAATTCCTTACTGCGGCAGCCGCGGGGCTGGCGGCCTGGCCGTTCACGGAGCCGGCTTTCTGCCAAATCACCGGGGCGGCCAATCCGAAACTGGCCGCCTATGACGAGTTGATGGAGGCCTTCATGCGCGAGCACCGGCCGCCCGGCGCCGCGTTGGCTGTGGCCTATCACGGCCGCCTGGTCTACGCCCGCGGCTTCGGCCATGCCGATCTGGAGAAGCGCGAACCGGTCCAGCCCGCTGCCCTATTTCGCATTGCCAGCCTGAGCAAACAGATCACCTCGGCGGCCGTGTGGCACTTGATCGAGCACGGCAAACTCAAGCCGGAGGAACGGGTGTTGCCGATCCTGAAGCTGGAACCGCACCTGGAACGGGGCGCCCGCATCGACCCGCGCTGGCACGAAATCACCGTGCGGAACTGCTTGCAGCATACGGGCGGATGGAACCGCGACAAGTCGTTCGACCCGATGAGCGCGGGGACCGCGGAACAGGTGGCCAAGGCGCTGAAGGTCCGCCTGCCCATCCATCCCCGTGAGATCATTCGCTACATGCTGGGCAAGCCGCTGGATTTTACGCCGGGCACAGCCTACGCCTATTCCAACTTCGGCTACTGCGTGCTGGGCCGAGTGATCGAGGCCGTGGCGCGGAAGCCGTATCACGAATTCGTGGCGGAGGCGATTTTCGCCCCGCTCGGCATCCGCGGCATCCGACTGGGGAAGAACCTCTTGAAGGACCGCGCGGCGGGCGAAGTGCAATACTACGACTCCAAGCGGCGCACCGGCAGGGCGATTTCCGGGCCGGAGATCGGCAAGCAGGCGCCGCTGCCTTATGGGGTGGAGTGCATCGAGTCGATGGACGCCAACGGCGGCTGGATCGCATCGACCGTCGATCTGCTGCGTTTCGCCACGGCATTGGACAACCCGAAGAAATGTCCGATTCTCAAGGAGGAAAGCATCCTGGCGATGCTCGCGCCGCCGCCCGGGCCGCTGGGCCACACTCCGGCGGGCAAGCCCAAGGAGGTCTATTATGGCTGCGGTTGGGAAGTCCGCCCGGTTGCGCGGCAGCCGGAGAAATTCACGAAATGGCACACGGGCGGGCTGGCGGGCACTTCCACGCTGCTGGTCTGCCGCAATGACGGCATCGACTGGGCCGTGTTCTTCAACAGCGACGCCGACAAGCAGGGCAACGCCTTCGCGGACGTGATCGATCCGCTGCTGCACAAACCGGCCGACGAGGTGAAGAACTGGCCGGAGATCGACTTGTTTTCGCGGTTCTGAGGGCCTGCAGGAAAGTAGCAGGCACGCTCCGCGTGCCGTCCGCCGGAAGCTGCGGCTAATGCCATGCGGCGGACGGCACACGGAGTGTGCGTGCTACTCTTGCGGGCGGCACGCCACCCGCTGCGCGGGTACCCGGTGCCTGCTACTTTGGGAACGGTTTCACGTGCGCCCGCTTGGCCCAGGCGTTCCATTTTGCGGCCAGTTCATGGGCAAGCTGCGGACGGGCGGCCGCTTGGTCGTGCAATTCGGTACGGTCGGTCTTTAGGTCGTAAAGTTCCCACGGTCCTTTGCGTCCGAGGCGGACCAGCTTCCAGTCGCCCACGCGAATGGCCGCGTTGCCCTCGTGCTCCCAGAAGATGGCGTCGCGCTCGATCGGCCGGTTGTCCAGGGCGGGCACGAGGCTCTTGCCTTCCATGGGCAGAATCGCCTGGCCCTTGAACTCGGCCGGATATTTCGCGCCGGCCAGATCGACGCAGGTGGCCATGATGTCGATCACGTGCCCCGGCTGCTTCCGCAACTCGCCGGGGGTCTTGATCCGCGCGGGCCAATGCGCGATCAGCGGGGTGGCGATGCCGCCTTCGTGGTTGAAATGCTTGTAGCGCCGCAGGGGCGTGTTGGAGAGCGTGGCCCACGATTGGCCCTCGAAGACTTCCGAGCCGCTCGCTCCGGGCGGATTGCCTTTGAGCCGGCCGTTGGGACCGCTCTCGGCGTTCGCGCCGTTGTCGGAGAGGAAGAAAACCAGCGTGTTGTCCAACAGGTTCCGCTTCTGCAGGGCGTCGGTGAAGCGGCCCACGGCGCTGTCCATGTGGGCCACGACGGCCGCGTAGATCGACATGATGTGGTCGAAGCGCTCTTGCTCGGCCGGCGGGACGTCGGCCCAGGCGCGGACCTCGGGCGGCAGCGGCGAGAGGGCCCACTGCTTGTCGATGATTCCCAGTTCGATCTGCCGGGCGTAACGCCGCCGGCGAAGCTCGTCCCAGCCGATCTTGTACTTGCCGCGGAACTTGGCGATCTCTTCCTGCGGCGCCATGAGCGGGAAATGCGGGGCGTTGAAGGCCACATAAAGGAAGAACGGCTTCGACCGGTCGCCGGCGTCGATCATCTTCACCGCGTTGTCGACGAAGGCGTCGGTCGTGTAGAAGTTTTCGCCCGGCTGCACGATCTGGTTGTCGCGCGTGAGCGGATCGGGATGGAAGTAGTCGGCCCCTCCCTGGATGATGCCGAAGTAGTGCTCGAAGCCGCGTTGCAGCGGCCAGTTGAACTTTTTCGCCTCGTCGGCCGGCTTGACGTACTTGGTGACGTGCCACTTGCCGGTCATGGCCGTGCGATAGCCGGCGGTCCGCAGCACCTGGGCGATGGTGACGCAGTGGTTGTTGAGATCGCCGCGGTAGCCGTCCTCGCCACGGTCCTCGGTCATGTGGCCCATGCCCGCCTGGTGCGAATAGAGGCCGGTCATCAGTGCCGCGCGGGTCGGGCAGCAGCGGCCCGTATTGTAAAACTGCGTGAACCGCAGTCCGGTGGAGGCCAGCTTGTCGAGGTTGGGCGTGGGAATCTCGCTGCCATAGCAGCCGATGTCGCTGAAGCCCATGTCGTCCACAAGCATCACGACGATGTTCGGCCGCTTATCAGGCCCAGCGGCCAGGGCAAAGAGCGTTGAGAACAGGGCGAGTGGAAAGACCGCGGCAACAAGCAACCGCCGGGCAAGCATATCTTTACGGAGGCGGGGCATGGTAAAGCTCCAGGTGGGAAGGTAGGGCAGGCGACTCGTATCGTTCCGAGTATAGCGTCGCGGCGAGGGTTCGGGAAGAATCACGGTCGGCAAGATGTTGGCAGAAAAATGAATGACAGTGAGCAGCGCAGATGTTCGTATCCAGAAGGTGGCTCATACGTCTTCCATCTGCGCCCGACGTTCGAGTTTCCGTGCCTGGTAGATGTCCTCCATGATCGTATCCAGTTCAGGATGATCGGCCCAGCCGCCGGCCGAGCGAAGAATGCCATCACCCCACTTCCCGGTTTCTTGCGGGAGCTTGACTTGGACCTCGACGTCCTGCCCCTCGGACAAGCCGAGGTCTTCTTCGAGTTCAATGGTCTTGCCGTGGGCCTTGCCGTGCAGTGTCTTGATCATAACGGTCTCCTCGGATTCATTGTCACGACCCGCTGTCTGAAATCCATTCTACGCATTCGATCGCCCAACATACATGATTCTGGCGGCACAGGTCCCGTTATTTCGCCGTCCGCCGCAGGGCCAGATCGAGCACGAGCAAGACCATCACCGCGCCTAAGACCCATGGCCAGAGGAAAAGCGTCCGCCGGCCGGGTTGCTCCGCCGCTTCCACGGAACCATCGACTTTGCGAACCGTTTCGGGCATCGCGAGCACCACGGCCCCGCCAAAAACGGTCTCCGGCGGCTTGTCTTTGCGGCCAATCTGGGCCTTGAGCCAGTAGGTCCCCTGCCCAGCCGGTTGTAACGCGGCGTAGCGCCCCGGGGCGATCTGCGTCATGGGAAGCGTCGATTTGTTTTCCAGGCCCTCTCCCCTGCCCTCTCCCGTACCCACACCCCCGCCCACTCCCAGATGGAGAGGGGGATTCGAGGTCACGCTTACTTGAACGTCGGCCTTGTCGATGAGGTGGCCGTCGCGCTCCACGGCATCCAGCATGATATGCAGAGCTCCGTCGGACGCTTCGGCGGTGAGCTGCGAGGTCTGCGGCCGATCGTGCCGCATCGTGGCGCGAACCAGTTGCACCCAAAAGCGGCCGAAGCCGGGCCAGTTCAGCCAGGGCGCGGCCCAGCGACTCTGGATGTCGGAAGTGAACGCGGCGGTGGCCCCGCGGCCGTAACGCCAAAGGGCCAGGATCGGTTCGCCGGTCTTTGCCTGCAACACGACGTGGGCCTCCGGCTTGGCCTGCGTCTCGACATAGCCCAGCAGCGGCGGGGCCTGCGACATGTCGAGCCCGCGAAGCACTTGCGTGGCATGGATGACCTGGGGCGAGAAAGGCTCTTCGGTGATGCCGATCTTGCCCACGGTGCTGGTATCGGTCTCGAAAATCCGCGGGATGTCCTTGCCGTTGTCGCAGAAATAGGCCCGGCCCTTGGCCTTGTCGGCCAGCGATTGCATGAACGGCCGGACCGGTTCGCTGCCCACGCCCACGGTGGACATCGTAATGCCCGCGGCAGCCATCTTTCGGGCCAGGCCGTCGAAGTCGCCCGGATTGCCGATGCCGTCGGTCGAAACGATGATGTGCTTCACGTCGGCGAAGGCCTCGCGGAGCGAAAGATAGGCCTGTTCCAACGGTGGATACATGTTCGTCTCGCCTTCGGCTGTAATCTTGTCGATCCGGGCAAGGATCTTCTCCTTGTCGGTCACCGGGGCCAGGGGCCAGATCCAGCGGCTGCGGTCTTCGAAGACCAGCACGCCCACCTGGTCGCGCGGTTGCAGCATTTCCACGGCGCGCCGCAGGGCCTGCTTGGCCAGATCGATATTCCGCTCCTTCGAGCCTTTGGAGACCGGATCGTTCATCGAGCCGGAAATATCCAACACGAGGACCATCGCCAGCGTGGGCTTAGGCTTCGTCTTCCGCTCCTCGGCAATCACCGGCAACACCTCTTCCAACGGTGTATGGCGATATCCGCCCACGGTGAAGGAGTGGTCGCCGCCCACCGCGATCAGCCCTCCGCCCAAGTCGCGGACGTAGCTTTGCAGGGCCTCCATTTGCGGCTTCGAGAGGGCCTCCGCCGCCACGTTCGAGAGGATGATCAGGTCGTAGCGGTCGAGTGCCTCGACCCCGGCAGGCAGTTCCGGCCGGACCTCGACCTCGACATGCTCGCCCGCCAGGGCCTTCTTGAGATGTTCGGCCAGCACCGCCTGGCTTTCCACCAGCAGCACCCGCGGCGGCGGATCGACATAGATCGGGCACGCCGCCAAAGTAGCAGGCACGCTCCGCGTGCCGTCCGCTGAAACTTCCGACACCTTAACCTTATAAACCACCCGCGACTGCTTCTCCACCATCGCCGGCAGGCTCTTGTGATTGTCACCCGCGATCAATTCGATCTTGTCTTGCACGGGCGGCTCCGAATCGTCCCGAGTCAGTTCCACGCCGGCCGTGCCGGACGATTCCGCAAGCACGAGCAAGTCGAGCGCGAACGGCTGGCCGGCGCGGACATGCTCCGGAGCCGTGAGGAACACCGACGGCGGCGCCGCGGGCACGGGCGGCGGATTCTCGTTGGCCACGAATGCCGGCAGGTTCTGCTGGCGGCTTGCCGTCGGTCCGGCAAGCCCGACGGCGACCGCGACAAGCAACAACAGGCGGAGCAGGATCGCCAGGCCCAATCGGCCCGGCGACAACCGCACGAGCGACCGTCGCCAG
>Ga0302320_10013453_pt1 | contig 17103 bp, 19 predicted proteins | sample Bog_T0_3_FD_202130 | JGI IMG/M metagenome (GOLD analysis project Ga0302320, IMG submission 202130) | Peat permafrost microbial communities from Stordalen Mire near Abisko, Sweden - Bog_T0_3 | ecosystem: Environmental > Terrestrial > Soil > Wetlands > Peat | place: Sweden: Abisko, Stordalen Mire... | reverse complement strand
TGAACCTGGTACTTTTTTACCGGTGGCGACACATATATTGAAGTCATTTGACGGCCGTTACTTTGGCGCAATACCCTTGAATATTATCAAGGGCAAAGCAGTGCCTGTATATTCATTTTAACCGAAGGGATTTTATGTTACTCGACTTATTTATCGCCGGTTCCCTGTTTTTTTCTCAGTGCGGGCCGGGCGTTCACCCGGACACTTTAAACGCGATTATCAAAGTTGAAAGCAATTATAATCAGCTGGCTATTTACGACAATACGACCGGCGCGTCGTATCGCCCGCAATCCAAAGAACAGGCGATTTATTTAACGGAAATTTTTCTGTCGTCCGGGCACTCCATTGACATCGGCCTCATGCAAATTAATTCGCAGCATCTGGCGAAATTAAACATCGACTACAAAGACCTGTTTGATCCTTGCTACAATGTCGCCATCGGCACAAAAATACTCTCCGGCTTCTATCGGGAATATGCCCGCAGCAATCCTATGGATCAGCCGGACATGATCCTTTTAAAAGCATTATCCAGCTATAACACCGGGAGCCCACACAAGGGCAAAAGATATGTAAATAAAATATTAAAAGCCGCTGGTAAAAGTATCAACATACCCATAGCGGAAGAATACACAAAAGCAGACACAAACAGAAATTCTTTTTTCAAAGAAAAATTAATAGCGGTGAGGACAGAAAGGACAGAACCGACGGACGAAGTACGGAAGGCAAGATAAAAGGGATGCTGGCACATCCATGCCTTCCGTAGTTATTTTGGTTATTTATCATGCCAGCATTTTTCCCCGCTGCTGGCACAGAATGTAGTAACAAATTGATAATACAGCCTTTAAAATGATGGCAAAACTAAATGACTAATAATTACTATAACATACCGAAAAGCGTTGACGAAGCTGACGACCTGCCGTTCCGGCCTAAAACCGGAGGCGGAAAACGACAAAAACAAGATCAGTCTGACCGCAAATTATTTAGCGAAATAAATCGGCTTTGCGGCCACAAAAGGGGATCGTTTTCCGGTAAATCTTCGAACTACGGGAAGGGCAGGGGAGGTCTCGAATCCCGCTCGTACATGCAGCGTGTTGTTGTAAAAATCCGTGTCGTAAAAATTAATGGAAACGGCAAAGAATTGATCAATAAACACATCAATTACATTACCCGGTCAGGCGTTGAAAAAGACGGAAGTCCGGCGACAATTTTCAATGAAAAAAGCGAATTATCGAAAGAAGATTTGAATAAATTTGTTGATAAATGTCAGCATGACCGGCACACGTTCCGGCTGATAATATCGCCGGAGAACGCCGAATATCTGAACTTGAAAACATACACCAGAGAAGTGGTTGACCGAATGGAAAGGGACATGAATACCAGGCTGCAATGGGTAGCGGTTAATCATCATAATACGGATAATCCGCATACGCATTTATTCATCAGGGGCGTTAATGACAAGGGTAAAGATTTGGTTATGAAAAGGGATTACATAGCAAACGGCATTCGCGTGCGGTGTCAGGAGATTTCGACAGGCTATTTAGGTCACAGAACTGAATTGGATATCGAGGAACAAAGTGAAAAGGATATCCGTAAAGAACGGCTTACAGATTTAGATAGGAATATGCTCAGGAACAGTCAGGATTATGTTGTTGATCTGTCGGCAACACCGGAGAATTATCAGGCAAGATTTCGACGAAATGCAATGCTGCAACGCTGCGCATATTTAAACAAACTAGGGCTGGCGTCAGAGACAGAACCGGGCAAATGGCAATTAAATCCGGAAGCGGAAAAGATATTAAAAGAGCTGGGGCAGCGGGGCGATATTATCAAGACGATGCACGCCAGTCTCCGCGGAGAAAACACAATGCCCGAATGCGCCATTTACTCAAAATTTAATGACGATCAACAACTAAAAGGCGTTGTTATAGGCAAAGGATTATCCGACGAATTGAGCGGCGACACTTACATGATTGTGAAAGCGACGGACAATAAAGCTTATTATATTCCATTATCGAATAAATCCGAAAAAGAGGGGCAGGAAGCCGAAACAGGCTCGCTTGTTTCCGTCTCCGGCAAAGGCCATTACCTCACTGTGCACATGCATTCCCGTTTGTCTGTCGCCGATCAGATAACAGCCGAGGGCCCGACATATCTCGACCGGGAAATAGCGAAAAAAGGAATCGAAAGGCCCGCTGACAAGGTGCTGTCGACAGTGGAAAACGATCTGGAAAAGGCCAGGGCTGAACGCTTTAAAGTATTGCAGGGGAGGGGACTAACGAACACGCCGGAAGCAGGGAAACCGGCATTAAAATATGATGCTTTTGACAAACTGGAGCAGGCGGAACACGACAAAATTTACAGGATATTCAAAGAAAAAGGCTATGTAAAAGCGGAGATTCCCGAAGGAAAAGAATTCACGGGGCACATAGTAAAAATCGATAAATTAAGCGACGGCACATATGCAGTAATGGCTAATACTTCCACAAAAGAAGTTGCAGTTGTTCCTTATCGAAACGGCATGGAAAAGGCGATGGATAACAACAGGGAAGTTAAGATCGAAATGCAGCGGAAACGCGCCGGATTTGAACCGGCGCATATCAGTGTAAAGAGCATTGAGCGTTCTCAATCCAAAGAGAAAGACAAGGGCTGGGAACGGTAATGAAGCATACAAAAATATTTATTTATTCATCAATAGGAATTGTCTTTTTATTCATTCTCAGCGTCTGGATTTCCACGCAGTGGGTTGCCGCGCTTCTTCATTATCATCATCAATTGGGCAAGCCTCTTTTTGTATTTTACGGTTATCCAATATACACGCCGAAATTCTTTTACTGGTGGTACTTTTACGGCATATATGCGCCCAAAGCTTTCGACCGGGCAGCCATAGCAATTTACGCCGGTGTTTTTATATTTATTTCTTTTGCCGTTGCCGCCGCCATTTGGCGTTCGAGACGGCCTAAAGTCCTTTCTTCACACGGGACCGCCCGCTGGGCGGATAACGATGACATTAAAAACGTCGGTTTGCTGGACAATCAAGGCGTTATTCTTGGCAAAAACAAAGAAGGTTACTATTTGCGGCACGATGGCCCGGAACACATCATGTTAATGGCCCCGACCCGTGCCGGAAAAGGAGTGTCCACGGTAATCCCGACTCTCCTGACCTGGCCGCACAGCGTTTTGGTTACCGATATAAAAAGCGAAAATTACGGCATAACCGCCGGATACAGACAAAATAAAATGGGGAACAAAGTTTTAAAATTTGATCCTACGGCCCGGGATAAATCCTCTGTTCGTTACAATCCTCTGGATGAGATCCGCCTGGAGACGAAAGACGAAGTCCGGGACGTGCAAAATATTGCCGATATGCTTGTTGATCCGCACGGGAAGGGCGATATTGACCACTGGGCCAAAACCGGACACGCTCTGCTTGTCGGCGTTGCCCTGCACTTGAAATATACTCAACGGGAAAAGGCCACTCTGTCGGCGATGGCGACTTTTTTATCCAACCCGGCGCTTGGTTTCGAGCAAAGCCTGATTCTGATGATGCACACGCAGCACACAGCGGACGAAACATTATTTTCTAATATTTACGGCGTCACGTCCCTGACCCATCCTGTAGTTGCCCAATCCGCCAGAGAATTGCTCAATAAAAGCGACAGGGAACGAAGCAGCGTTCTATCCACGGCAATGTCGTTTTTGGGCTTATACCGCGATCCCGTTATCTCTTATAATACATCCGTCAGCGAGTTTTGCATTTCTGATCTGATGAACCATGATCAGCCTGTTTCTCTTTATCTGCTGGTGCCGCCATCCGACATAAACAGGACACGGCCTTTGATCAGAATGATCCTTAATCAGGTTGTTTGCCGGTTAACGGAAACAATGCAATTCAGGGACGGCAAGCCGGTGCGGCAATACAAGCACCGGCTCCTGCTGCTGCTCGATGAATTTCCGGCGCTGGGCCGGCTGGACGCTTTCGAGGCGGCTCTGGCCTTCATCGCCGGTTACGGCCTGAAAGCTTTACTCGTGATTCAGAGCATGAACCAGCTCAGCAAGACATATTTTGTCAATAACTCCATTATAGACAATTGCCACGTCCGGATTGTTTTTACTCCGAACGACGGGAACACTCCCGAATTTATTTCCAAGATGCTGGGGACAAAAACCGAAGCCGTGGAAAACCAAAACTACAGCGGCCATAGGCTAAACGTCTGGCTTGGCCGCGTCAGTATCACCACTTCGCAAACGGCAAGGCCCCTGCTTACTCCGGGCGAGGTTTTGCAACTGCCCAAAGACAAGGAAATAATATTCGTCGGCGGATGCCCGCCAATTCTGGCAGGGCTTGTTTTTTATTACCGGGACAAAAACTTTATATCCCGCCTGAGGGAAGCTCCGGTGAACAGCGACGTGCTCATTTACAAGCCCAAAGATAATTTGCTTGTATCGGAGTTTTCCCTCGATACCGCGTTTCCGGGAGCGGATGTGCATAAAATCAGAAAAATGCCGGAGTACAAAGATTATTTCCCCAGAGACGAAAAGGAAATCGAAGAAATCAAGAACTATGCAGCGGGAAAAGCACAGATATCAAGCAGTGAGCAAATCCCCTTTGCAGAGGAATATTAAGATGAAAAAAGATATGACAAATGCTGTAAAAATTACGATCAGAATACCCCAAGACCTTGCCTTGCAATACAAGCAATTGAAGATTTTGAAAGGACGCAACAAACCACTCAACGACTTTTATTTAACCGCGCTGGAAATGTTTCTTTCACCTGATGAAGCCGATAAAAAAGAAGCGGCTCTTGCTCGCCGTCTTGATCATCTTGACCGCCGTTTGAAATTACTTTCAAAAGGGCAGGAGGTTTTGGCCGAGACATTAGCCCTCTATATCAGGGGTTACCTCACAACATCAATTGAATTGCCTCAGGAGCTAAAACCGGCGGCGTTAGCTCAAGCAGGAAGGCGCTGGAAAAAATTTCTGGAAATATTGTCGGAAAGGGTAGGGGGAGGGCAGATTCTTTTTACTGACCTGCCCGAAAAAGTATTTAAACCCGAAAATTTTGAAGAACATAAAACGGAGGTCAAAAGCAATGCCAGCAGCACACAAAGTTAAAGAGATTCCAGCTACAGTTGAGAAACGTGGCAGGAATGAGCGGACTATTGATACAGCCCATAGCAGATTAATGTCGATGCTCTCTACCGCCCTCGGCTATCACGTCAACTGCTTATTGGAAGAAAAAGACGTTGTTGAACTTATGCTCAACCCGGACGGTCATCTCTGGGTGGACAGACTGGGCAAAGGCCGCAGTGATAGCGGCATACAAATAAAACCGGCGGATGCGCAGCGGGTCATTGAGCTTGTGGCCAGCTCCAGCGGTAGCGTGTGCAGTTCCACGCAGCCCATCGTATCGGCCGAACTGCCCGGCAGCGGAAACCGTTTTCAGGGCATGCTTCCGCCAATTGTTGTCCAGCCGGTATTCACTATCCGTAAAAAAGCCCTCAGGGTTTTTACTTTGAGTGATTATGTCCAGCAAAAGATTATTACTGAAAAACAAAAAGAAAGAATAAAAGCCGCGGTCGCGGCTAAAAAGAACATTCTTGTTGTTGGCGGGACGGGCAGCGGCAAAACGACCTTCGCCAATGCCGTGCTGCATGAAATTTCCCAAACAAAAGACCGCTGCATCCTGATCGAGGATACTCTGGAACTGCAATGCACCGCCCCGGATACGGTTTCCATGCGGTCGACCGACCATGTTTCGATGAACGATCTTTTACGGTCGTCAATGCGCCTGCGTCCCGACCGGATTATCGTCGGTGAAGTGCGCGGCCCGGAAAGCCTGACATTCCTGAAAGCCAGCAATACCGGCCATCCTGGCTCGATGTGCACCCTGCATGCCAATAGCGCGAGAGGCGGCTTAATCCGCCTGGAACAATTAATTCAGGAGGCGATTCCGACGCCGCAGCAGGCGCTGATCGCCGAGGCGATCAATATCGTTGTTTATATCGAACGCTATCAGCATGGGCGCCGGATCAAAGAGATTGTCGAAGTAAAGGGCTTTGTAAACGGTGATTACGTTTTGGAGCCTTTTTAAAATAATAACCAGGTAAAGGAGGTTTTAATGAAAAAGGATTCAACAAGATTCAATTATGAACTGTCAGTGTCAATGGCAACAGTATTGGCGGTAATTTTCATTTTGCCGGTGGCGGCGCATGCTGCCGGAGCAGGTATGCCCTGGGAAGGGCCGCTGCAGAGCATTTTGGACAGCCTTACCGGGCCGGTCGCCAAGATCGCCGGTGTCGCTGCAATCGTTATCACCGGCCTCGCGCTGGCTTTCGGCGAAGGCGGTGGACTAATGCGTAAAATATTAGGCATTGTATTTGGTTTAAGCATAGCCTTTTCCGCCTCTACGTTTGGCCTTTCCTTCTTCGGCTTCGGCGGCGGTTGCGGCTTTTAACGGAGGTTTATCATGAAAGAGGCGGCAGGCTTTGAAGTGCCTATTCACCGTTCTTTAACCGAGCAGATACTCATGGGCGGCGTTCCGCGGACAATAGCCATCCTCAATGGCACTGTTGCTGCCGCCTTCGGCATCGGATTGCAATCTTTCTACGTTATACCGGTCAGCATCGTCATTCACCTTACGGCTGTAATGATGACGAAGCGGGACCCGCAATTTTTCGACTGTTTTAAAAGACACATTAAACAAAAGCGTTTTTATTCAACTTAGCAGAGGAATTTATTATGTACAATCTAGGAGAATTCAAACGGCATCCCGACAGAATGAGCGACTTTCTGCCGTGGGCTTCCCTTGTTGCCCCCGGAGTGGTGCTCAACAAGGATGGTTCGCTGCAACGTTCCTTTTCGTTTCGCGGTCCCGATCTGGACAGCGCCACGCAGGCGGAACTCGTTTCCGCATCGGCACGGCTTAATAATGCCGTTAAACGGTTGTCCGGCGGGTGGGGCATTTACTGTGAAGCCCAGCGGATCAAAAGCCAGAGCTATGCCGAATCGGTTTTTCCCGATCCGGTAACGCTGATGATCGACGAGGAGAGGCGCAGTTTCTTCTCGTCCGGAAATCATTACGAGAGTCTTTATTATCTGACAATTGTCTATTTGCCGCCGCAGGATCAGCAGAAAAAGATCGAAAGCTTTTTCATTGAAAGAGGGCAGGATATTGCGGAAGAAACGGCGGATGTCCACCTGAAAACATTTATCAATGAATCAGACCGCCTTTATTATCTGCTGGCGGAAATATTCCCGGAGGCAAAACCTCTGGATGATACCGGGACATTGACTTATCTGCATAATTGCGTCTCGCCGAAACGGCACAAGGTTAATGTTCCCGAGATACCGATGTATCTGGACGCTTTGCTTGCGGATATGCCTTTAATCTCCGGGCTGGAGCCGCGGCTGGGCGATTATCACTTGAGGGTTGTTTCCATTTTAGGATTTCCGGGGACGAGCACTCCGGGAATCCTCGACAATCTCAACAAGCTCAATTTTGAATACCGCTGGGTTACACGCTTTTTGCCGCTGGATAAAAAAGATGCTTTATCCGAACTTGGCAAATACCGCAGGCAGTGGTTTGCCAAAAGAAAAGGCATTGCCACCCTGCTCAAGGAAACCATTACGCAGACAGAAAGCGCGATGGTGGACAACGATGCCGGCAATAAAGCCGCCGATGCCGACGCCGCCCTTCAGGAAGTAGCAGACGATCTGGTCAACTATGGCTACTTCACTGCTTCCATTGTCGTCCTGGACAAAGACTACCTGCAAGCCGAGAAAAAGGTCCGGGCTTTGGAAAAAACTATCAACGCAATGGGTTTTACCGTTATCAATGAAACTCTTAACGCCGTTGACGCCTGGATGGGTTCGCTGCCCTGTTTGTGCCGGGCAAACATTCGGCGGCCGCTGCTTAGTTCTTTAAATCTGGCCCATATTTTCCCGCTGTCCGCCGTATGGGCAGGCCCGGAAATGAATAAGCACTTAAAGGCTCCGGTACTGATCCAGACCCAAACTTCCGGCAATACGCCGTTCAGACTCGATTTGCATGTCGGCGATGTCGGACACACGATGATTGTCGGTCCGACCGGTTCCGGCAAATCCGTCCTCTTATCCTTTATCGCCGCCCAGTTCCGCCGTTATAATGATGCCCAGGTTTATTATTTCGACAAGGATGCTTCGGTAATGGCCCTGACCGCCGGTGTCGGCGGCGACTTCCATGATCTGGCGGCGGATGATTCGCCATTGGCGTTTCAGCCATTGGCAAATATTGACAATGACACCGAAAGGGCCTGGGCGGCCGAATGGTTACGCGAATTTTTAATATCCGAAAATGTCCAGGTTAATCCGGAGGTAAAAAAATCTATCTGGACTGCCCTTATCTCCCTGTCGTCATCGCCGCGGGAACAGCGGACAATTACGGGTTTTAATCTTTTGCTGCAGGACGCAAAATTGCGCCAGGCTCTGGAACCGGCCACCATTGCCGGCTCATTCGGACGGTTGTTTGATTCGACTTATGACAATTTATCATACGGCCGCTGGCAGGTATTTGAAATGGCCAAGCTGATGAATTTGAAAGCCGCCGTGCAGCCGACCCTGTCTTACTTGTTTCATAAACTCGAACAAAGATTTACCGGCGTCCCGACTCTTTTAATCCTGGATGAATGCTGGCTGTTTCTCGATAATCCGGTATTCGCCGCGAAGATTCGGGAATGGTTGAAGGTGTTAAGGAAGGCAAACGTGGCCGTTGTCTTCGCCACTCAAAGCTTGCAGGACGTGGAGGGCAGCTCCATCGCCAATGTAATCAAAGAGTCGTGTCCGACGAAAATATTCCTGCCGAACAATAACGCCCTCGATGACCGTATCGCGGCTATTTACCGGGGCTTCGGCCTGAATGACCGGGAAACGGAAATATTGGCTATGGCCACGCCCAAACGGCAATACTATTACAAATCTACTTCCGGCTGCCGGTTGTTCGAGCTTGCCCTGTCTCCGATAGCCCTTGCTTACTGCGCGGCCAGTTCCCCGGAAGACCGCAAGGCCGCGGCCGGAATGAAACGTAACGAGGGCGAAGATTTTAATTCACAGTGGCTGAAATATAAGCAGCTTCCCTATGCGGAAGATTTCTATGAAACCATAACCGGTATTTTAACAAAGAAGGAGGTAGCCTGAAATGACATCTAAAAAAAACATAGCCGTAATTATCCTTGTAGTTTGTTTATCTTTTGGCGTTTATACGCCGTCCGCGCATGCCGGAATACCGGTAATTGACGTGAGTAACTTGTTGGAAAATATACTCAACTTTGTAGAGAATCTGGAATCAGCAATCAATACCTATACCCAAATTGACAATCAGGTTACTCAAATCGAAAATCAGATCAAGGGATTATACTATCAAGCCCAAAACCTCCAAAAAATGGATTTGCTGCACTCACTCAGTAATTTGGCAGCATTGAAAAGCAATTTGGCCAGAATAAACCAGCTGGTGCTGACAACAAAAGCCTTACCGTTGCAGTACGACCAGATAGGGAACCGCTATGATCAACTATACAAACAAGTCGACAAAAAATTTACTGCGTATTCCGGCATGAGTCTTGATGACATGAAAGACTCAGCTTCTGAGATTCTCGCGCAGACAAGCCAGGCCTCTTATGACGCAATGAGGGCGCAAAGCATGATTGGCGACATTGAAGGCGATGAATCCGATCTCGAAGATTTACAGAATACCTCTGACAATTCTGAAGGCGCTCTTGACGTTGCCCAGGCCACAAATGACATTTTGGTTCTCAATACCAGCCAGCTCATGCGGCTGCAAACAATAAACGCAGCCAGCGCCAGGCTGCAGGCTTCGCAGTATGAAGAACAGGTGCAGCGTAAATTAATTACCGAAGCCGACTCTCAGAGTTATTACTCATATTTTAATAATCCTTCCAACCCTCTTCAGGGCGGCGGCAGCGGCCCCGGCTTTGTGGATTTTCAATAATTTTAAAGGAGCCTGTAAAATGAAATTTAGTAATACTTTTTTGTTGATGCTGGCATTTTCTTTTTTATTTGTTCTCGCCTGCGATAAGGCAAAAACCGTTGAATATTACAATACACATGAACAGGAACGAGCTGCAAAGATTGAACAATGCAAGAAAATGAACCCTGTTGATCTTCAATATAATCGGGATTGCCAGGCGGCCATCCGTTCCTGGTCTATTGCCGATAATAAAAGATTCTTCGGCACAGATAAAAAGAGAGAGAATCCTTTGGATAAACCTCCCCAGGGAAAAGGGTTCGTGGATTTTAAATAATATTCGGAGATATCTTCATGCTGGATAGTCACATATTAACTAATTTATTGAAAGAATTTGCCAATATTTTTTCCGCCGGTGTCGGCAACATCATGGGCGACGCAAAATGGCTTTTAGGTACTTTGATGGTGATAGACCTCGTCCTGGCCATCATAATGAACCTTGATGACGGCGACCACCTAAAAACATTATTTAGCAAGATTCTCAAATATGGTTTTTTCATCTGGATTGTCGTTGATTACCGCAATCTCGTAAAAATGATATTAGACAGTTTCACAATGATAGGCCTTAAAGCTGGCGGCGGCGGGTTAAGTTTATCTTTACTTACAGACCCTTCGGCGATTTCAGAATACGGACTCTCTGTCTCCGCTCCAATATTTAATTACATGAATAGTCTTGGCGGTATTGACACGATTATGAATTTGCCCAAGATAATGATTTCCGGGCTTACCGGCCTTTTAATTATTGCCTGTTTTTTTATTGTCGGCATTCAGTTTTTCATTACCTATCTGGAGTTCTATATAATCGCCACCGTGGCTTTAATATTAATACCTTTCGGCGTTAATCGTTATACGTCTTTTCTTGGCGAAAAAGCTATTGGCGCGGTTATATCTTTTGGCATAAAACTAATGGTTCTTTCCTTTATCGCCAGCGCGGCGATTCCTCTCATTGCGACTTGGGCCTTGCCTAATCCGCCGCTGGTTGAAGATTGCTTCCATTTATTACTCGGCTCTCTCGCGATTGCGATGCTTGCCTGGCATGTCCCTAATTTAGCGGCTGGTTTGTTATCGGGTAATCCGTCGCTTCACGCCGGTTCCGCTGCCGGTGTTGTGTTCGCCGGTGTCGCTGCCGCTGGTCTTGCCGGAAAGCAAGGAGAAGAGATATACAAAAATAGTCCTGTTGTTAATGCCGTCGGCCGGGGTTTATCGGCAGCCTGGAGTTCAATTAAGCCGGGCGGAGGTTCTTCTCCGTCTGGCCCCTCGGCAACTTCAACCGGTCCAATGGATGCAACTGCTGCAGCCGCAAGGCTTGCGCCTGCCGGTAATTCGGTTAAACCGAATTAATTTATTTTTTAAGGAGGTATTATTAGTGAACAATGAATTTAAACAGCCATTATCCAATCTTAAACCGGGTGATGGGCCGGTGTCGCCATATCAACGGGCTAAACAAGAGTGGGATGCCCGCATTGGCAATGCCATAGTCCAGGCGAGCAACTGGCGTTTTGCTACGTTCGGAACACTCCTGCTTTGTTTTTTACTCGTTTTTGGCCTGATCTATCAATCGTCAAAAAGCTCCGTTGTGCCTTACATAATACAAGTTGGCCAAAACGGCGAAGTGCTGTCCGTTTCCAAGGCGGTAGAAACTAATCGGACTCCGCAAGACAATGAGATCAAATATTTTCTGGGCAAGTGGATTCAGGACGTTCGCGGTTTGCCGCTGGATATTGTCGTCAAAAAACGAAACTGGATCAGCTCATATTATTTTATGCGGCAATCCGCAGCCGTAAAAATGAATGAAATAATCAAAAAAGACGATCCCATGAGCAAAGTCGGTGAACAAACAATTACCGCAAAGCTCACATCCATAGTTAAGATGTCCACGCAATCTTATCAATGCCGTTGGGTCGAAGAAGTATTCAGTAAAGAAGGCGCTATGCTTGATACATATAAGATGACCGCTATCATTACGATAGATTTTTCCCGGCCCAAAAATGAGAAAGATATTTTTATCAATCCGCTCGGACTCTATATTAAAGATTTTAGCTGGGCTAAAGATATTTAATTACTACTTACAAGGAGACTCAAAAATGAATGTTATTTTTAAAAAACTTATATTTGTATTTTTTCTTTGTTTCATTATTACCGTATTGCCGGGTTTAGCTCAAACATCTGAGGATACACCAGTTATGCTGGAAAAAGTTCGCCGGTCTTCGGCTGTTCCCGGCCCGACCATTACGTCAGCGGGCATGTCCGATAACCAAACAGCGACACCCGAAGAAATCAGCAAGGAAGCTGCATCGAAACACATTACGGATGCGGCTGTTAAAGAAGGCACACAGAAAATTGAGGATATAACCTCATTACAGGCAAAACTCTTTTTCTACTACAGTCCCACTTCTTTATATGAAATCTTTTGCAAAGAAGGTCATATTACAGATATTCAGCTTCAGCCCGGAGAAGAACCTCTTTATGTCGGCGGCGGCGATACTGTGCGCTGGGTTATAGACAAAGCACAATCCGGCTCCGCAGACACAAAGCAATGGCATATCCTGGTAAAACCGCTGAAATCAAGAATCGCTACTAATCTGATCATAACTACCGATAAACATTCTTATCAGGTCCGTGTCCGGGCGGCCAACTTCTACAATCCGGTCATCGGCTGGACATATCCGTCCGAAGATAAAGCTGCTTTTTTGCGACAGCAGGCAATTGAGAAAAAACGAGCCGACGAAAACATTTCTTTAACTGTTGCCCCGGATAAGCTTAATTTTAACTACACAATCAAGGCCCAAACGGCATGGTATCAATCGGCTTTCTCCTGGACTCCCAAACTTGCTTTCGATGATGGCACAAAAACCTATATTCAAATGAGCCCGGACATGAAGTCGGGAGAAGCCCCGGCCTTATTTGTAAAAGATGATGAGGGTGTTAATCTGGTTAATTACCGCGTTAAAGATAATTACTACATAGTTGACCGGCTTTTTAACCAGGCCGAATTACGCTGCGGATTGAAAGAGATTGTTGTCGTTTCCCGCAAGGATACAAAATAAAGGAGGAAAATGATGAATATCTTCGGTCTTCAAATAAATAAAAAGCCACCTGTAAACCCTGTATCAGGCAAAGATGCAGATCTGCCCGATCAGGAACAACCGGCGGCTATTTCTCCTTCCGGCACTATTCTTAGCGCTGAACCGCACACGGGCACACGCTTTAACAGAAAGGTAATAATGATAGTTGCCGGCGTTATTATACTAATCGGATTTTTTGCGATGATGTCGGCCTTACAGCCGCCGAAACAATTAACGCCTCAGGAAGACGCAGAAATAAAAGCACAAAAAGATTCCGGCAAGACCGTTACCCACGCGGTCACACCCGACGTAATTCAGGAAGTCCCGGACTCCTACGGCAAATTAGGCAAATATGAAGCTGATAAATTAGTTAAAGCGAGGAAAGCGGGTAAGTATCCCAACCTCGGCGAACCAATACCTGCTGTAACTGGCAGCCTGAAAGCGGAAGCCAATACGCCTAATCAGGGTATTGGCAGTGTTAAGGACGTGTCCGATGGAGCTATCGCTTCATACAATTCCGCTGGTCGGCGGACTGATTCTGCGGGACAGCGTATTTCATCTGAGGAAAAAGAGTTGATCGACGCCCGGAAAAGTCCGATCAAGTTTGCGTCGTTTCAGGCTTCGCAATCTCCCGCACAAAATAACGGCGCTGCAATGACCAATCGGGGCATTGTGCCGGGCACTTTACTTAACAGAGGCAGTATGCCTGAATCATCCGGCGAGGGCGGCGGATCTGATCTTCTCGGCGGCCTTGGTTTAGGAGCCCTCGGGGCCGCTCGCGGCGGTACAGACGGCAATGAGCAAAACATGCAAAGTGAAAAACGCAAATTCGTTGACGAGCAGAAAAAATCAAAAGATAGAAATTTTTACGTTAACAATACCTTGCAAAAGCCGGTTTCGCCCTATGAGGTAAAAACCGGTTCGATTATTCCGGGGGTAATGATCACCGGAATAGATTCCGATTTGCCGGGTCATCTTGTCGGGCAGGTTCGGGAGAATGTTTACGACACTGTTACCGGTCAATATTTACTGATACCCCAGGGGACACGGATTATCGGCGCTTACGACTCCAAGATTGCTTATGCCCAGGAGAGGGTATTAATTGTCTGGACGCGTTTAATATATCCTAACGGCGATTCTATTGATCTGGAAGGCATGGGCGGTATTGATATGTCCGGTTATGCCGGTTTGTCTGATCAGGTTGATAATCATTATTTAAAGCTTTTGGGCGGCGTTCTGCTCAGCACAATGCTTTCTACATCGGCAAAAATTGCCGCGGGCAATAATGCCGTTGGTCAGGCCGATATTGGACAATTAGCCGCAGCCGGAGCCGGTGAGGAAGTAAACAAGGTCGGCTCCAGTCTTGTCGAAAAGAACCTCAACGTGCAACCGACTCTGGAAATCAGGCCCGGCTTTAAATTTAATGTCTTTGTCAGTAAAGACTTGATTCTGAAACCTTATAGAAGATCGTAATTATTAAAAGGAGACTTATCATTATGGCTACAATTAAAATACCACGCCTCGGAGAAAAAAAGGAAGTACAGACAAAAGTGACTTTCCCGAAAAGAGTTCATGATCTGTTGATTAAATACTCCGAGGCTTATGAAGCTACTTACAACGAGAAAGCCCAACCGGAAAAGCTTGTGCCGGTTATCGTCGAGGATTATTTAAGAAAAGATCACGGCTTTAAAAAGTATCTTTCCAAAAATACTCAAAAAGACGACGCACAATCTCTGGACGGAAAAAAAGAAACAAGACAAAAATCAGTAACAGCGTAAAACACGGTCGACAGGTATCCATATACCTCTTCTCTCCCTCAAGGCAGCCACGGCAAGGATTAAATGTCGTGGCTACCTTGCCTGCTCTGTCTTTATGAGAAAAGTCCCGGTATAGGGCATTTTAACGAGCCGTCTTGAATAATAGTTGATGACATTAATGGTATTAGGGAATTGAACATGGAAGGCAGCGTTAGTAAGTCCATCAAAGAATCTAAAATATCAGGTTTGCCGCTTTTGGTAATTTCCGATGGAACACTGGAAGGCCTTAAATGGTTTGCGTTGATTGTGATGACGCTTGCCAATATAGATAAATACCTTTATCATCAGAGCCTGCCGGGCATCTTTGAACTTGGCCGCAGTGCATTGCCGCTCTTTTCCTTCGTGTTGGCCTATAATTTAGCCCGTCCGGATTCATTAAAAAGCGGTCGGTATTTAAGGACGTTGAAACGTCTGGCGTTCTTCGGCCTGATTTCATCCTTATTTTATATTCCACTTTCCGGTCAATTGAAGGGTTGCTTTCCGCCGACCGGCTTATTGAAAGGCGCTTACCCGCTCAACATAATGTTTCTGCTATTTGTCGCCACCGGCATTTTTTATTTAATTGATGCTGGCGGCCGCCTGCGTACTTTCGCGGCTATTTGTCTTTTTGTGTTTGGCGGACTGTTTGTAGAATTTTGGTGGTTTGGCCTGGCATTCTGTTTTTGTGCCTGGTTATATTGCAAATCGCCAACCCTTATCCGCTTGTCATGCTGGATTGCAGCGGCAGCCCTGCTCTATATAGTTAATCGCAATTTTTGGGCGATGGCGGCAATACCGGTCATCTTTTTGGCCCCGCGGATTCAACTTAACATTCCTCGCATAAGATACGCATTTTATATTTATTACCCCGCACATTTAGCGGTGATTTTGGCAGGGACGTTATTATTGAAAGTTTAACGATTGATTTATGGAGTTATCAACAACAAAAATTAATAACCCGCATTATTTTCTTATTGTCAAATATCTGATTTTTTACTATAAAAAACAAAACAGCAAATTGCTCCAATATTGAACAGCCACGGAAAGGAAATAATGGAAAAAACCGAACTTCTTAAAATCATCGAGAAACTATTGAAGCCGGACGTTGCTCTTGACTTTCTTCTCAGTTTGCAGGAAGAACATCTCGAAACTCTTGTTGGCTGCATCCGGGACAGAATAGATCAGTTAAACAATAAGGAATAATGATCATGAAAAATCAGACTAAACTTTTTCTCTTAATATTTCTTCTGCTTCTTACTTTTTCTATTCCGGCGTTTGCTGATAATACTTTCCATAACATTTCCGGTGAAGTATATTTTAGCCCCGATGGAGGCTGCACGGAAGCCATCGTTAATGAAATCAGACATGCCAAATCTGAAATATATGTTCAGGCTTATTCTTTTACTTCGGCACCGATTGCCAAAGCCTTAGTTGATGCACACAAGAGAGGCATTAAAGTTGAAGTCATTTTGGACAAGAGCCAGAAAAGAGAACGATACACAGAAGCAACGTTTTTAACCAACGCTGGCATCCCAACCTATATTGATTCTGTGCATGCAATAGCCCATAACAAGATTATGGTGATCGACAAAGAATTCGTGATTACCGGCAGCTTTAATTTTACAAAGGCAGCAGAAGAAAAGAATGCCGAGAATTTATTAATTCTCCAATCAAAAGAACTAGCCAGCCAGTATTTGATGAATTGGACTAAACATAAGAACCATTCTGATTCTTATTCCGGAAGAGAGTAATAATGGCCAAAAAACTTGATCAGAAACAGATCGTTGATTTCAAAGAATTGCTGATGTCCGAAGTTATTCAATCAGAAGCCCTGATTAATCTGCTTGATAAAAAGGGCTTAGTTTCAAAACAAGAATTGTTGAAAGAGATGAAGAGAGTTCAGGCGTCGATGATAAAATCACAGTGATTCGGATTGATTTGTGGCAAACGAGAATGTATAGGAAAGCATTCATCGTAAAATAAAAAAGGGGAGGTAATATTAATGAACAAAGCTCAATTGATCGAAGAAGTAGCAAAGGTTACGTGCAGCAAGAAAGAAGCAGTGGCGGCGGTAGACGCAACATTTGCAGCAATTCAGAAAGCGCTCAAAAAAGGTGATGCAGTTACACTTGTAGGATTTGGTACATTTGCTGTACACAAGAGAAAAGCCCGCATAGGCAGGAATCCCCAGACAGGTGCAGTCCTTAAAATAGCCGCGAAGAA
>Ga0302320_10013445_pt1 | contig 17108 bp, 19 predicted proteins | sample Bog_T0_3_FD_202130 | JGI IMG/M metagenome (GOLD analysis project Ga0302320, IMG submission 202130) | Peat permafrost microbial communities from Stordalen Mire near Abisko, Sweden - Bog_T0_3 | ecosystem: Environmental > Terrestrial > Soil > Wetlands > Peat | place: Sweden: Abisko, Stordalen Mire... | reverse complement strand
GAGCAGACGCAGCGGCTGCTGCACACCAACGTGCAGGAGGCGCTCGCGCTGGAAGTCGGTTTGCTGAAATTGCATTTCTGACCGGATGCGGACAAACTTACGGGAATGAAGCCCGAAAGAAAATTTACCGCGACCGAAATATACGCGCTCGCATTCGGGCTGTTTCTCGGGCTGGCGTTTTGGAAGTTCGGCAACCCGGTCATCCTCGACCACAAAATCATTCCGCCGTCCACTCCCGCCGAATTTTGGGCCGACTCGTGGCCGACGCACTGGGCCAACTGGATTTTTCTGCCGCTCGCGGTCATCGGTGCGGCCGTTGCATTCAAAGGCAATCTTCGCTGGCCGGCGACGCACTGGTTCTGGACGCTGCCGCTGCTGTGGCTCGGCTGGCAGCTCATTTCCGCAAGTCAAACCGTGGACGCAGATCTAACTGCGGCGACGCTCCGGCAATTTTTCGGCTGCGTGGCGTGTTATTATATTGGCGCACTTGTTTTAAGCCGGGAGGCAGCGCTGCGCTGGCTGTTGGTCGGTGTGCTGGCGGCGTTCGCGTTTTGCCTCGTGCGGGCGGTGGATCAGCGGCTTGTGGAATTTCCACAGAGCCACCAGATGCTGGTGGAAGGCGAGCGCGATGGTTGGACGAATGTGTCGCCGGCAATGCTGCTCGAAATGAAACGCGAGCATGTCGTCATCTCCACCAATGGCGTGGATGTTGCGAATCCGGTGTTTCTCAAAAAATTTGCGCAAGGACGGGTGCTGGGCACGCTGGTTTATCCCAACGCGCTGGCTGGCGCGATTTTGCTTCTGCTGCCGGCGGCATTGACGCTGGCTTTTGGCGCAAAAAAGCTGCGCCCGGCAATCCGGGCGATTGTCGTTCTGCTAACTGGTTTTCTCGGCGGGGCGGGATTTTTCTGGACCGGTTCGAAGTTGGGCTGGCTGATCGCGATGGCCATGGTTGGCGTGTATTTGCTCCGTTTGAAGTGGTCAGTGAAAATAAAAAATGCCGCGCTCGCCGCCATTGTAATTCTGGGCCTCGGAATTTTTGCGGTTCGCTTTCACAGTTATTTTGCCGCAGGCGCCACGAGCGCGGGCGCGCGACTGGATTATTGGCGTGCCGCTGTCCAAACAACCGCAAAGAATCCGCTGGCTGGCACCGGACCGGGCACGTTTCAGCGGCCTTACGCGCAGATTAGATCGCCGGATGCCGAAATGGCGCGGCTCACGCACAACGATTATCTCGAACAATTTTCGGATTCAGGAATTCCCGGGGGAATTTTTTACGCAGCCTGGATTGTTCTTGCACTCGCAACCGTCGGCAAGCGGGTCTGGACAAGTGGCAATCAAACTAGGTTTGCCATTTTCATCGGGCTGCTCGGCTGGTTTGCCCAGGGCGTCGGTGAATTCAGCCTCTACATTCCGGCGCTGGCGTGGACGGCTTTCACGCTGTTGGGCTGCTCGCTGGCGCTGACTGGAAATCAATTCGACAAAAATCAGGCATCCGGCTAACCTGTTTGCGAGATGAAAATCCTGTTCCTCAACGGCCCGAATTTGAACCTGCTCGGCCAGCGCGAGCCGGAAGTTTATGGGCGCGAGACGCTCGCGGATATTGAGGCGGCGGTGCGCAAGCGGGCAAAGCAGTTGGAGGTGCAAATTGATTTCCGGCAATCCAACGTGGAAGGAGAGCTGGTGAATTGGATTCAGCAGGCAAAGGGAGAATTTGACGTAATAGTAATCAACGCCGCCGCCTACACCCACACCAGCATCGCGTTGCGGGACGCCATCGCGGCGGTGGGTCTGCCGACGATTGAAATCCATCTTTCCAATGTCCATGCCAGGGAAAAGTTCAGGCAAAAATCATTGATCGCACCGGTTTGCTGCGGGCAGATTATGGGATTTGGTCAGAAATCCTACATTTTAGCAGTTGAAGCTTCCGTTCACGTTAACGAAATCAAAAAAGCGAAGTAAAATGTATAATATATTCAGTTTCACCCGTAAATTTAATATCTCAATTATTCTGGTTCTTGCGGCTTGACTATGGTTGGAAGAATTGATAGGTTATTTGCCGATTTAAGCACGTCCAAGGCAGGGTCGAAATTCGGCTGCTGCTTTCGGAATTGCGGGCCCAAAAAAACAAAATAAACAGTCACTTTAACGAAAACGCGCTGTGGACCTCAAAGATATCAAAGCCATCATTGACTTGATGAAAAAGAACTCCATTACCGAGTTCGAATTGGAGCGTCAGGATTCCAAAATCAGGTTGAAGCGTGGATTGAACGGCGGCGGTTCGGCAGCCCAATCGGAGGATTATGTTCCTGCCATCACAGTGCCGGTGCAGCCAGCGGTTTCCGCCCCAGCTTCCCCAACCGCGGCTACGCCGCCTATAGCGACGGGCGAAGTGGACATCAAATCACCCATGATTGGCACTTTTTACCGGGCACCATCGCCGGAGGCGGGCAGTTATGTCGAGGTTGGCTCCGAGGTCAATCCCGAAACCGTGGTGTGCATCATTGAGGCCATGAAAGTGATGAACGAAATCAAGGCCGAGGTAAAAGGCATGGTCACACAGGTTCTGGTCGAGAATGCCAAGCCGGTGGAATTCGGCCAGCCGCTGTTCAAAGTGCGTCCGGCATAAGTTCAAGCGGCAGCGGCGCGTCCGTCTGAATCCAGTCCGGATCAAAACCCATGTTTGAAAAAATTCTGGTTGCCAATCGCGGAGAAATTGCGGTTCGGATTATTCGCGCCTGCAAGGAGTTGAACGTCCGCACCGTCGCCGTTTATTCGGAGGTGGACGCCAATTCGATGCATGTGCAAATGGCGGACGAGGCGATTTGCATCGGCAAGCCGCCGTCGTCGGAAAGTTACCTGCGTATTGACCGCATCATCAGCGCGGCGGAGATCACCGATGTGGATGCGATTCATCCCGGCTACGGATTTCTTTCCGAAAACGCGCATTTCGCCGAGGTCTGTGAGAGCTGCAACATCCGCTTCATCGGCCCCAGCCCGCGCGCGATGCAGGCGCTGTCTGACAAGGCAGTCAGCCGCGCGCTCGCCAAAAAAGCCGGTGTGGCCACACCGCCGGGATCGGAAGGCGTCGTTGACAAGGAACAGGACGCCGTGGCCATCGCCAAGCAAATCGGCTATCCAGTGTTGATCAAGGCCGTGGCGGGCGGCGGCGGACGCGGGATGCGCGTGGCACACAATGACCCATCGCTCGTAAAGGGCTATCACACGGCGCGTTCGGAGGCGGAAAAGGCGTTCGGCAATTCGGGTGTCTACATCGAAAAATACATCGAGAATCCGCACCACATCGAAATCCAGATTCTCGGCGACAACAAGGGCCGCATCATCCATCTGGGCGAGCGTGATTGTTCCATCCAGCGCCGCAATCAAAAGCTGATTGAGGAGTCGCCGTCGCCGTTATTAGAAAACAAGTTCCGCAAGCTGCGCGACAAGATCGGCAAGGCCGCCATCCGCATTGCCGAGGCCGCGCGTTATACGAACGCCGGCACGGTGGAATTCATCGTGGATGACCACGGCAATTTTTATTTTCTCGAGGTCAACAAACGCATCCAGGTCGAGCATCCCGTCACCGAAGAGGTCACGGGCATTGACCTCGTGCGCTACCAGATTTTGCTGGCCATGGGCGAGCCGCTGCAACATTCGCAGGGTCAAATCGAATTCAAGGGGCATGCGATTGAATGCCGCATCAACGCGGAGGATCCGTTTGATGATTTCCGGCCCAGCCCCGGCCGGGTGGAGATGTATTACCAGCCCGGCGGTCGCGGCGTGCGCATGGACACGCATGTCTACGCCGGCTACACGATTCCGCCAACGTATGACTCGATGATTGGCAAGCTCATCGTGACCGGCAAGGACCGGCGCGAGGCGATTGACCGCATGAACCGCGCGCTTGCCGAATACATGATCACTGGCATCAAGACGACGGTTTCGTTCCAGCAGGCCATCATGCAGGAACCAAATTTCCGGCGCGGCGTTTATTCCACCGCCTTCATTGAGCAACTGCTCGGTGGCGCGCGGCGGGAATTGATCGAGGAAAAAACCTGATTGACTCCGGCGGCGGCTTTGTTAAAAAAGCCGTGACTCGTTCAAAGAGCGAACAGTGTTGGTGTCAATAAGACAGATTGTCCGTCAATTAATCAAAAGAGAAAGCGACATTCAGTGAACCTGCCGGTGCAGACCTCCCACTTGGTTTTTTGAGCGTCAATGTTATGAATGAAAACCGACTCTTTGTTGGCAACCTCTCGTTTCAAACGGGGGAAAACGACCTTCAGGAATATTTCGCCCAGGCGGGCGCGGTCACGTCCGTGAACCTGATGCTGGACAAGTTCACGGGCAAATCCCGCGGCTTCGCGTTCGTGGAATTTGCCACGGCGCAGGAGGCGCAGAAGGCCATTGAACAATTCCACAACAAGGACTTTCAAGGCCGCTCCATCACCGTCAACGTGGCGCGCCCCCGCGAGGAACGGCCGCCGCGCTACAGCGGGAACCGCGGCGACCGCGGCGATTTTCGCGGCGAACGGCGCGCGCAACCGTAGGTTCCGCCCGTTTGTTTTTTACGACCGGATTGGCGATTTTCGCCAGTCTGGTATTTTTCCTTGGAATAAGAGTTTGACAGCCTGCAATGGCGATTTATCTTAAACACGAAAATTATGGCCGACATTCCTCCAAGCATACCGGGCGCGCCAAGTGGCGCTGTGCCGCCGAAAAAAGAAACCGGCAAGGTTCAGCCCAAAAAAGAAACCGTCCGCATCAATTTGCCGCCGAAGCCTTCGGCCGCGCCGACCATCAAATTGCCGACGTTGCCGCCCGGCGGACCGACCGGAGCGTCCAGCGCGCCGCCGCTGCCGTCCATTGCCAGACCACCGACGGCCGCGCCGGTCGCGCAACGCGGTGCCGCGCCCACCGCCGCGCCGCGCGCCACCACCGCCGCTCCCGCTGTTCAACGGCCCGCGCCTGCGGCTGCCGCGCGAACGGTGGGCACACTCGACAAGGTGCTGGCCATCGTCGCGATGGTGTCCGCGTTGTTTGCCGTTGGCACGGCGATTTACTTCGCATTTGTGTTTAACATTGGAAGTTAGGCTGCGCCATTCAACTGGTTTTGATTTTATGGCCTCGCCACTCATCGTCACCTTGACGCAGGAAAATTTCGCGCAGCAAGTCCTGCAATCGCCATCGCCCGTGCTCGTGGATTTCTGGGCCGAATGGTGCGGCCCGTGCAAAATGATCGCGCCGCTGCTGGATGAACTCGCGGATGAATACAGCGGCAAGGTGAAAATCGGCAAAGTCAACATTGATGAGCACCAGTCCCTCGCCGCGCAATATGGCATCCGCGCCATCCCGACGCTGCTGCTCATAAATAACGGCCAGGTTGCGGAGCAAATGGTCGGTGCCAAGAGCAAGCGCGATCTCAAGGCCAGCCTCGACCGGGTCGCGGCCTGAACCCGCGCGGGCGTATGCCGCTCATCATCACGCCCGGCCAGTTCAACCAGCGCGCCGAGTTATATCATCAACTGGCCCAGCTCACGTCCGCTGGCATCGGCGTCGTGGCCGCGCTGGAACAAATCAAACGCAACCCGCCCGCCCCATCGTTCCGCCAACCGCTTCAGCATTTTCTGGACGAACTCGCCGCCGGTCGGACGCTCTCCGAGAGCTTGCAGCAAGGCGGCTGGCTGCCCGTGTTTGACACCGCGCTGATCGAGGCCGGCGAACGCAGCGGTCGGCTCGAAGGCTGTTTCCGCCTGCTCGCCGATTATTACCACGACCGCGCCCGCGTCATCAAGCTGGTGATTGCCCAGCTCATTTATCCCGTCGGGCTGGTGCATCTTGCCATTTTCGTTTTCCTGATCGTGCTGCCGTTCGCCGGGTCGCAGTTCAACGCCAGCCTGCCCTGGCTGTTCGTCAAGGCCGCGCTCATTCTTGCGCCGCTTTATGGCGCCGTCGCCCTGATGATTTACGCTTTGCAAAGCCAGCACGGCGAACAATGGCGGGCGCGCCTCGAATCGCTTTTGCGCCCGGTTCCGCTGCTCGGAACGGCGCGGCATTACCTTGCGCTTTCGCGGCTGGCCGCCGCGCTCGAAGCGCTCATCAGCGCCGGCGTGAATGTGATTGAAGCATGGAATCTGGCCGCGACGGCGAGCGGTTCGCCCGCGTTCCGCCGCGCGGTGATGGCATGGAAGCCGAGCTTGGATGCCGGCCAGACGCCCGCCGAACTGGTGCGCGCCTGTCCGCTTTTTCCCGAAACCTTTGCCAATCTTTACGCCAGCGGCGAAGTCAGCGGCAAACTGGAAGAAACCCTGCGCCGGCTTTACGCCTATTACCAGGAGGAAGGCACGCTCAAGCTCCAAGCCTTCGCAACGTGGACGCCGCGTTTCATTTACTTTCTCGTGGTGCTGTTCATCGCGTATTTTATCATCCACTTCTGGCTGGCTTACTTCAACCAAATCAACAACGCGATGAACCTCTAGCCGGAACGAAAAAACTCATCACGCAAAGCCGCAACAGTTTTTCGGGTCTTTAACTTCGGGAGTTTGAACATTTTGTCTGTTACCAGGCAAAATATCCCAGTTCCCGTAGCGAGACAAAATCCTTCTGCCGCTCCGGCGTTGCGCGGCCGATGATGACGTGATCCACCACCTCGATTTTCAAAAGCTGCCCGGCGCGGATGAGATCGCGGGTCACCTTGATGTCCGCCTCGCTCGGCGTCGGGTCGCCGCTCGGATGATTGTGCGCCAGCACCACGGCGGCGGCGTTGGCGGCGATGGCGGCTTTGAACACCTCGCGCGGATGCACGAGCAGCGTGTCAATCGTGCCCTCAATGACTTTTTCTTCCACGCGAATTAATTTGCGCCGCGTGTTGAGTAGCAGCACCTGCAACGTCTCCACGTTCTTCACCAGATTTTTTGCGCGCAGCAGGGCGGCGACGTTTTCGGGATGGTCGAGCACGGGCGATTCGTCCTGCAATTCCCTCGCCATCTGGTGCGCGAGCGCGAATGCCGCCATCAGCGTCACCGCCTTGTCGCGCCCAATGCCTTTGACCTTTCGCAGATCCGCGACCGACGCCTTCGCGAGCGATTGGAGCGAGCCGAACCGGTTCAGCAATTGCTGACCGACCTGCACGGCGTTCGCGCCCTTCAGCCCGGTGCGCAGCAGAATCGCGATCAATTCCGCATGGCTCAAGGCATCCGCGCCCAGCGCCGCGAGCCGTTCGCGCGGCCGCTGGCTGACCGGCTGGTCTTTGAGCCGCAAACTTTCTGACATGGTGATTTACGATTTACGATTTACGATTTACGATTGAAAGCGCAATTTCAACGCCATCCGCGTAAATCGTCAATCGTAAATCACAAATATAAATGGAATCGCCGCGCGAAAAAAACTCGCTCACGGAGTCGCAACTGAAGGCGGTTCGCGCGCGCGGCAACGTGCTCGTCATGGCCGGCGCGGGCACCGGCAAGACGCACACGCTCGTCGAACGCTGCCTGCATTGCATCGGAAACGAGCGCGCCGCGCTGGACGAAATCCTCGTCGTCACCTTTACCGAGGCCGCCGCCGCCGAAATGAAGCAGCGCCTCCGCCGCGCGCTGGAGGAAAAATCGCGGGAAAACCCCGGCGATTCCTTTTTTGCCGGGCAACTCGCGCTCTTCGACGCCGCGCACATCGGCACGCTGCACGGTTTTTGTTTCAAGCTTGTGCGCGAACATTTTTACGATCTGGGCCTCGACCCGCAACCCGCCGTGCTCGACGAGGGCGAAGCGCGGCTGCTGGCCGACGAAACGCTCGACGAGGCTTTGCAGGAACAATACGAAGGCCGGGACGAATTCGCCGCGTCGGTTCAAAGCCTGATTCAAACTTACGGCGGCGCGCGCGATGAAAAAATCCGTTCGCTGGTTTTGCGCCTGCACCATTACGCGCAGACGCGGCCCGATGCCGAAGGCTGGCTCGCGGGGCAAATTGAAAAATTCTCCGCCAGCGAACCCGCCGGCTGGCAAAAGTGGCTGCTCACCGCCATCGCCGACTGGCGTGACGAGTGGCTGCCGGTCCTGGAAAATCTCGGAGCGCCGATCTCCCGATCGGCTAGAAGTTCGCAACGAAACGAACGTGCCGAACAGGAGTTCGGCGTTCCGTCAAATAACGAAAAGGCCGCCGAATTGCTCGGAATTTTTCAGCGTCTGGGAAACAAGTTTTCGCGCGAACTGGCGGCGGAAGTTTTGGGACAACTCATTTCCGCCGATGGCAACTGGCCGGCAAAACGGAAAGGCATCCTTCGCCAACCGCTGAAAGATTTGTTTGACGAGGCAAAATTTCTCGCTTCGGTCGCGCGCGTCAAAAATGGCGGCGACCCGCTGGCCGAGGATTGGAACTGGATCCGCGGCCAGATGACGGCGTTGTTGCGACTGGCGCAAAACTTTGCCGCGCGCTTCGCCGAGCGCAAACGCGACGATAGCGTTCTGGATTTTCACGACTTGGAACAGTTCGCCCTGAAGCTGCTCTGGGATTTCGCGTCGGACAAACTAAAGCCGACGGCGAAACGCTGGCGCGAGGAATTTCGCTTCGTTTTCGTGGACGAGTATCAGGACATCAACGCCGCGCAGGATAAAATCATCCAGGCATTGAGCCGGGATGGCGCGGAGGCAAACCGCTTTCTGGTCGGCGACGTGAAGCAGAGCATTTACCGTTTCCGTCTCGCCGACCCGAAAATTTTCCGCGATTACGCCAAAAGCTGGCGCGGCAAGGAAGGTCAGACGATTCCGCTCGCTGAAAATTTCCGCAGCCGGGAATCGCTTTTGAATTTCGTCAATTCACTTTTCGCGCCGCTCATGCGCGAAGAAATCGGCGGCGTGAATTATGACGAGGAAGCAAAATTAAAATTCGGCTCGCCGCAAGAACGTTTGGATTTCAGTGCGGCACAAGATTCGTTGCCACGAACGGAATTGCTTTTGCGCCTGAAAAAAAAGCCCGGCGAAGTTTCCGACGACGAAAACGGCGATTGGGCGGATTTGGAGGAATCGGCCAAGGAGGCGCGGATGGTCGTCCGGCGATTGAAGGAACTCGTCGCCGAACCCGAATCGCACAAGATTTGGGACGACAAGAAGAAAATCTTCCGCGCCGTCGAATGGCGCGACATGGCGGTGCTGCTGCGTTCGCCATCGGGCAAGGCGGAAATCTTCGCAAAGGAATTTGAGCGCGCGGGCGTGCCGCTGGTCGTCGCACGGGGCGGATTCTACGAAACCAGCGAGGTTTTGGATTTGTTGAGCCTGCTGCAATTGCTCGACAACCCATTGCAGGACGTTCCGTGCATCGCGGTGCTGCGTTCGCCGCTCGTCGGCTGCTCGCTCGACGAACTGGCGGAAATCCGGCTCCTGACCGGCGGACATTTCTGGTTTGCGATCAACCAGGTCCAAAGTCCAAAGTCCAAAGTCCAAAGTGAGACGCGGGCGAAAGTCGGAAAATCTTTGGCGCGGTTTCATCGCTGGCGGAAACTGGCGCGGCAGGTTTCGCTCTCGCAATGCCTCGAAGAGGTGCTCGCTGAATCGCATTACGCGGACTGGCTGCAATCGCGTCCGCGCGGCGCGCAACGGCGGGCGAATGTTGAGCAATTTCTCAATCTGGCGCAGCGGTTCGACCAGTTCCAGCGGCAGGGATTGTTCCGGTTTTTGAAATTCATCGAGGCGCAACGCGAAGCCGGAGCCGAGCCGGAGATTGCGCCGGTTGCGGACGAAAATGCCGTGCGGCTGATGAGCATTCACCAGAGCAAAGGCCTGGAATTTCCGGTCGTGGTTGTGGCCGATCTGGCGAAACGATTCAACGAGCAGGATCTGAACAATGAAATCATCTTGGACGGGGAATTTGGCGTCTGCCCGCGCGTTCAGCCGCCGCAAAACGGCGGGCGTTATCCGAGCCTGCCGCACTGGCTGGCGCAGCGTCGTCAGCGTCGCGAGTTGCGCGGCGAGGAATTGCGGCTGCTTTACGTCGCCATGACCCGCGCCCGCGACACGCTGATTTTGTGTGGCAGCATCACCGAAAATAAGTGGCGTGAAACCTGGAACGAGCCGGTGGCGATCACGCTGCGAAAAATCGCCGGCGCGAAAAGTTTCGCGGACTGGCTTGGGCTTTGGTTCGCGAATCAAGTCCAAAGCCCAAAGCCCAAAGTTCAAGACGAGACGGAAGGCGAATTGCCGGATTTGCGCTGGCGGATTGTGGAAGACGAGGAAGTGGCCGGAAAAGCGAAAAGCGAAAAGCGAAAAGCGGAAATGGAATTGCCCGCCCTCGATGATGTCGTTGCGAAACGACTTCGCGACGTGCTGGGGCGGGATTATCCGTTCAAAGCGGCGACGAGACGCAAGGCCAAGTCGTCGGTCACGGAATTGCGGCGCGCGGCGGCGGAATTGGACGAGGAAGCGGAACCAATTTTCGGTTTTCAGTTTTCAGCAAAACGGCCCGCGACGGCGCTCGCCCCACCGAAATCAAATCCGAAACTGTCAGCGGCGGAAGCGGGAACAGCGCATCATAAATTTCTCCAGCACTTCGCGCTGGAAAAAGCCGGCGACCGGGCGGCGTTTGCGGCGGAAGCACAGCGGCTGGAGCGGGAGAAAATTCTGTCGGCGGAGGAATGCGCGGTTCTGGACTTGGACGCGCTGGTGGATTTTTGGAATTCGCCGCCGGGCAGAAAAATCCGCGCGCAGCCGCCGGAGTCTGTGAAGCGGGAATTGCCGTTCACGGCAAAATTCAGTCCGGCGGAACTGGCCGAAATCACCGGCGCGAAGGCGGATGGCGGGCTGGAAAATGAATTCGTCGTCGTGCAAGGCGTGGCGGATCTGGTCGTGTTGCTGCCGCGGGAAATCTGGCTGGCGGATTTCAAAACGGACCAAACTCGCGCGGACGAATTGCCGGATAAGACCAAGCTCTACAAACCGCAATTGAAGCTTTACGCGCGCGCGATGGAAAAAATTTATTCGCGGCCAGCCGCCATTTGCTGGCTGCATTTTTTATCCGCACGACGGACGGTGGAAATTTGGTAGCAGCGGACGTGAGTTTGCTCTTTTCAAACGAATGAGCCGACTCACGTCGGCTGCTACGGAAAAAATCAATCCGGCGAGCCGAGCGGGAGTTGTTCCCCCAGATTTTCGCTTTCCGGAGGATTGGCCGATACGGATGCGACGGGCACGGATTCGGCAGACGGATTTTCTTCACGCAACCGCACCAGCACCGGACGCAAAAGCCGGCCTTGAAATGTGAAGCCCACGCCGACGGTTTCGGCAACCACGGCATCGGCGGGCGGCTTTTCCTCCGTGCCAACGGCTTGGTGGCGCTCGGCATTAAACGGCTCACCCGGCTCGGCGCTGAACGGCACGAGGCCGATGCGTCGCGCGGCGTCGCGGCAGGCGTTTTGGAATTGTGTGATTTGCTCCGCCAGTTTCGGCTGGCCGGATCGCGCGGCAGCGGCGTGCAGCAGAAAGACATGATCCAGAATGCGCACCAACACCTGCAGCCATTCGGACTCGCCGCGCCGGAACTTCTCGGCTTCCAGCCGGAGCGCGGCCTTCTCGCTGTCGTTCATCTTCTGCATGAACTCGGAAAATTCCCGGACCTCCCCGGCCATCTTGTCGGATATTTCCTTCGCGCCGGCGGAGGTTTTTTCGGCCTGCACCTGCGCGTTCGTCCATTCGGCTGTCGCGGCGCTGATTTGCGCGGCCAGCTTTTCGAGGTTCTGGATTTTTTCGCCGATGGAGCCAAGCGCGCCGGCTTCAATGACTTTGACAATGGCGCGGTAATCCAGAATGAACGGCATCGCGCCGAGAACCGCGCCGAGCGCGACGCACGCGGCGGCGGTGACGATTTCCCAGCGGTCAACCGGGCGCGGAGCCAGTTGGATAAAAAAATACGCGGCGGTGAGCAGCAGCGCGTCGCCGAGAAGAAACGGCCATTTGGGAACCGTCCAGTGTTTCGAGTCGTTCACACTGCCAGTTTCGGGAAAAAACGCGCCGAATGCAATTCGCTTTCTCCTCGACTAAAACTTCCCATGCCAAAATCATGCGTCTGTGCGCATCTGCGTCATCTTCAATCCGGCGGCCCGCGGCAACAGAGCCCGGCATTTTCGCCGCCAACTCGACTTCATCGGTGCACAATGCGCGTTGAAGGCCACTGCCGCGCCGGGCGACGCGCGGCGGCTCGCGGCGGAGGCGATCGGCGAAGGATACGATTTGATTGCGGCCGCCGGCGGCGACGGAACCATCAACGAAGTCCTGAACGGCCTCGGCGACGCGCCGGACGGCTTTGCGCGGGCGCGGCTCGGCGTGCTGCCGCTGGGCACGGTGAACGTTTTTGCGCGCGAACTCAAAATTCCGCTCCGGCTCGAACATGCCTGGGACGTATTGCGGCGTGGCAGCGAAATGAAAATTGACCTGCCGCGAGCGGAATTTTCCGCCAACGGCAGGACCGGGCGGCGTTATTTTGTCCAACTCGCCGGCGCGGGGCTTGATGCGCGGGCGATTGAACTCGTGGACTGGCAGCACAAGAAAAAGGTCGGGCCGCTGGCCTATGTCATCGCCGGGCTGAAGGCGCTGCGCGAGACAAAACCCAAAATTACCGCGCAGGCGGGCGGAGAAAAATTCATCGGCGAACTGGTTTTGATCGGCAACGGGAAATTTTACGGCGGGCCGTTTGAAATTTTTCCGCACTCCTGTTTGTGCGGCGGGATGCTGGAGATTTGCGTTTTGCCGCGCGTCAACTGGCCGGTGCTGCTGCGTTGCGCGCCGGGTTTGGTCGCGCGGCGGAAATTGCCGGAAAAGCTGGTGCGGCGGTTTCGCACGGTGACGTTTGAATTGTCGAGTGACGCAGCGGCATCTTTTGAACTGGACGGCGAGCTTGCCGGGAATTTGCCCGTGAAATTTTCAGTGGAACGCGAAAAATTGCGCGTGGTTTGTTGAATCCCGCTTTCGCTTTGGTGCGGCAGTCTTCGCATTTTTTCGGAAGCCTCAAATGATTCATGCTGGCTTGCCGGACCGAAGGAAGCTCGCAGTGGAGAGCGAAGGTTGGTGCATTTGTATCGGGCCGCTCGAACCTTTTTTCAAGGACAAGGCGTCGCTCCAATGCCTGGTGGAGGCGACGGGAATTGAACCGCTTTAGGGTATCCCCGCACCCTTCCCCGCGGCGGGGATACCCTGTGATTTGTAAAAGCGCGGTGAATCTGTCCGGTTTGCGAGAGTTCCAAGTCCCGAAAGCGAAGGCAGGGAAATTGCGCACCCTTTTGGCGGGTGTAAAACCGTAGATTCAACCCCGGATTAACCGGGTATTAGAAGCTGGTTTAAGCCGCAATAAATGCGGCCGGATTCTCGACGCGCCGGTCCGCCCCGCTGCCCACAGCCGGCGCTATGCCGCGCGAGACACCCCGGATTTCTTCCTGTGCCGGTTCCAGCGGCTCTTCCGCTGGCTCTGGAGACAACGGTTTATGAAACGACGTGCGGCGAGTCTGTCGCGCTACCTCCATGCCCTCTAAAAAAGTTTTGTCGCTCGGCAAAAGGAAATCGTAAATCGCACGGTGAACGTGATCCACGGTTGCCTTGCTCGAATCATCCGTGCCAAGCATGGTGCGCACTTCATCCGCCACGTCGTCAACAGCCGACAGATCGCGTTTGCTTAACAGGGCGTAGCCGACGATTTTTGAAATCGCTCGCGCGTCGGCTTTTTTGAAAACGCTCCTCGCGACGGATTTGATGTCCTCTTCCGAGTTGGCCGCCGGCAGTTTCTCCCATCGTTTGACGCGCCGGCGAAACTGGCGGAAGTTCCATTCCACCTGGTCAGCGGCGCGCGTCATGCAGACAATGAATTGTGGCGTTGTCACGAGTGCGATTGGCACGCTTGATTGCAAATGGCCGTGTCAATCCAGTCCACCAGTTCCGGCCGTGAATACATGCGGCGGCTTTGGTTGAACAGGAAATGCGCCTCGTCCACCACAAGCATCAGCCTGGAGCGCTCCAGCACGTCTTCGATGCGTGCCTGTATTTCGGGAGCCTTCCGCGTGTAACTGGACGTAGTGCCGAGCGCCTTGGAGACTTCTCGAAATGCCGAGCGTGTGCTGGCGATCCCCTTCAAGCTGACAAATCGCGCCGTGCCCAAGTGCCAGGCGCACCAGGCTTTCACGGCCTCGCTTTTGCCGCGCCCTTCCAGTCCATCCAATACCACCATGGCTCGGCGACCAATCGCAAAGTCTAGCGTTTCCCAAATCTTTTTGCCGATGGCCGTTAGTTGGAAATTCTCCCTGGCATTGGCTTCATGGCGGGCCTTGTATTCAAACAGCGCCCCAATGATGTCGCGAAAATAATCCAGTTTGGCGGTCCTGAAATCATTTCTTGAAAGGCCAGGTTTTCCTCGATTGCTCTGTTAGATTCTATGTCGGATATGGGAGAAGAGGAAGTCGCATTGCGCATTGACTCCAACGAGCCGACGCCCATCCACGAACTCGAAGGGGCCAACCGTTTGCTCGACCAACTCCTGCCCCACGTCAACCAACACGAAATCCATCGTGAACGGGGCACCACCCCGCTCGCCGCCAAAACTCAAGCCGTTGCAGAAAAACGCTCCATGCTGCGGCCCGTCCCGGCTTGTCCCTGGTGGCCGTTTGTCTGGAGCCAGCAATCCCGCGTCCGCGTCGGCGACGACGGCAAAGTTCCCGCTGGCTCCCAGCGTCAGGCCATTGAGGCTCCACCGCGTTCCATCGTCATTCGCTGCTTACGCGCGGATGGCGACCTCTATTACCTCCGCCATGCCCCTGATCCAAAAGCCAAACCCTTTGTCCTCCTTATTCCGGCCTTCTAAATCTTTCCGCTTTTGCTCGCACACTCTTTTCCGCTTTTGAAAACTACACGACGAACTTTTGATTTTGGGTGGTGTTGGTGTCGTAGTGGGTGTATGTTTTTTTGCGCCCCGGCACGGACAGTTGCGGGAATTGATGGATGCGGCGAAGGCCGCGGTAGAAGAATCGGCAAACAAGGTTTGAAAGGGAAAGTCTGCTGACATTTGCTGACAGAAATTTTGCGCATCCTTGCATTTTGGTTCGATGGCAAAATAACAGGAAGCCTGTTTTCGCGAATGGAGACAGCCTATTTTTGAGTTTTTTAGCAACAACGCGAAATGTAAATCACGTTTCAAGTCCTCTCTCGCGCGCCATTCCACCAGTCGAAGACGGGCTGGTGCGGCAACAATGCATCAGGTGCCGGCCCGCCACGTCATTCGCCAATTCACCAGCTCACCGGCACGGTCATTTTCTTGCCGAAGCGATTGCTGTAATGCAGTTGCTTGTGACGCTGGCCGTATTCGTGGACGAGCCTGGTGATTTTTACGTCGAAGCAGCAATACTCCGCGATTTCCGCGAGCCGGCCGTCCTTGAACCAGCGGATGGCCTGCAAGCCCTCCGCTGTTTTCTCGACGCCGAAGGTCGCCGTCGCAATCGAGTCGAGCGAGAGCCGGTGGTTCAATTTGTTTTGCAGTTCCACCATCATGTCGAGCGTCGGCAACTGGCGCAGATCGAACGACGTGTAGCCGTGCAGCACCTCGTAATCGAACCGCAGATTGTTGAAGCCGACGACGAGATCGGCGCGCTGCAAATCCGCGATGAGGTCGTTCACCTGTTGCTCGCCGTAAATTTTGTAATCGCCGCGCGCGGTGCCGAACGTGACGCCGACGCTCATGCCCATTTTTGAAATGTGGCTCCAGCCGCCGACTTCCTCCGCGGCTTTCTGCGTTTCCAAATCAAAATAAACGATGTTCTTCACGACGCTCACATTTTAGACAGAATTTACAAAATTCACAGAATTGAAAATAATAAAACCGTCGGAATAAAAAAATCCATCCGCGCAACCGTCTGCGTGTTGACGCTGGCAACACGCGGTGCCGCGCGCCCGGGCGAGTCAAATTGCGCGGTATCGTGTGCTTTTCATAACCGGCGGGACAAATCCGCGTTAAAGCCGTAAAATCCGTGTGCATCCGGGGCCATCCGTGATTAAAATATCCCGGTGAAAATGGAATTCATGCGTTCGGCCATTCGGCTCTCGCTCGAAAAAATGCGGCGCGGAGACGGCGGGCCGTTCGGCGCGGTCGTGGTGCGGCGCGGCAAAATCGTCGGGCGCGGTTGGAACCGCGTGACTTCCACGAACGATCCGACGGCTCACGCGGAGGTGACGGCCATCCGCGAGGCATGCCGCCGGCTCAAGACCTTCCGGCTGGAGGACTGCGAGATTTACACCAGTTGCGAGCCGTGTCCAATGTGTCTGGCGGCGATTTACTGGGCGCGCATTGGGAACATTTTCTACGCCGGCGCGCGGCGCGACGCGGCGGCCGTCGGCTTTGACGACGATTTGATTTGCCGCGAAATGGCGCGACCGGCTTCGCGCCGCAAAATTCCAATGCGACAACTCCTGCGCGGCGAGGCGCTGAAAGTTTTCAAGGAATGGCGGGACAAGCCGGACAAGATCCGCTATTGAAGCTTGCAGTTGTCCTGAAATTAGGAGGCAGCTGTCATACCAAACCAATCACAATCCCGACGATGGCAACCAGCCACCACAAAACTTCTGAACCATCCAACTTATCCAGCGACCAGAAATAAACGCTCGCCAGCAAAAAACTGATGGAAGCATGAATCAAAACAACCAGAAATGGATTGCCAAAGATGAGACCCAACAAAAAAGCAACGCCGGCATAAATGCCGGAACAAAGAAACGGCTTGTCGGTCGCGAGCAACAAACGAACCAAAGCCGCCAAAAGAATGAATTTGATAATCATCAATTAATGGATCATGCGCCTAACAATCCCAAGCCACCGCTACCGGCGGCTGGCTCACGCCTGCAATCTGGACTTTCAAATTTCATAGTTCAACCGAAAACTCAAGGGTGATTTTCATTGGTCATTATTCACTTTTTCGTGTCAACTCTCGTTTTCTCATAAAATCCGAATTTTTCCCGATGGGTTACAAGTCGGGTGCAAGTTTTTAAGACAACTTCGCAAATTGTTCCAGTTCTTCTACGGCGAAAGCAAGCAGCCGAAGTCTGGTTGCCTCAAGCTGTTCCGCCGTTATGTGCGGAGATGAAACAGCGCAACCT